>Ga0315551_10000234_pt1 | contig 43999 bp, 44 predicted proteins | sample SalMarSW160290MG_FD_203678 | JGI IMG/M metagenome (GOLD analysis project Ga0315551, IMG submission 203678) | Salt marsh sediment microbial communities from the Plum Island Ecosystem LTER, Massachusetts, United States - Salt Marsh Sediment SW1602-90 ...
ACCGGGCAATGCCTTCCAAGAATCTTCCAGACAATCTCAGTATGATCAGAATGATACCCAGAATAACCAGAATGTTACCCCACCAGGCGGAGGCGAGTTTGTCGATCAAGAAACCACCAACCAGACTGACTAAGCCTCCTGCACTCAGTACTCGCTGCAAGGTATTCTGAAGGTCCGACTTCTCGGGTAACGCCAGCAGGAGAGCGGCGTATTGGCGGAGTTTGAAAGCGGTTGCCTGATCCTCTGACTCTTGATTCTGAATCTCCAGCTCGATTGCAATCTGTTCGAAGAAATGAGTCAGCAATTGTTGTTGGCCGGAGACCATCCACGGGTTGAACTCGATGACGGTCGGCGACTTGCCATCTGGCAAAGAATATAGATGTTCCTTAACAAGGTTGATTACAGAAGATTTCCCGGTACCCCAAGTACCATATAAACCAATAACGAGACTGTCCTTGGATTCCCACTGTGTAATAGAATCCGCTAACCTGCTGGCAAATGCGGTCCGCCCTAAGATATCTTCTGTCGACGTACTTATTGGACCTTCAGGTTTGAACACAAATCCAGTTCTATCTCCTAATGTGTTGGTTCAGTCGGAAGTGGCAAATTGGTACGTGGTAGTTAGTGGGTTAAGGACCAGTATGGTCGCGATCTTACATTGCGGTTTAGCCCAGGACTTCGTAAAGAGATTGCCACGTCGCTTCGCTCCTCGCAATGACGATTTTGTTGTGTTATACACGAATAAATGTTGTACGAGAGAGGTGGGAATGTCAAGCTTCAAATAGATTTGAGCTACTGGATTCCTGCTTTCGCAGGAATGACAGAGAGTTGGATTGCTGCCTGCGCAGGAATGACAGAGAGCTGGATTGCTGCCTGCGCAGGAATGACGGCTCGATTGTCGGAACCGCGGGGGTTCCGACCTACAGGATGGTGAGATGGGGCAGATGAGGACATCTGCCGCCCACGGAAATTTGTAGGGCAAACCCGTGGTTGAAAATTCCCCTCTTTAGAGGGGTGCCCGAAGGGCGGGGTGTGTGCTTCCCTTGCTCTGACACCGAATTGCTTTCAAAAGTAGAGTATAACCCAAAAACATGGTAATTCCCACGTAAGCGGGAATCCAGTAAATCCTTAGATTCCTGCTTCCGCAGGAATGACAGTGTCGAATCTCAAAACTTAATCTTTGATGGCAAATTGGTATGACACACCCCTATATCCCCTCTCAAGAGGGGACAGCTTGGTAGGTCGAAATCCCCCCTGCGGTTTCGACATCCTTTTCTGTTATGTCAAAACTTGGGGGAGTGATCTACAAAACCGAATAGGCCTCAATCAGGTTCAGGCCGTTCTTTATAATCTCGAAGCCACTGTAAGTAGTCTCTCCCGCCAGGCTGCCGTCGGCAAAGTAGAACTCGACCGTCAGGTCATACGTGCCCGGCTCGATTTCAAAATCGCCGACATAGATCAGGCCGGGCAAGAATTGGCTTGAGCGAAGGTCTGCATTCTCGATTACGTCAGTGCCGACATCAATAGCCGCCTTCTTAAGCCAGCCGGCCAGCCCGCCGGTGTCCGCCTTTTTTTTGAGCTTGTGCGCGGCCAAGCCCTTGGCAATCGCCCGCGCCACCGAGCGAATATATATGAGCGACTTCTTGGCGGCAAAGGTCTCCTCGGCCACCTTGCCGACGTCTTCAAGAAGTTGCAGCTCTCCAACAAGTTTGCCGTTCGCAAAAACCCGTATCGTGCTCACCATTGAGGGGCGCGGCATGATCTTGGGAATGGCAAACTTGAAATAGTAGTCGGCCTTAACATTGACGGGAAGGTGCCCGTATTGGGCGCCTTTGTTTTGCGGGTCGTCGTAGAGCACCTGCACTAGATGGAGGTCTTTATCAGTTCTAATTCGAAGGCTTAGCGCTTCCTTTACCGGTGCCAGCCCGACCAGGCCGACCACGCTGAGGATGGCTCGGTCTTCCGAATAATACTTCACCTCGGGGACGGCAAAGTTGTAAATGTGCGGCTGAGAGTTGAAAGCCTGCCATAGAAAATCGTGGTCTATCCGGGCGTCATCCGTCTTGCCGTCGGCCGCATACATATGCATACTCAAATAGCGGCCAAAGGCATCGTTGTGGAACCGGACTTTGTCAACCTCGTATTTAATCTCAACTCGGTCGGTGTCATCAGGAGAGCCGCGCTGGAATTCCGCCGCTGCGTCAGCGTACTTCTGCTCAAGAAGCTCCAGCTTGAGATTGGCCCGCCGGATTTCGACAAAGGCCTCGTCGAATTGACCTAGCGCGACATAATTGAGCGCTTTGATCAGGTTGGTGTAGAGGATTTCATAGTCCTCACCGGCATATTCGAGCACGTTGTCATTGAGCAGGAATGATGCCGCCGCCTTCGAGACGCTCTTGGTGAAAAGCTCTTCGGCGGCTTCCTCGGCGAGATGCAGCTTGGTGTTGCTGGCATCGTAGTTCTGGGCGTAGTGATTGAGCGTACCGGCATCGATAAAATAGAGTAGACGGTCCTTTTGAGAGTACTTATTCTTTTCCTTGGCAACTTCGAGCATCTGTGCAGCTGTCGCTGAGTTACCTGAACGCAACTCCGCCGTGATTGGCTCATAGAATTTCTTCTTAGTTGCAACGGAACTGCAACCGGCCAAAAGAACAAGCGGTAACGCGGCACAGAGAAGTTTTCGCATGGCAAAGCTATGCGCCATCGCCACCTACCATTTTGTGCCGCTCTGGGAGATACCCTTCTTAATCTTCTTGGTTCCGATCCAGACCTTTTCCATGCTCTCAACGCTGATCAATTCCAGGTCGGTCTGATAAAACACCACTCGATTGCCACCTTCCTGGTCAACGATCGTCTTGACTGCTCCCTGTAAGATGAAGTCGGCGCCGAGCTCTTCGTGCAGCCGCTTAGCTGTCTCTTTGGAAGCAAACTCCGCCTGCTCCCACCGTTCCTCGCGAATCTCCGAGCGCTGCTCCCGGCTGGCCACAAAGCGCACCTGGTTGGCATTGATCAACTCACGTTCGAAGTCAGCGATAAAAGTTTCCATACTAATGTGTTCGCTGGTCATATTTCTGATTGTCCCGACGGTCACTACCGGCTTGCTGCCCTTGGCCGCGGCAGCATCCGTCAGCCACGCCCGTGACAGGCAGTCTGAGATCATCTCTTCGGCAACCAGCCGCGCGTCGGTGTCGTTCCATCTGCCGCTCAGATCAGTCACGGACTCTGTATCCAGACGCGTCACGGTTTTGCCTCCGCCGCATCCCAGCGGGAGGCTCGCCACCAGCAGGAACATCAACAGCTTTTTCATCTTTGCTCCTTTGTACTTTTGTTTGTGTCTTGACATTCTAATTTTCTGCATTTCTTATACGTACCTTATCACTCAGCAATTCCCTCGATAAAAGCTACCGACACATCTTGGCGTTTTCAACTTTTATTTTCCTGTGCTGATGTCGGGATATTGTGGGTCAAAGAACCTCCACTTTTGACGTTTTGGCAGGTGTCAGAGAAGGCTGTGATATAAGTAGTGTTGAGACGAGGTTTTGAGAGAATGGTAGGTTGGGTTCTAAATCCGGCTATGTCGGATGAGAAACCCGTCAACAGCTAAGACAATAAATGTCGGATTTTTTGTCCACCAAAGGCGGACTCAGAACCCAACCTACAAGACTATAATAACCCCATAACTTCAAGTGTAACTGTCCATTAGGTGAGAACAGCCGGCAATAGCCAGTTTTGGTTTGCTAATACTTTCACAAGGAGGTATATTCCGCCCTGATTTTTTAGAACTGACGAAAAAGTATGGCAAACTCAACTTTGTAACTTAAACAGGAGAAACTGTTAATGGGTACTGGGTTGCTTGCGGTTCTTATCGGTGTAGTCGGGCTTATTTTTGCCCTGATTCTTTTCATTTGGATCAGGAGCAAACCGGCGGGCACAGACGTCATGAAAGAAATTTCTGATGTTATTCACCATGGTGCGATGGTGTTTCTCAGAAGAGAATACTCTATCCTGGTCATTTTTGTTGCTGTCGTTTTCGCACTACTGGCTTGGCGCATCCAACTTCAGACCGGCTTTGCTTTCTTAGGCGGTGCAGCCTGCTCGATGCTGGCCGGATTTTTCGGAATGAATGCGGCCACGCGGGCGAACGTGCGAACCACGGCGGCGGCTAAGGATAAAGGGCAAGCAATGGCCCTTTCCATTGCTTTCTCCGGTGGCTCCGTCATGGGCATGTCGGTAGCATCGCTTGGCTTGGTGGGGATGGGAATTGTCTTTTACTTTTTTGGCGGCGATCCGGCGACCGCTGCTATAATAAACGGGTTCGCAATGGGTGCTTCTTCCATAGCCCTTTTCGCCCGTGTAGGAGGCGGCATATATACCAAATCGGCTGACGTGGGCGCTGATCTGGTAGGGAAAATCGAAGCCGGTATACCGGAGGACGACCCGCGCAACCCGGCTGTCATAGCTGACAACGTTGGCGACAATGTTGGCGATGTGGCTGGGATGGGCGCTGACCTGTTTGAATCGTACGTCGGCTCGGTCATTGCTACTATTGCTATCGCGGCTACAATAGGGGCCGGTACGCAGCTTGGAGTCGAGATTGCCGCGGCGCGCGAAGCGTACATGCAATTGCCATTGTTAATTGTGGCTTTCGGAGCTATCGCCTCGATGCTGGGTATTGTGTCGGTGAGGATTTTTTCGAGGATGAATCCTGCTGCTGCTTTGCGCCTGGTGACTTATGTCGGTGCAGTGGTAATGCTGATTGCGGCGTACGTTATCATTGACAAGCTGGGTATCGATCACAAGGTCTTTTGGGCTATTTTAGCTGGCAACTTGGCGGGCATCTTCCTTGGACTATTAACAGAATATTACACTGCCTCGGCCCCGATCCGCCGGATCGCCAGGGCTTCACAAACCGGCGCCGCCACCAACATTATCCAGGGTTTGGCGGTGGGAATGCAATCGGTTGTTTTGCCGGTCATTGTCATCTGCGTGGCCATTTACACCGGTTACAGCTTCGCCGGTCTGTACGGTATCGGTATCGCCGGCGTTGGCATGCTGGCCACTATCGGTGTTACTATGTCGGTTGATGCCTACGGACCTGTCGCTGATAACGCGGGAGGAATCTCAGAGATGTCAGGCCTCGGCCCCCAGGTGCGCAAGATTACCGACAGGCTTGACTCCCTTGGTAATACGACGGCCGCGATCGGTAAAGGCTTCGCCATCGGCTCGGCGGCATTGACCGCTTTGGCGCTGTTCTCGGCTTATTCAAGCTCAGTGGGACTTCACAATATAAATGTGCTTGATGTCAAAGTGGTCATTGGCCTCTTTATTGGCGGTGTCTTGCCGTTCTTTATCGCTGCCTTGACGATGACGGCGGTTGGTCGAGCGGCCTCCAAAATGGTCAATGAAGTGCGGCGTCAATTCCGCGAGATCAAAGGATTGATGGAAGGGACCGCCAAACCGGACACCGGACGCTGCGTTGATATCGCAACCAGGGGCGCTCTGCGAGAGATGGTTGTACCGGGTCTATCGGCTATCCTGGCGCCGCTGATTATCGGCACCTTACTTGGGAAAGAGGCTCTGGGCGGAATGCTGGCCGGAGCCACGATGTCGGGTGTGATGTTGGCGCTGATGATGGCTAACGCCGGCGGTGCTTGGGACAATGCCAAGAAGTGGATTGAAGCCGGCGCTCTCGGCGGCAAAGGATCCGACCCTCACAAAGCGGCTGTTGTCGGCGATACGGTTGGCGACCCTTTCAAGGATACGTCTGGGCCATCGATGAACATCCTTATCAAGTTGATGGCGATTGTGTCGCTTGTGGTCGGGCCACATCTTTTCAAGTAGGTTTTGTAATTGCCCGAATGCGACCAGGCAGAAAAAAAGGGGATGACATCCCTAAAAGGGATGCCCCTCCCTGCTTTTTTCGTGTGACAAATGAATATCAGAGCATATAATAGGTATTAGCTTATAAGGCTTTTCACGGTTGAAACATTATTAACTAGTTTTCGTAAGTTGAAACCATGAAGGAGATTCCAATGGAGCAAGAAGATACTGTTCGAGCCGTCCAAGAATCGACACCAAGCAAGGGGCTGTCATTTCGGGGGCTGGTTGAAGTATTTTACAAACCATCGACATTTTTCGACGAGTTGAAAAATCATCCCAAGGTTTTGATACCTTATATAGTGGTCGCTATTCTCCTGTTTGCCTTTTTTGCAGCTACCATTGACATTGTCTATGAGATGCAGGTGAACTCTCCTCAATTTCAGGCACAGTTGCAGGGTCAGCCGGTCACACCGCAGATTGAGCGGATTATGAAATACCAGATTTTGATTGGCGGGCCTATTGTCATACTACTGATTCCACTGGTGGCAGCTTTGTTGGGCCTATTCTGGGGGAACTTCGTCTTTGCCGGTAAGGCTCGATTCAAACAATTGCTGTCGGTAATGCTCTATGGCGAGATTATCAATACGATCGGGATGATAGTGATTCTTCCCATGATACTCGTAAAAAAGAGCATATTGGTGTCACTATCACTGGGCATTCTGGCCGCGAGCAAAGGACCGGATAGTATACTATATCTGGCTTTATCTAAAATTGATGTCTTTTTGATCTGGGAATTAATCGCTATTGGCATTGGGTTGTCTATTATCTATGGAGTTCCGCGTAACAAAGGATATACCATGTCTGTCCTATCAATGGGAATGTTGTCAATTTTGCATGTCGTTTTCTCGGCAATCGGCAAAATGATTTTTTAGAGGAGAGATTCAATGAATTTCGTGGTTAAGGTTCTAGGCATTTCTTGGCTTGTGGCGCTCACTGCCGGTGTGGTAATGAGTAAGGAGTTGACCCTGGATGATTGCATCGAACTAGCGTTAAAGAATAGAGTCTCCATTATTGCAGCTCGAGGAGAGGAAACACTCGCCAAATGGAATCAACGCACTGCGCTGGGCGCCTTTCTTCCGCGCGTGAGTGCTTCATACTCGTATTCCAAATCTAAGATAACGGACATTGAGCCGGACGTAACGAGTCGAGTAGGTTTTGATACCCTACTTGATACAATCTCTCTACTAAATCTCGATACGACCTCCTTTGGGGATTTCCTCGTGCCGTTCGAGTCACCTATTTACGAATTAGTCAAAGCTGAAGACCAGGACAGAACCAATAAATCGTTGGATTTAAACGCCGGTATCTCCTTATTTGACCTCTCCAATTGGTTCAACTATGCCGGCGCCAAAGCCGATCGCGCCAAAGCCCGGCTTGATGTGATTGACTCAGAGCAGGATCTAATTTATGCGGTAAAAGCATCATACTACGCTTATCTGGTAACGGTAGAGAATGTTGATGTGCAACAGGGGGCTGTGAAACGGAGTGAAGAACAACTCAAGCTGATTCAGTCCAAGTATGACCTCGGTTCGGCCGCACGGTCAGACGTACTCAAACAAAAAGTGCAATATGGCAATGACAAATTATCCTTGCTCTCGGCCGAAAATGCTGTTACCACGACAAAGGCTAACCTGGCCTACACCATTGGTGTTGACCCGAACAGTGACGTGGAATTCTCGACCGACTATACGACGCGAGAATTTCATGGAACGCTTGATGAAGCCATAGGTTTTGGATTGGAGCACGAGCCTGGTCTTCTGGCTACTCAGAAGGCGGCGGATGCCGCAAAACATGCTGTCCGCTCCCGCTGGTCGGAATACCTGCCAAAACTGACCGGGTTTGCTTCGCTGGGTTGGTCAGACGGGACTAGAGGAGATACAGTCACCTTCAATTTCTCCTCAAAATCAAGGACCTATGGTTTCCAGATCACGTATAATATATTTGACGGTTTTCTTCGCGAGCGTAATCTGAATCAGGCCAAGATTTATCGCAATAATGCCATGGCGCAGATTGCCGATACGAGAAATCTGGTCAGCCGCAACATTAAGACGGCCTATCTGGATATCGAACAGTTAAAAGAACAAAAGAATGTTGCCCAAGAGACTGTTGACGCTGCCGAGGAGGACCTCAAGATTACTCAGGAAAAGTACAACCTTGGCGCCGCCACAATCTTGGACCTGCTCAATGCGCAGGTTTCCCTGAAAGAGGCCCAGGTCTCTCTCATTAAGGCTGATTTTGATTTGAACCTGGCTGTCGCCAAGCTGGAAAATGCAACGGGAAAAATGTGATCTTTTCAGATAATATGTTTGAAGGTAAGGGTATAAAAGGATGAAGAAGAAAAAGAAGTTGTTCTTGATTATTGGCGGCATTGTTGTTGTCATCGTCATTGTCGTTATCAATCTTACCATGAGTACGACCAATGCCATATCCGTCCAGGCTGATGTGGCCAAAACCAGAGACCTTGTTGAAATCGTCTCAGCGTCAGGGCGGATTCAGCCGCAGACGAAGGTTGATATTACCTCCGAAATCAACGGTGAAATAATCGGCCTCTATGTGAGTGAGGGCGATTACGTAAAGGCTGGTGACCTACTGGTCGTGCTTGATACCGTGCAACTGCGCTCTGATGTTGACCAGGCTCGATATGGAGTGAATGAAATAAATGCCCGACTCAGCGGCGCTGAGACAACACTCGAGCAGGCCGAGGAAGAGTACGAGAGACAGAAACGGCTCTTCGAGAGCAATCTTACTTCCGAAACAATGTTCAATAACACCAAGTATGCCTTCTTGAACGCTAAGTCTACCTACGAGGCAACGAAGGCGCAGGCCAGGCAGTTCGAATCACGCTATGAAAAGCAGCTTGACTATCTCAGCAAGGCCAAGATTGTCGCACCGATGTTCGGTATTATCACCTATCTCGACTGCGAAGTAGGGGAGATTGCCGCTGCACAAACTGCTTTCACTCAGGGAAAGACGCTCATGACGATTTCCAACCTTGACGTTTTCGAGGTGGAAGTGGAAGTCGATGAGACTGAGATAACCAAGATAGAACTTAATCAGGAAGCCGACATCGAAGTTGACGCTTTCCCGGACACCACCTTTAAGGGAGAGGTGGTTGAAATCGGCAATACGGCCATTGTGACCGGCTTGGGTTCGACAGACCAGTCGACCAACTTCAAGATCAAGGTGATTTTCAAAGACCCCAATGTAAAGATCCGCCCCGGCATGTCGGCGACGGTTGACGTAACTACTTCCAACCGTGATGAAGCTCTCTCAATTCCTTACAGCGCAGTGGTGATACGTTCCTTTGATCTTGATTCTCTCGAGCGCGTCCGAGCCAAAGACACGATGGAATCCGGTTCAACCGTCGTCAGCGAAGTCCAGGCGGCTGAGGGTAACGAGGAAGACACCCTCACTAAGGATGATACACTCCCATCTTCAGGCGAGATTGAACGAGAGGAGGTTAAGGGCGTCTTTGTCATCAGAGACGGTACAGCACGATTCGTCCCAATTGAGACCGGAATCGCTGACCAGAAGAACATAGAAGTCACTTCAGGTCTCGAAAGCGGTGATTCAGTTATCTCAGGTCCGTACCGAGTACTGCGAACCGTAAAAGACAGCGATAATGTCAAAATTGAAAAGAAGCGGGAAGAGAAAGAATAGCAATGGCTTTGATTGAGACCCATAATCTCTGGAAGACCTACGAGATGGGTGCTGAGAAGGTGCATGCCCTCAGAGAGGTGTCGATCACTATCGAGAAGGGCGAGTACGTCGCTATCATAGGGCCATCCGGGTCCGGTAAGTCGACTTTGATGAATCTCATCGGCTGTCTGGATACCCCAACTCAGGGCGAGTATCTCCTCAACGGGAAAAAGGTCAGCCAGATGAACGATGACGAGCTGGCCAACATCCGCAACCGTGAGATCGGATTTGTCTTTCAAACTTTTAACCTTCTGGCGCGCGCCACCGCTTTCCATAATGTGGAACTGCCTCTCATTTACAACGGCTCCCCGGCCATTGAGCGAAGAGAGAAGGCTGAACTGGCGCTCCGTAAAGTGGAACTGAGTGACCGGATGTACCACAAACCGACCGAGTTATCCGGCGGTCAGCGGCAGCGGGTGGCTCTTGCCAGGGCGTTAGTGAATGACCCGGCGCTGCTTTTGGCCGATGAGCCTACCGGCAATCTGGACAGCAAAACTTCGTTGGAAATCATTGATCTGTTTGAAGAACTTCACCGGCAAGGGAATACCATCATCATTGTTACCCACGAGAGAGATATAGCTACGCGCGCCCACCGGGTTCTCTCAATCCTCGATGGTCGAATTGCCACTGATGAGAGGATGTCGAAAGACTCTGTGAGAGCGTACTGATTATGATTGCGCCTTCTCTGGTCAAAATAGCCTTCAGCGCCTTGCTGGCCAACAAGCTGAGATCGGGCCTGACTCTGTTGGGGGTGATGATCGGCGTCACCTCGGTGATGACGATCATTTCCGCTCTGGAAGGAATGATGGGTGGGATTGAAGCCCAGCTTGCACGCCTGGGACCGGCGACGTTTGTGGCGACGACGATCGGTGGAGTTGTCACCTCTGAAGAACAATGGTTCGAGATGCTTAAACGCAAGCCCCTGAAGTTAAAAGCGGTTAAGTACATTGAAGAAGGTTGTGATCTTTGTGAAAAAGTTTGCCCACGAGTTTACACGAGAACTCTTATGAAGTACGGCAATAAAAGCCTTAGGCGAGTTATGGTGGGCGGGTCCACGTTTAACCTGATTGACATCGTTGATATTGAAGTTGCCCAGGGAAGGTTTCACTCTCGTGAGGATGATCTGCATCGCCGCCAGGTTGCTTTTATTGGTGAGCAGCTCAGAGAAACCTTCTTTGAAGGAGTTGACCCGCTCAATAAGGTGATAAGAATTGGCGGGAAACGCTATACGGTTATTGGCGTGGCCAAAAAACAAGGCTCAATGTTTGGCCAGAATCAGGATAACTTTGTACTGATCCCCATTTCTGCCTACGTCAAGCAATTCGGTCAACCCAAAAGAAACATGAACGTCACCATCAAGGCGCGCTCGGTGAAGGAACTGGATGAAGCGATGGATCAGGTGCGGATGGTACTTCGCTCCAAGCGGCACGTGCCGTATGACAAACCGGATGATTTCTCCATGCTCACGGCCGACAACATACTTGAAACGTTCAATGCCATCACGCGCATGTTCCGCCTCACTCTGATCGGTATTTCCTCTATCTCGCTCGTAGTTGGTGGGATTGTCGTGATGAACATCATGATGGTATCCGTCACCGAGCGTACGCGTGAGATTGGTATCAGAAAGTCGGTAGGAGCCAAGCAAAAGCACATTTTGATCCAGTTTTTGTTTGAAGCGCTTATGACCACGACTTCAGGAGGAATTGTCGGCATTGTCCTCGGCTTTCTGATAGCAAAGTCTTTGGTGGGTTTGATCGACATGGAAATCTCACCCTCCACGTTTGCCATTGTGGCTGGCCTTTTCATATCCACCGGAACTGGAATCATATTCGGTATATATCCAGCCATGAAGGCGGCTAGGCTTGATCCCATCAAGGCTCTGAGCTACGAATGATAAGTGTAAGTGCTATGCTGGATATGCAAATTGAAATTCCCATGTATGGAGGACGTCCTCGGGTTGTGTTAAAAGCTAGTTCTCTGGGTTATATTAATGTCGGGACTAATCGCGACGCAGCTTACGACGAGGTCCGTCATTCCTGCGGAAGCAGGAATCCAGAAGAAGTAACTATAAGTCCACAAACGCACTCACTACAGATGGTTAGACTGAAATGACAAGAGAAATGGATTCCCGTTTTCACGGGAATGACAAAGTCACTTTCTTTCCCTCATTTGGTGTCTTTGAGACAGCCCGACAGGCCACCTGGTCGTCCCCGCTTGGCGCGGGTCGGACCTGGACAGCCTCAGTATGTACGCCAACAGCAACATTGTATGTATGATAGGCACCTGCTATGTTACTGACATCAATTGAAATAAAAGATTCAATTCTGATGGCATTGTCCTCCTTGAGGACCAATAAACTGCGATCCTTCCTTACTATTCTGGGGGTGATGATCGGAGTCAGCTCGGTCATCGGGTTGGCTTCAATCATTGGCGGGCTCGATGGAGCGATGGAAATTGAGATAGACACACTCGGCTCAAATGCTATTTATATTACGAAGTTTCCCTTTGACGTTGACTATGACAAGCTGACCGAGGAAGAACGTAACCGACCGCCGATCACGTCGGGTGAGGCGGAGGCGATTATCGAGAACTGTCCGGCTGTGGACGGCGTTTCACCGCAGAACTACTATTTCAAAACAGGGGGAAATGAGGTTAAGTTCAAGAACCGCAAAGCCAGCCGTGCTTATGTAATGGGCACCTGGCCTGATTACCTCAGAGTAAACAACAGCTCTATCACTACCGGTCGTTTCCTGACCGACAACGACGAACGGTTCCGAATCATGGTCTGTGTTTTGGGATACGATGTGGCTGAAGCTCTGTTTGAAGGTGAGGACCCGATCGGGAAAGAAATCAGGGTGAATTCCAATAGGTTTACGGTAGTTGGTGTCCTTGAAAAGCGCGAGTCAAATTTTGACACTGACGATGAAAACAGATATGTTGCCATACCACTGTCCGTTTTCGAAAAAAACTATCACTGGGAGGAGGAGCTTTTTCTGGTTGCCCGGGCGCGCAGTTACGAGGAGATTGATCAGGCCAAAGAAGAGATTATCAGCGCATTACGAGTGTATCGCAAAGTCCCGTTTAATAAGGCGAACAACTTCGCACTCTCTACCCAGGACACTTTCAAGGAGTTCGTAAGTGAGATCACTAAGTACATCTACATAGCCATGATTGTTATCACGTCGGTGGGTCTGATGGTCGGCGGTATTGGCGTGATGAACATTATGCTGGTCTCGGTGACCGAACGGACGCGGGAAATTGGCATACGCAAAGCAATAGGAGCCAAGCGCTCAAATATCCTGTTGCAGTTTTTGACTGAGGCGATGACGTTGTCAGGTACGGGCGGGGTTATCGGTATCTTCTTTGGGATCATTGTGGGGACAGTCATCAACAAGTTGCTGAATTTCCCACTCTCCATTTCCATTTTCTGGGTGATAACGGGGTTCGTCGTGGCGGTTTCGGTAGGGCTGATCTCAGGCATTTACCCGGCGGCTAAGGCGGCCCGATTGGATCCAATTGAGGCTCTCAGATACGAGTAATCTGTTTTTTGCCCGGTCGCACATTTTTTTTAGTATTGCCGCTAACTTCGAGCGTCTATTAATTGGAACTGTAGAAATCAACCTACGTTAAGAAATATAGGGTCATGAGAAACCGATTTTGCAGATGCGTCCTTTTCATCTTCCTCGCGCTGACTGTTTCTGTTTCTCATGGGAAAGGACAATATGGTTCTATCCAGGGATTCTCTAATAAAGAAGAGCTTCTATTGCCGGTAGCTTATGCGGCTTTTGCTTCAGATAGCTCAGGCATGATTCGCCTTGAATTGTACTATCAAATCTATAATTCTGTGTTGCAGTTTCAAAGGGTGGAGGAGATTATTGAAGCAGACTACGAAATGTCGATAATCGTCAGGGACGAAAAGGGAAACCGCGTTGGAGCCTCAACCCAAGACAAGAAAGTCAAAGTTGCCAGTGAGCAGCAGGCAAAATCCTGGTCTGATTTCAGGATCAAGCAGGTTAACTTCGACCTTCCGCCAGGTACATATAAGGTTGAGTTCACACTGAAAGATAAGAATTACAAGACAATCATAGATCGAGAACTGAAGGTCAAGTTGCATGACTATGCTAATCGTTTGCCAACACTGTCTGATATTGAGCTCGTTCAAGATGGTGGGCCACGGCAGAAAGGTTCGGAAAGTTTCATAAAAGGTAATCTTACTGTCGTTCCGTCTGTGACGGCGGAATTCGGTGGCGATGAGAACACCCGTCTGATGTTCTATCTTGAAATTTACCGGGGTTCGGATTCAAAGGAAGCAGTCAGGATGGAGACGGTTCTCAGAAGTAAGGCAGGGGGAATGGTATACAGGGATAGTTCGACAATACTGCTATCGTTGCCTACGGTATGTCAGATTAGAGAAATTACCATCTCTGATTTTCTCCCTGGGGACTATGAGCTCCTGGTTGTTTTAAGAGGACGTCGCGACAAAAAGCTTGATGCCAGAAGTAAGGAGCTTCGCATAAGTTGGTCCACGGAAGCTGTTCTCGAGCATGACTACAAAACAGCGGTGGAACAGCTGGCATACATTGGTTCTCGAGCAGATATTAAGAAACTGAAAAATTTGAAGAATCGCGAAGAACGGAAGGAAGCGTTTCATGATTTCTGGCTTAAAAGAGATCCAACACCGGGAACGCCGCAAAACGAGTTGAAAATAGAGTTCTATCGCCGGGTTACGATTGCCAACGAAAAATTCACTATTATGATGCGGGAAGGGTGGCGTACAGATCGAGGTCGGATTTACATTCAATTCGGAGAGCCGGATCAGATTGACGATTACCCGGTGGCGGCTAACAGGCGACCGTATCAGGAGTGGCATTACTTTCGACGCGGTCGTTACCGCATGTTTACCTTTGTTGATGAGTATGATGATGGAGACTACCGGTTACAGTTCCCATATGATGGCCTTCACCAGCAATCCGAATATTAGACTGGGTGTGCTAAGGATGAAATCATACTTGGCGTTGGTTGCCTTTTGCCTGCCGGTCTTGTTATCCACTCGGGCGTATGGTCTGGGTGATGAACAGCCACTGACCGTATATGCTGGAGTGACGACCTACAACAACCCTGAATATGATTCGGTTGTGTTGGTTGAGTTCCCCTTTTCTTTGAATCGTCATGAGTTTGGATTTTATCGCCCCGATTCAAATGAAGCTGACCTGTATACCGGTATTTTCGCTCAGGTCAACCTTTTTGACGCCGAAGGCCTGCCAATTGATTCAGCACGCACCTTCTTTTCGGTACGGGTAGCGTCGAGGGAAGAGGCGGCTCTGCCCACCTATCGGTTATTCAACAGACTGGTAGTGTTTGCCAAACCCGGTTCGTATTCAGCCAGGCTGACAGTAATCGACGCCATTAGCAAACGCAGAGGGGAATTCTTTCTGGGCGAGTTTGTCGTGGATTCCGTTGAGAAAGAAAACCTTGCCATCGGGGGAGTCTGCTTGGCGTATAGAGTGAATTATGTCGGTGAGTCAAATGGAGGTACCAGCTCTCGTTTGGTAAAAAACGGATTTGAGATCATTCCGAATCCCCTCTCTGTTTTCAGCACTAAAGACACCATGATGTGTCTTTATGGTGAGGTGTACAACTTGAACTACTCCGACGACCTTCCTTCAAAGTTTCAAATATTATTTTCAGCATGGGATGCAGAAGGCAGCCTCTTTCGCGATCTTGGCGGCTCCGTACTCCCCAAGCCGGGCAGCACAGCGGTCATTGCCGAATCTTTTGACATCAAGGACTGGCCGTTCGGATGGTATCGCTTGCAGATAGTCGTCTCAGATCATACTTCTAACAAATCTGACACAACTTCGGTGCCGCTCCGGATTATTTCTCCGGAAGAAATACGATTGGCTTTCTCTCGAGCCGAAAGCGGCGACCCTTATGACACCTTGAGCCTTGAAGTAAAAGGTAATCTCGTCGCCTATCTTTTGACTCCCGAACAGAAAGCAACTTTGGCCCGGTTGAGCGACAGGGGGAAAATCAATTTTCTGGACCAGTTTTGGCGCGAGCATGACGAGGAGCCAACTACCAGAGTGATCGAGAATCGTCTTGCACTGATCAAGCGATACGAATACTGCAACCGGCGTTTTTCCGCTAATGCGGATAAAACCGATGGCTGGTCCACTGACCGTGGGAGGATTTACATGACCTACGGTCCAGAGGATGAGATTGATGACAAACAATTTCCCCTTGTCGGTAACCCGTATCAAATCTGGTATTACTGGGGCATGAAGGAAGGTAAGGTATTTGTGTTTGAGGACTGGACCGGAACTGGAGAATATCGTTTGGTGCACTCCAACGTCTATGGTGAAATTTACAATCAGGAATGGCAGGACTTTCTTGATACCGGCATTCCCGATCTACCTTTGGATCGTTGATTTTTCATACCGATCAGTGTCATACGCAAGTTATCTAAAAAAAACCGCCTTCAATGGCGGCTTTCTATACTGTCTGTAATTTTTTTATTGAGAGCCCTTGCCTTTCGAATTCACCGTTGTGTCCGGCGAAGCCTTGGCAACATGTATAGTTCTTTTTACAGGAATAGTAAAGCGAGTCGCTTCCTCTTTAGCATCTGTCACTTCAATAGTAACAGACTTTTCGAATGTATCTCCATAAGCCTCTTTTATAAGCTTTAACTCACCTTCGCTTTTCTTCCCAGGCTTAATAGTCTTGGGCAGTTTGAAATCAAACAAACCGTCAGGCATACTCACCAGCGATACCTTTAGATTCTGGTCGGAAACATTTTTAATCGTGAACTTCTTTTCTTTAACAACCTTCTCACCGAACTGTGACAGGTCTAACTTGTACGGTTCAATAATAATCGGGTATGTTGAATCCGGTCTTTGCGTTACCATGGAAGATATTTGAACGAACTTGTCCGGCGGACCCTCATTGGTTTTGATCTTTGGTCGTTTTGAGATCTGGCCTTTGTATCGTCTAGTGCTAAAAATAATCTCGAGCCGAGTGCTGTCACCGACAGCAAGCACCTGTTTCTCCAGAGGTGCCTTGGTGCACCCTCACCCAGGAACTACGTTAATGATTTTGAGGGTATCATCACCGGTGGAATAAAGCCAGAACACGTGGCTGATAGTCGAGTTTTGAGGCACATAACCGAAATCAAATACCGATTCCGGCACTGTCAATCTTGGTGCGGCGTAGGCACAGACTGCTCCCCAAAGGAACACTATCACCATGCAGGAAATGAACGTTAAGCGTTTCATAAGCAACCTCTAGTTCTTTACCTTCTGATTAACAGAATGAATTACGTTTTCACTTACGACCACTATCACTTTGCTTTTTCCAAATAAAATTTCCTCCGGATAGGAATCGTCAAACGGGTCAATTTCCGATCCGATAGGAGCAGAGTTATTGAGGTCTTGAATTCTGAGTCGGCGAATTCAGGTCTAACCTTGATATAGCCGGTACTACTTGAGAGGGCACTTACACTGTCAGGAACAAAAAGCTCACACTCATCAGGAGGTATCGAAACGAGGCTGATGGAAAGGTCATAGTCGGAATGGTTAACAAGGATGAAGCTCAAACTGTCGATTTCAGCGTGGGAAGTTTTGGCCAGCTCGAACTTGTACGGTTTCACTGATATCGGGCGAGCCGAGTCGGGGAAGAGTAAAGCTGTCCCTTGCAAATGCAGTCGGAGAGGGTCAGGGCTGGCGTTAGTATAAATCCGCGGGGAACGGGCAATTACCCCGATGTTCCTCTTAATGATCCAAAAAATACTTACCCTCATACTGTCCCCTGGGGCGATCCAGTTTTTTTCAAGAGGCATCACAGCACAGGCGCACCCGGTCTTGATGTCCTTGATTTGGAGCGTGTCAGTACCCGTCGACTTGAACCAAAACGGGCGAACAACCGTGGAGTTTTGAGGTATGTAGCCAAAATTAAAGTTGTTTACGGGGACCTCCAGGCGTGGTTGGGAATAGGAAAGCACCGCACCAAACTCTAACAGGATAGCTGAAATAAGCAATTTCTTCATGATTACTTTATAATTTCAGAAGCATGAAACGTTCCATCCTAAGCTTATATATACTACGTGACGGAAGGTTAGTCAAGCCTTGCTCGGTAGGCTGCTGGCCGTTTACCGGAGGAATATACAACGTTTCCGTTATTGTCGTCCGGAGGCGATAAATCATGAGAAATCTTGTTTTGCTAACACTGTATTTGGTAGCTACATATCGAATATCTTGCCGGGGTTCAAAATGTTGTAAGGATCAAACTGCTTTTTGATCTTCCTCATCAGTTCCACCGCCGGACCATGTTCCAAGGCAAACAAGTCTTTGTGCCCTAAACCGATGCCGTGCTCACCGGAGATTGTCCCCCCAAGTTCGATTGTCTTGCGAATGATCATGTTGTTGATCTCAAGAACCTTTTTCCACTCTGTTTCATTCTCTTTCCTTGCCAGCAGTAGGGCGTGAAGCAAACCCAACCCCACGTGACCAAAGGTGTGCATCATTATTCCATGCTCTTCACCTAAACGGTGGCAGTACCCTACCATTTCCGGCAGGCAGGAAATGGGAAAAGCGATATCGTTGCGAATGATGGTATACCCCGGTTGGCGATGTTTGATGGCTTCAGTAACGTAGTGTCGCATTTCCCAGGGTCTCTGGCCATCAGCCAACTCGAGCTTTGTTCCGCCCAGTTCAGTGCAGATTGACTCGGCAAGTTCGGCGTTTGATTCCAAGACCGGTTTGGGGCCGTGAAACTCAAGAAACAGAGAAGGAGTCTCCTCCAGGCCATATTCTTTTAATAGGTTTAGCGCATGCATGACCTGTCGGTCAAGGAATTCCACGGCGGCAAAGTCAAATCCGTATCGGCACATTTCTGACACAGCCTTAGCAGCGTTTACCTCACTGTCGAACTTGAAGGCATTTTGAAGTCTTCCCTCAGGTAATCCTGCTAACTTAATGGTAATTGAGGAGATAATTGCCAGAGTTCCCTCTGCCCCGACAACGAGATCAACAAGATTATACCCGCTTGAGCGTTTAATCGCCCGGTTTCCGAGCTTAATGATCTCCCCGATGCCGGTGATAATTTCCAGCTCCAGAACATATTCTTGGGTACCGCCGTATTTCACTGAATATATTCCACTGGCGTTAGTAGAAACCATACCACCGATAGTGGCAACATCGCTCGATCCTCCCGGCGAGGGCGGGAAGAAGAGACCGTCGCGCTTTAAGTAGTTGTTTAAGTTATCGTATATAATCCCCGGTTCCACCTGGACTTGTAGGTCGTCAGGCCAGTAATTGATAATGTTCGTCATTCGACTAAGATCAAGCACAATGCCGTTTGACAGAGGGATTGTTGAGCCTTCCAAGGCGCTTCCGGCGCCGCGAGTTGTGATCGGAGTCCGGCTCTCACAGCAGGCCTTAACAATCTTACTGATTTCCTCAGTATTTTTCGCCCACACAACTACCAAAGGCACAACCTGAGGCAGTGTCGATTCATCTTTTGAAACCACCTCTAACTGGTCGGGGTGAGTGGAGCATCGTCCAGGTGGAACGATCTGGAGCAATTTCGACATAATATCCACTGATTGGGGGCCTCACCGGCTACTTCAGATTTCTTAGTGCCTTCCAGAATGGATCCCATACTGGAAGGACAATCGGTTTCTGCTTGAGTCGTTCGCGGTCTTCAAGTTCAAGCTTGCGTTCGTCCACCACTGCAACGTAGACGTATTCATCGAACCAGTCATCATACATGTACCAGTAGCCCTTATCACCTTTTTCTGTTCCCCAGCTATTTTCAACCAGCCACTTGACCAGCTCACCATCGGCGGTAGTGTCTACGCCCAGCAGGACCATGGCGTGGTTGGGATAGCTTTCGCGATAAGCGATTCGGTCCGCTTTGGAAATGTCAAAATCAATCCCAAAAGTGCTGTTGTAATCATACACATCCGCTGCCAAAATCCCTGAGTCTCGATAGTTCTCCTTGCCGACATCGCAGGCAAACCAGACTGCCTGACTGTCCAGCAGAGCTTTCAGACAGTACTGCTTGATCTTTTTGACGGGTAGGTTGAGCAGGGTGAGATTTGGTTTGTCAGCCATATTACGGCTAGCTTCGATCTGGTACAGACTACCGTACTCTTTATTGGGATTATCCATAAGAATAGCGAACTTGGACATATTAGCGCCAAGGAAGGTTTCATAGAATGAATGGGGAGTATACTCAGCCGGCTCAGAGATAGCAGAGTCCTTGTCCTCATAACGGAAAGTGAATCTTTTGGGCGGAGCGCCGTAGGCGAAAACGAGTATGTTATAGATATCTCCAAGTATTTCCTCCTTCCTCTGCCGTAGTTCGTCTTCGCTTTTACCAGCGGCATACATCCGGCGGACCTCAGCGGCCGCGGCGTATAATTTTCGGTTGATCAGGCGATTGATAATGCCTGTGGATGTCGACTGCTTCGTCTCTGGCATGGCTGAAAGGGGTACCACGCCATATTTGTCAATCAGATCAGTCACGTAGTGCCACCAGCCTCCGTCGCCAAACGGATTATCCAGAATGGCCTCCAGCTTTCGGTCAGTGATTGGTCGGTCACAAAGCTCGATAATTTCCTCGAGAAACAGGTTAGCTTTTTCCATCTTATCCCAGAAGGTGAGATATGGCTCGGAGAGTTCAAACGAGGAAAGGTTGAGCTTGGTCATAATCGTGGGATTGAGGACATTCAGCCCGGCAAACAGCCAGCAACGACCCGAGCTCTTTTGATTTGTGATGCCGCTCTTTTTGAGCATAAAGTTGAAGTGTTTATTGTGCGTTACTATTCTTTGTCGGTTGAGCGACAGGTTCTGGATGTTGTTATTTGTCACGGCGTTTATAAGGTTCTTGGTGTTACCTTGATGATTGAAGTGTGCTTCAATCCGTTCTATCATTTCGGAACTCAGTCCAGTTTGAGCGGCACCCGCTGCCACTGCAGAGGTTACGGCTACAACCAAAACGAGGGTGTAAACTGATGTACGCATATCTCCTTTCTCCTTCTTACAATAATGTGAGATAAAATGCACCTTCCAGAAGTGCTTCTTTTTCTAATTTAATACATTGAATCGAAAAGGAAACCATATTTCTATAGTAGAAAGTACATGCACCCCTTTTAGAGAGATACATATCAGCTTCCAAAAGTCACCGAAGTTGCAGATCCAGCATAGCATGTTTTTACAGTTCGTACACTTTGGTCGCTAAGGTAATCATTACTACCCACTCAGCAAGTTACTTGGGGCAATAAAGAGAAAAACCTCTTGCAATCTACAGGCCTAATGAATCAGTTTTCCCAGCACAGGCTGCTTTCATCTTCTAAGTAATTTCCATGCGGTAGTGGCAGGGAGCATACTTTTAAGTTGAAGGCTACGTTGAGTTTTCTTTAATTACCTTGGTAAAAAAACGCTGTGAAGTAGCTTGCCTTGAACCGAGGTGAGTACGTATATGTTTTTCGTGTATTTGAGGAGCAACATTGTGCGGCCTCGAAATAGTAAAAAGCGTGGCTAAAACGTGAGAAAAGGTAAAAATGAATACTAACAAATCAAGTACCAACTCTGCTCCCTCTTCAAACTTTATCCGTACGATTATCGAGGAGGACCTGAAATCTCTTAAGAATGAGGGGCGGGTTCATACCCGGTTTCCTCCGGAACCGAATGGTTATCTTCACATTGGACACGCTAAAGCCATTTGTCTCAATTTTGGTCTCGCCGCTGAATACGGAGGCTTGTGCAATCTGCGATTCGATGATACCAATCCGATCAAAGAAGAGGCTGAGTACGTGAAATCCATTATAGCGGACATTCGCTGGCTTGGATTTGACTGGGGTGATCGGCTGTTTTACGCCTCGGACTACTTTGACCAACTCTATGAGTACGCCGTCCAATTGATCAAAGATGGCAAAGCCTATGTGTGCGATTTGAGTGCCGAACAGATTAGAGAGTATCGCGGCACCCTGACTGAACCGGGCCGGGAGAGTCCTTACCGTAACCGCTCGGTCGAAGAGAACCTGGACCTGTTCGAGCGAATGCGGGCCGGCGAATTTGCAGACGGCTCCCGTGTCCTTCGGGCAAAGATTGACATGGCATCCGGCAACTTGAATATGCGAGACCCGGTCATGTACCGGGTCCTGCACACATCGCATCACCGGACCGGTGACAAGTGGTGCATTTATCCGATGTACGACTGGGCTCACGGCCAGTCGGATTCCATCGAAGGGATCACCCATTCCATTTGCACCCTCGAATTTGAAGATCACCGGCCATTGTACGACTGGTTCCTTGACGCGCTGGGTATCCATCACCCGCAGCAAATCGAGTTCGCTCGCCTCGAGCTCAGCTACACGATCATGAGTAAGCGAAAACTTCTGGAATTGGTGCAAAAAGGGTATGTAACCGGATGGGACGATCCACGGATGCCGACGCTATCGGGGCTGCGGAGACGGGGCTACACCGTGGAATCAATCCGAAAATTCTCCGAGCGCATCGGAGTTGCCAGGAAAAGGGGAAGTGTTGTTGATATTGCTGTGCTTGAAGATTGTTTCCGTGAAGAGATGAATAAGCGAGCGCCGCGTGTTATGGCCGTTTTGCATCCCCTTAAGGTTGTCATTGACAACTACCCGGAAGATCGGGTGGAGGAAGTAGAGGCTGTGAATAATCCGGAGGACTCATCTATGGGAATCCGGATGGTTCCTTTTTCACGAGTTCTGTACATTGAACGGGATGACTTTCACGAAAATCCCCCCAAGAAATTCTTCCGTTTGGCCCTCGGTCGTGAAGTGCGTCTCAAGCACGCCTACTTTATCAAATGTAAACGGATGATCAAGAATGAACAAACCGGTGAAGTGGTCGAGCTGCACTGCACCTATGATCAGGCATCAAGAGGCGGTGCCTCACCGGACGGGCGCAAGGTCAAGGGGACGCTGCACTGGGTTTCGGCCGCCCATGCGCTCGAAGCAGAGGTGCGTTTGTACAATCATTTCTTTATAAATGAAAATCCCGATGATGTTGAGGATGGTTCTGATTTCAAGGCGAATTTGAATCCAAAGTCGTTGGAAACGTTAACATCCTGTTGCCTGGAACCATCTCTAAAGGGTGCTCACCCCGGAAACCGCTACCAGTTTATGAGACATGGCTATTTCTGTGTCGATGCCGTTGATTCATCCGATGAAAAACTGGTGTTCAACCGGACGGTTTCCTTGCGGGATACCTGGGCAAAGATTGAGAAAAAGGGTAAGCAGGGGGAGAGGCAATAGTAAGGATGAAATTGACTTACTGAAGGGCTATGACAGAAGTTTTGTAAGTTAGGTTCTGACCCGTCTGAGACAGGTAGAAACGCAGGGTTTGCGGCTGACAATAAAGTGTTGTAAAAAGACCGATATTGCCTTATATTATTATTTAATTGCTTTTGGCTAATGTGGGGGGGGGAAGTGGTAATTTGTAGTTTCATAATGAAAGGAGCACCTGATGAAGCTTGTGTTAGCTGGGTTAACTATTTTGACGGTGGTGTTCAGTATTACTGCTGGGGCTGAAGAACCCCCCAGTCAAGAAGCCATACTGCCTGCCAACTCCCGATTCATTGACCTCGATGGTGACGGATTTAATGATAATATCCCGGACGTCAATAACGACGGCATTCCGGACTTTAGTGTGGAAATGACTCAAGAGTCGCGGGTAATTAGTCCCAGCGGCGAGTCAGACATTTTCGGATCATTGATGAATGACGTTTTCCTTCCGGAGCTCAAGCTCCCGTACTCACAGAAGTTCAATCGGCTGAAGTACTGTGCCAGAGACTTGTGTAAAAGCCGGGGAGGTTTCGGATCTGATGAGGCCTTCGGTCCTGGCAATGGTATCGGCCAGGGGGCGTTGAGCGGTCATTGCTTAGGTGGTATATGCCACTTTTAAGAGGACTAAGAATGCGTCTATCAGTTAATTTTCTTTTGGTTTTAGCATGCTTGCTTATCCTTTCCATGCCCATAAGAGCAGATTTTTCTTACGAAATCAATCTCAAGGGAGGTTACACCGGCAACCTGCTCAATGATTCCCTGGGTATGGAAGATTCGTATTCAACCAGCCGAGCCTCTTTCAAGTATTACCCGCTTTCCACTCTGGAAATCGGCCTTTCGAGCGAATACACCTACTACAGCAAGACGTACGGTTTGAGCAATCTCCTCTATTCCGGGACGGTCATCCATATCCCAACCGTCGAGAGTTCACCTGTAACTGTGTATTTGTCAGCAGGTTATGACAGGGTACGATACCGTGAGAACATTGAGTCATTTGATAACAAAACCATTCGTGTTAAGGCTTCTCTGAGCTATCGGGTCAGTTCAGGCATGCGGCTCCGGACCGGTTCAAACCTGGCTGCTACTAGGTATGTAAATGCCGACAGCATTAGTGCTGATAACGACCAATATGAACTGTTTGCCGGTGCCAATATGTCCTTTCTTGGCTCTAACAGCCTGGATATCGAGACCGGCTTCAGTTTCACGAACTACTCTTTTATAAATGACTCCCTGGAATGGTTCAATCCAGTTGATCCCGGGTTGCGTGATGGTCATTTTCGTTCATTTTACATTTCTCCTCGCTTCTCGCGTCCGTTGGGCTTGAAAACCGGAATCAGCGTTACTTACAAGTACCGCCATTTTGCAAACATCAACCGGGCGGTGGTTTTGGGTTATGCAACCGGTTTTTTATCGCCTTGGGCGCTGGTGTTTGACGGTTCTTCAATAGTGTTGCAACTGAAGAGCTATTTAGTGCCGCATGTGGTTGTTTCCGCCGGTGCAGGATACTGGGATAAAACGTATCTGAAGACGCTGGAGAGAGTGTATAATCCATCATTCCACGGCTTTGAGTGGCCACCACCCAATCAGGTACCGCGACGCAAGGATTACTTCACCAGACTTTACCTTAGTTTCCAGAGGCCGATTACGTTCGGCTTCAACGGTGTGCTTGAGCCGACTGTGACAGTGGACTATTCTCATAATAACTCCTCTCTTGCCACCTATGACTACTCAAGCACGACAGTCACAGTGGGTTTGACTTATCGGAGGTAAATAATTGTATGGATCGACTGTCAATAACAGATCTTACAAACTTTGAAGACAATAAAGGTAAGCTACTTTGTCACATCATATTCATATCTACAATCAAAAGGAGTACAGAATGAGTAAACACGGCATCATGGTTACAGCGTGTGGTATGTGCATCACTATGCTGGTGTTGTGGTCCTTGGTTTCCGGTGCAGACGTTACACCGATCCCCGAAAGACCCACAGTGCAGCCGTACGTATCACCTCCCAGTAAACTAAAAGTTGATCCGGATGATTACACCGGTTGGATTCGCTTATATATTGTAGAACCCGATGCCCGGTGGAAAGATCACAACAACAACGGGTATCATTTCGGATTTCTGGAATTCGGGCTTGATTCCGCCGTTGTTCTGCCGGACTTAAGCCGTTATTACCGGAGTGTTACCTGGGATGCTTCGGCGTCGGGTTGGTCCGGGGTCACTGAAGGCAATATCATGGTAATTGCAGCGATATTCAATTCAGAGCCTCATCAAGCGTACTCGGATCCTCCCTCCGGCAATCCATTTAATGCTTATTACGTTGATGCAGCGGCGGCTGCCGAGGCAGGCAGTGTTGACAGCAATAATACAACGCCTGCTTCTACTCACACCGTGCTTGTAGAGGAAGCTTCTGCCAACTATTGTCCCTACTGTCCAACAACCAACTACTATCTCCACAGCGTCTATTCTTCCGGAAACTACAATTTCGTCTATGCTACTATGGTAATTGATAAGAATTCAAAGGCCTCTGCCTGGATGAACAGTCACTACAATTTAGCCTATATACCCGCCTGCTATGGTGACGGCGGGGACGAGGTGCTGATAGGTGGGGTGAGTCCCCAGGGCCCCTACCAGACGATGATAAATGCCTGTGCCGGGCGCACAGTTTCGGATATTGGTCTTATAGTCGGCGTCGACTGGCTGGGCGGCGGCGTCATCAAGATAAATGTTGCCTTGGCCCATGGTACGCCCGTTGACACTCCGCCGGGAATGCCGGTTACGCCTTCCGGTGACACCGCTCCGCTTATACAGACTGAGTACAATTACAGCACGAGCGCGTCCGACCCCGAAAGCGACGAGCTCTATTATCAATGGGATTGGGGAGATGGTGACACCAGTGCCTGGCTTGGCCCTTACAATTCCGAGGATACCTGCATGGCGGCCCACTCCTGGGCTGATCTCGGGACCTATCAGGTTAAAGTAAAGTCTCGTGACCCGTGGTATGAAGGCGGCTGGTCCAACCCCTTGACTGTCATACCGACCTGCTGCATTGGTAACAGGGGGAATGTTGATGGCGATGGTGGAGATCAGGTCAATGTAGGTGACCTGACGTACCTCGTTGACTATCTATTCCGTGGTGGCCCGCCACCGCCTTGTACTGAAGAAGCCAATGTTGACGGCGATCTGCTCGAGCAGGTTAATGTAGGAGACCTCACATATTTGGTCGACTACCTGTTTCGAGCTGGCCCGCCTCCTCCGTCCTGTCCGTGACGATGTTTGTCCGTCTGAATGTAACCTAATAAAACGAAACCGCCTCTTTTCTAAGTCGAGGCGGTTTTTTTATTTCGGACAGAGCTATTTGCTTGATCAGTTCAAATAAGCTCGCAACGACCGGCTGCGGGAGGCATGCCGCAATCGGCGAATTGCTTTCTCTTTAATCTGGCGAACTCGCTCTCGGGTCAGTGAGAAACGGGCGCCGATCTCCTCCAAGGTCAGCGCTTTTTCATGGTTGAGACCGAAGTAGAGATTGATAACCTCGGCTTCGCGTGGTGTGAGGGTGTCAAGCGCCTTTTCAATCTCAACCCGTAACGAATCTTTCAACAGTTCCTCGTCAGGTGATGGCTGAAATTCGTCCTCTAAGACATCGATAAGAGAGTTGTCGTCGGAGGTTGAAAAAGGGGCGTCAAGTGAAAGGTGCGAATTGGAAATCTTGAGCGTGTCGGACACTTCGCCCGCGCTTAACTCCAGTTCGTTGGCGATCTCCTCGGGTGAAGGTTCTCGTCCCAGCCCTTGTTCGAGCCGGCTTGAGATTTTGCCAATTTTGTGAAGCGTACCGACCCGATTGAGCGGCAGGCGGACAATCCGGCTCTGCTCGGCCAGGGCCTGCAGAATAGCTTGTCTGATCCACCAGACCGCATAGCTGATAAACTTGAATCCGCGGGTCTCATCAAACCTTTTAGCCGCCTTTATCAGGCCTATATTGCCTTCGTTAATTAAATCGGCCAGGGAAAGACCCTGATTCTGGTACTGTTTAGCCACCGAAACAACGAAGCGCAGATTGGCTTTAGTGAGTTTTTCCAGGGATCTTCTGTCACCCTGCTTGATCTTCCGTGCCAGCCGCACTTCTTCTTCGGCATTAATGAGGGGTGTTTCTCCTATTTCGCGGAGATACAAATCAAGCGACCTGTCTTCATCGCGATACTTCAGCGATTGTTTAGCCACTGTCTCCGACTATCTCCTTCCAATAGATATTGCTCTTTGACCGCCATTATGGGGGCTATCAATAACAAACGTTTATATCACACGCCATTACGGTCGAATAACTTTTCTGGCAATTGTCCTGTCAGGTTCTTGGACTATTAAAGGGATTCTTGTGGTTTGTCCCTTCAGTTTTCTGGCTACCTTCTCAACGTCCTCCAGCGACTTTGTCGGCGTGTTGGCAATCTGCAAGATTATGGTTCCTTGTGTAATCGACGCCTCGTCGGCCGGACTACCGGAGTAAACGCGCTTTACGAAAACCCCATCGACATACTCAATAGATAGGGCGCCAGCAATCTCTTGAGTAAAGTCAATCAATTCCATCCCCATCCACTGACTAATCTGGAAATCGTCACGTTCCTCTTTCTTGCTCATTGAAGCCAGAAAAGTGTCGCGGTCAACAATTGTAACTGTCAACTTCTGTTCATTCCCGTTACGTACAATTTCCATAGGAATTGGCTGGCTCTTTTTGACGGTGCTGATCATGACTGATAACTGGTTGGGATCGTCAATTGGTTGGTTGTTGAAGCTGACGATAATATCGCCTTGCTTGATACCGGCTTTTTTGGCAGGTGAGTTGGAAAACACTGAATCAATCATAACACCTTTTACTGCGTTGAGTTCTTGTCGTTTGGCGTCCCGTTCCGTTACTTTTGATAGCCAGACCCCCAGCCATCCACGATGAGGTTTGCCGTGCGCAATGAGGTCCGGAACCACCGCCCGTGCCAGGTTAATCGGAATGGCAAAACCAATTCCCACCGATCCTCCTGATGGGGTTGAAATAGCGGCGTTGACGCCAATGCATTCCCCTCGCAGGTTCAAAAGCGGCCCACCGGAGTTGCCGGGGTTAATGGATGCATCGGTCTGAATATAGTATTGGTAATTCGGAGTTTCACGCCCGAAGTACAAGTTGCCGCGACCCTTGGCCGAGATTACGCCGACCGTCACTGTCCTGTCAAGCTCCTGCTGAGGAAACGGGTTGCCGATCGCAATCGCCCAATCACCTACTTTAAGCGCGTCGGAATCTCCGAACGGAATAGCGGTGATCTTCTCTTCCGGATCAACTTTCAGCACCGCCAGGTCAGTCTCAGGGTCAGTGCCAACAAGCTTAGCCTCATACTTATACCCCGAAGCGGTGCGGACGATTAGTTCCTCGGCGTTCCGAACCATGTGGTTATTGGTCAAGATATATCCATCTTCGCGAAAGAAAAAGCCTGAGCCGTACGAGGTTGCATAGTTGGACCCGCGAAACCACCAGGGAACAACCTGTTCTCTGGAAAGGGCAGAGATATTCACGACCGCATTCTTGACCTTGTCAACAACGGTCACAAAAGGCGATTCAAGTTCCCCGCCTTTCTCTACGACAGGATAAGGACCGGTCTGGGCTATATTAGTTGGCCCTTGCGCTTGGGTTTTTAGCGAAAAGTTCAGCCCTGGGAATACCAAGATACCGACGGCGATGCAGAAAAAAGCGACTGAAGTTATCATCAGCGCCTTGGACCCTCGTTGAATTTTTGAATAAGTGGGGAGTAAACGCATATTCAATTGTTTTTTATCCTCCAGCCACGTAAACAATTATAATACACCATTTTTTTTATAATGTCAAGCAAAATATCTTTATAATTTCTTACCATAATTTATAACGTTCCATTTTTCTATTTGATTCAAAAAATCCTCCTCAATCTTTTATTATATACCCATGCTATCCTATTATTAATCACAAGATTACCAATTCTATAAGCTTATATTCACCTTAGTCTTCACTCAATAAAATACTGCTCCTTCTCAATAATTTTCCTTCATATCATCATAGCGACCGTTCAATATTAAATCCGAACATAACTTAAAACACCTTCATTCGCAGGTAGTTGACATCTTAACCGAAACCCCCTAACTTAGCGCTGCTTATGGTGTCACCCTTTACTTTGAAAAAGGCTATTGTCGATGTCGGAAAGCGACTCTATGAACGTGGCATGTTGGTTAGCACGGAGGGTAATATTTCTGTGCGTCTCGATGACACTCGAATCATGGTTACTCCCTCTGGCTTAACTAAAGGGAGGTTATCCCCTGAAGACATGGTTATTGTCGATGTCAGCGGAAAATATCTGGAGGGTAAGAACCGGGCTTCATCGGAGCTGCTCATGCACCTTTTTATTTATAAGAATCGGCCTGAGATCACTGCCTGTGTGCATTCTCATCCACCGTTTGCGACCTCTTTTTCAGTGGCGGGCATCCCCCTTGTTGATGATATTCTTCCGGAGGTTATCCTTTTGATTGGTAATATCCCTCTGACAGAATACGCTCCACCCGGCACTAAAGCGGTGCCGAAGTCACTCGAGCCGTATATTGAAAGCTGCAATGCTTTTCTTTTGCGAAATCATGGCCTTTTGACTGTTGGTCGCACTCTTGATGAAGCCTTCAACCACCACGAAATAGTTGAGCACTTTGCCCACGTTATGTGGCTTGCTCATCAGCTTGGCAATGTTGAGGCGATTCCGTCTGAAGAAATCAAACGTCTGAAGAAGATGCGGCTCGATCTTGATGAAAACCATGACAACAAGTCCTGAGGCCCTTTGCTTTGATGATGGTGAAAAAGCTTGTGATAGACAAAGCCAATCGGCTCTACCAATTGGCCCCTGACATCCGGTCGTTTGTTCCCTCTGAACCAAAACGATCGCTGGTAAGGAAGACTAACGTCCTGGACCTGTCTACCTTCACCTGGCCGGTGGAAATTGTGCCTGAGGAGTTCCAGGGGCAGAATGGGATGCAACGTGCGAGCCAGGAAAGTTTAAGCAAGCTCAAAGAGGAACTGGGGGGATGGTTTCATACTTACCACAGTGCCAAGATAGAGCCATCCAAAGAGATATTCATAGGCGGGGGCATTTCCAGTTTGATTTTCGCAATTGCCCTAGGTTTTGTTGATAATGGGGATATCGCCTTTGTGCCGGAATTGGGAGTTCCGCTCTATCGGCGAGTGACAACAGCTTGCGGGGGCGAACCGGTTAGCTATTCGATATCCTCTAAGAATGACTGGGTGCCCGATTTTGAACGGGTTCACACCCGTCTTGGCCGTGTCGCCAGAATACTTTTTCTCAATTCACCACACAATCCCACCGGAGCCGAACTGAGCGAAAAGGACATGGCTAGCCTGATCTGGTTTGCCGGTCGTGAGAACATAATTGTGGTTAACGATGCCGCTTTCGCAGCAATCTCCGGCAGGAAGCATGTTTCTCTTATGTCAATAAAAGGCGGCAAGAGAATCGGAGTGGAGGTCTACTCTTTTGCCTACCACTTTGGGCTTCCGACTATTCCATTCGGTTTTGTGGTGGGCAATCGGGAGATCATCAACGGCGTGAAACTGACCGCCCAGATGTTGCCAAGCTTTATTCCTGAGTTCTATGTTGACCTGGCATTGAGAGCTGTTCGCCAATTCCCCAATGACTCTCTTAAGGGAGTTCGAGAGACAATCACTCGTAATTCGGCTGAACTAATCAAAATATTGGATGTGCTCCGGCTTGAAAAGTCAGGGTTTGACACAGTGCCGTTTATGTGGGCAAAGATCGAGCGGCGTCGCCAGGCAAGCGCTGTTACCGGCTTACTTTATAGACTCAGCCGTCTCCTAGTGTTGCCAGGTACTGCCTTTGGCGATACCGGTGAGGGTTTTTTGAGGTTTTCTTTAACCGTCCCCCCAGAGGCTTACAGTGAAGCAGTTAAGCGAGTTAAGAAAAGGCACAAATTGGTTAAACGGGAAAGCGAGTAGTGAAAGACATTATTCGCCTGAATGGCATGTCCTTCTATGGTTATCACGGTGTTACGACGGCGGAAAAAGAAACAGGGGGGCTTTTCGAGGTGGACTGCGAGCTTGAAGTTGACCTGGCCGATGCCGGCCATTTTGACCGGTTGACCGATACTGTTGACTATCGCCAGGTGTACAATCTCGTCAAAGAAACGGTCGAGGGAAAGGCCTTTACTTTGCTCGAAGGACTCGCTGGCAGGCTTGCTACCAAAATACTTGACACCTTTGGTGTTTACGGAGTAACTTTGAGAGTTCGGAAGATGAATCCACCGATACCCGGATACGTCAGGTTTATCGAGGTAGAATTGACGCGCTCTCAGAGGGATCCATCGAAATTGATAAGTGGTCGTAATTCCAAATCATAGGTGAGAAAATATGGCGGAAACAGTATACATTCTGATGGGCTCCAATATGGGAGACCGGGAGAAAAATTTATCTGCCGCTCTTGCCAAACTTGAAGAAGTGCCGGGTTTGGAGATAGTAGCCGTATCTAGTATTTACCTCTCTGAGGCGGAAGGAATGGAAGGAGCGAACCCGCCGTTTATGAACCAGGCGATAATGGTTGACTATCAGTTCCTGCCCAACGAACTGCTTGACGCTCTGGAGATGATTGAGAAGATGTTTGGCCGCAGTGGCAAGGGGGAAAAGAAGCCGCGCATGATTGATCTTGATATTCTGTTGTTCGGCGACAGGATCATTGAAACCGAACGGCTGTCGATACCGCACCGGGAGCTTTTGAATCGGACATTTGCTATGGTGCCGCTGCTGCAGATTGAACCCAATATTATCCACCCGGTGGTTAAGCTACCGGTTGCTGAGTTCCTCACCGATGAAGATCGGCAAAAGGTTCTATTATACAAGGATCATGTCGCCAGAAACGTTTGAAGCCAATTATTTCGCTGTCGAAGGAGTGATCGGTGTCGGTAAGACATCGTTTGCCGGCATGCTGGCTGAGCGGCTTGAGGCTGAGCTGGTCAACGAAGAAGTTTTTGAAAATCCTTTCCTAGCTGATTTCTACAAAAACCGCAAGCGATACGCCTTGAGCTGTCAACTGTATTTTTTGCTCTCACGTTTTCAACAGCAGCAGCAGTTGATGACACGAGATCTCTTTGCCCAGAGGATTGTCGCCGATTACTTATTTGCCAAGGATTCGATTTTTGCCTCCGTCAATCTTTCCGATCGCGAACTGGCTCTTTACAACAGGATTGCACCGATTCTGGCGCGTGATATTCCGCGTCCGGACCTGGTTATATACCTTCAGGCTTCGGCGCCGGTCCTTCTCCAGCGGATTAGCAAACGCAATTACTCATTTGAAAGGTCCATCGACTCTGAGTACATCAGGCTGCTGTGCAAGGCCTACGATTATTACTTTTTCAACTATAGTGATACTCCTCTCTTGGTGGTAAAAACCGATGAGATAGATTTTGTAAACAATCCCGAACATTTTGACGACCTGATCGAACAGATAAACAAGCCGATGTCCGGCAAGAAGTATTACGCACCCGCTGGAAACTTGCCCGGTAAGTAAGTATGACGAATTCTGACGAACGAAAAAAAACAACAGTTCATACGTTCTTCAACAAGAAGTACAAGGACGAAAAAATCGCCGTTCTTACCGCCTATGATTATTTCATGGCTAAGCTGCTCGATCAGACCGGTATCGATGCTATTCTCGTCGGCGACTCCGCCAGCAATGTGATCCATGGCTACGATTCCACCCTTCCCATAACGATGGACATCATGATAGCTCACACTGCCGCTGTGGCACGCGGCACGCGTAAGGCTTTACTTATTGCCGACATGCCGTTTTTATCGTTTCAGCCCTCAACTGAGACGGCAATTTTGAATGCCGGCCGTTTCTTAAAGGAGGGTAGAGCCGAGGCGGTAAAAGTAGAAGGAGGTGTCGAGATGGCAGCCACCATAAAGCGCATTGTCGAATGTGGTATACCGGTCATGGGCCATATTGGACTCACGCCACAGTCCATCCACCGCTTTGGCGGCCCGAAGGTGCAGGGAAAGGAGGAAAGGTCACGCTCCTATTTAATGGAATCAGCGTTGGCTTTGGAGGAGGTGGGTTGCTTCTCAATAGTGCTGGAGTTGATTCATGCGGATGTTGCCCACGAAATTACCGCAGCCCTCAAGATGGCCGCAACAATAGGCATCGGAGCCGGGCCACACTGTGACGGGCAGGTGCTGGTCATCAATGACATTCTGGGCCTGTACGAGGATGAGTTCAAACCCAAGTTCCTCCGCCAGTACGTTGACCTCCCTCCGATAATCACTGAAGCGGTCAAGAGATACATTAAGGATGTCAGAAACGGTGACTATCCTTCTGAGAAGGAATCATATTTTACCAAATAGGACAGGTCGCAACGAAACCTGCCACTGAAGTCAAGCTCAATCGATCAGCGGAACATGAGATTCACCAAAGCCGTCAAGTCGGCGATATTAACTGCACCGTCGTGATCAAGATCAGCCGTCTCCGGCACTTGCGGTGCGACTCCTCCTCTGAAAAGATACTCAATCAAGTACACTAAATCAGCGACATCCACCCTACCATCGTTGTCGACATCACCGGAGATGTGGCCAATCATAGTGACCTCACCATCAACAGAAAAATTGCATCTGCTGCCGGTCAACCACCTGCCGGATACAGTATATACCTGGATGGTAGTGTCCCAGAAGGGCATGTAGCCCAGGACGAAAACTCCAATCGGAAGGGTGATCTCCGTCACTTCGCCGGAAAAGTCAGGATGAGACGGCAGGATCTGCTGGGATAACGGCGGAATCGTTCCATTGACCATAATGCTGACCGGATCGATATCGTTGACAGTGTGTCCATCAGTGAAGTCGCCAAGGTATACCGTTGCCAGTTGCGTCTCAAGGCTGTAAATCTGGTAAGCGTACATCGTATCGGGGTCAATGAGTGTCTTTCCGTTTGTTTGACTGAGAACGGACGATCCGATTAGAAAGACAGCGGCAATTGCAATCAAAAGTGTTACGATTCTTTTCATAGATTTCTCCTATGGAAAATAGTTTTCTAAAGCAAGTACTACATTCCTATGACTTAATTAGAATAAGCAAAAGAGACTGTTTTGTCAAGTAAAATTCTGCGACAGCAGCCTTTGTCGTAGGTAAGGTTTCGCAGAAACCTGCTAAAAGTGGACAGGTCTCTCCGAGACCTGCCCTACAGACTTTTTGTTTGATCCTCGGGCGGGTTCAAGACTTCATCTGGGATTTGCACCTTCGGAGTGGCGATGCCCAGCCAGCGCTGGTACCATTTCCACTTTTTCTTCTCTACCTTCAGATACTTTTTGATGCGCTTTTCTCTCCGTGAGGCAACGGCGTCGTACTTTTCAATCTTGAGAAGTAGAATTTCAATAGACTCTCGTTTTTCTAAAACCTGGCGGAAGGTATCATAGTCCTTGATATTGAAAAGAGATTGTACAATTGGCTCAAAAAAGACCATCGCCTGTGAGCCAATGAAATTAAGCGGCTTCACAGACTCCAAAAACAGAATGGCTGGTGCCGCCATCCGCCACTCGATCACCTTGTGTGCTACCTTATCCAAGACAGCTTCTTCCTCGGCTGGTAGGGTGTTCTTTTCAGGGTTGGGCAATTCCGCGCTACCCTTAAAAAAGCTCATGCCTCACCATTTCCGTCTTGAGACTTTGAGTCGGCTCGTTTGCCGATATGGGCTTTAACGAAGTTGGTGACTTCGTCATGATTGTTGGAAAACATCAGGTAAACTCCGCGAAAGTTTTCAAGTCGCGAGGGTTGGACGAATGGTGAGAGGAGGATGCCATGCTTGTCTGGATAGCAACTGCGATATATCGACCAATCTTTTCGCAGCGTCTGAGTCGTGGTCTTGATTATGATCTTCTCATGAGTCAACCGATAGGTCGTCGGGAAGTAGAACTTGGCCAGAGAAGCAAACATCACCACTGCGGCCAGGACTCCAAACGCCCTCGACTCTGTGGAGTAATAGACGACCGATACAACCACGAAAATAAAGACCGTCACCAGCGCCGAGAGCAACGGCTTGCGTTTGACAGGATGGCAGGTCCACTCAAGCGCTGGTTCGGACTCCTTAGTCTGATTGAGTATCGGCGCGGGCGACTCTTTTTCATCCTCAGGCTTTTCCATGCTATTTTTTCTCGGGGAAGCGATAGCGCTCCTTCTTTACTGTTTCCATCATCTTGAGCATTTCGTCCGCTTTGAATATGCCTTTATCAATCAACAATCGCACCAGCGCCTCCTGGGCCAGATTGTTGGAGAGGGCCAGTTCCTCATATGAGACGTCTTTTATCTTGCCGTTGATTACCATCTTGAGGGCAATTTTCTTGTCTTCCATTCAGAGGGTTCTCCTAACTATGTTCAGGTGTGATTTCATAACACAATATAAGCAATTTAACGGAAATGAAAATCCCGACCGGGTAAGGCTTATCACTCTCCGTCATGGCTGGTGGAATCAGTGGGGGATAAAAGAGGAACTGCTTTCTCAGACATGATACGAAACAGCGGCATCTCAATGTTCTCCCGGTGGATGCCAAATGTAATTTTTCCGGAGGCGCCGTTGTAGTCTCGTACTCTTTTCAGCTCTTCGGTGAGCTTCTCTCTTGATGTGGCACCAGAGCTGATAGCTCGTGTCATCAGCCTGACGGCATCGTAGCCAAGCCTGGACAGTCGGTTTGGCTGATGACCAAATCGAGCGTCATAAGCCGCAGCAAAGCGGAGGTATTCTTGGCTGGTTTCGTCCATGAGAAATGGCGAGGAAAAGATCGCTCCTTTGGTGATGTCGTCGCCAAGCTTGAGGATTGCCTCATCCCCCCAGCTATCTGAGCCAAGATAATATCCGTTCAGGTTGTAGAAGTTTATCTGGGGCAGTAACAATCTTATCTGTTGCGGGTTGCCGGGGAGGAAAAGGCAGTCAACATAGGCCGGGATGCCATCGGAATCAAGTGTGTCCCCTTCTTCATTGACATAAAAGACGGAGTCGGGAAGTTGGCTCAGAAGGATAGCTTTTACATCTCTGATACATGGCCCAAAGTCCTTGTCGCGAGTGCTATAATATTCAATAGCGACCACAATTCCACCAAGCTGCCTGAATCTGTCAACAAAGGCTCTAGCCATTTGCAAAGGCTCGACGCTGGTGGACGTTATGACAACTGCTGAGTCGGCGTGCAAGTTCCTGACGGCATACTCGGCTATTCTCATACCCTCCAGATCGATATTTGGCGATAGCTGGAACGACGTGTTGGAGAGCATAGTCAAACCGGCCCTCGTGGCCGCCGGTACTAGCATGGGAAATGAGCTACATCCCAGGGTTGCCGAGGCCACCGCTGCTTCCTCGCTTGCCAGAGGACCGATAGCAGCCAGTGGAGACGAGTGCGACAGGTCACGGATGATCCGAGCAGCATTAATAGGATCTCCTTTGGTATCGAAGGGAGTCAACCTGAGAATTCCTGCCGCTTCACTGCGGTATATTTCTGCAGCCACAACAGCGCCATCATATATATCTTCGCCAAAAGAATGCAACTCACCCGAAAAAGGAAGAACCATGGCAATTTCAAGTTGGTCTTTGTCGCGCTCAGCACCGTAAACGTGACTCTCTGCTAAGTTACTGCTTTCACTACAATAGGAGCGAATCCGATCAGCCTGAGTCAATCTGTCCTTTTGAACAAGAACCTCCGCCAACAGGTTGACAAGAGAGCACCTTTTGTGCAATGGGAATACTTCAAAATCAGCTTTGCCGAGGTTTATGGAGGAGGCATTTTTGAACGCAGCCTGCAACGATGCTGTCACGAGGTCGCTGAGTCGTTTATCGTCAGTCAGCCGAAAGGATTCCAGGTAGCTTTTTACCGCCTTATCAACATCCCCCTGGCGATAGTAGGCATTTCCAAGGAAAAAGTGGACGTAGGGGAGTTCTTTCGAATCGCTAAATCGAGAGAGGAAGTAAGTAAATCCAGCGATGGCCTCACCGATGTTCCCTGAATAGTATTTCGCTTTCGCACGATAGAATACAAACTTATCGATATTTCTAGAATTCGGGTAACGTCCCGCCAGTTCTTCAAATACCTGCGAAGCTTCAAACCAGTCTCCTATGCGGAGCAAGCGCTTGCCCTTAACGAGGAGTGAAGTTACTTCCGGCGGGTCGGTGAGGTTGCCAGCGATAGATAGGTTGGCAGCTACAACAACCAAGAGGCCAACTATTATCCTTAGTTTGAAAGAAGGCATTTACAGCGAGTATTTGCCGAAATCTTCTGGATTGATTTTTCTCAGCCTTTCTCTCAGCGACCCCGGGTCAGTCGATAAGGGAGGGGTCTCGGATGATTCATCGCCTTTGATGTTGAACAGCTCTTCGTTTACGTATATCTTGGCACCTGTTTTCAGTGCCAAAGCGATGGAATCCGAGGGTCTGGCATCTACTTCGTATTGTTTCCCGTTGATGGAGAGGAGGAGACGGGCGTAAAACGTCTGCTCGCGTAACTCAGTTACTTCCACCCGCTCAACTCTGGCCTCAAGAGTAACAATCACAGCCTTCAGGAGGTCATACGTCATGGGTCGTTTCGCTTTAACCCCGGAGAGCTCCATCGCAATGCCCCAGGCCTCAGCATGACCGATCCAGATGGGAAGGACTTTGTTCAACCCCGTCGGCGCTAAGATCACAACTGGTGAGTTAGTAGTCATGTCGAGCGCCAGACCTTCAACTTTTGCTTCGAGCATCTTCATAACAAGTCAGGACTTCTTTATTACCCACAACCTCAACTGAGCTGTGATATTTTTATCAACCTTGATCGGAATAGTATAGACGCCGAGAACTTTGATAGGTACTTCCAGCTCAATGGCGCGTTTGTCAATGAATATTCCTTCGTTGTGCAGCAGCTCGGCAATGTCGGCATTGGTTACTGAACCGTAGAGTTTGTCTTCCTCTCCCACCAAAACCTCGACCGAAAGAGAGAGTTTCTCGATCTTCTCTCTGATGGTTTCCGCTTCGCGGAGCCGCTTTCTCTCCTGCAGTTGTTTTTGCTTTTTCACCTCATCAATAGCCCTCACATTGGCTTTGGTGGCAGGAATTGCCAGGTTGCGGGGAAAAAGGTAGTTGCGGCCATAGCCGGATTTTACCTCGATCATATCTCCCGCCTCTCCGAGAGCTGGGATATCTTCGCGCAATATGACTTTCATAGCAGTGACCTTCTATAACATACGTAACTGTTTTGTTCTGTCAAGTCACCTCTCGGGCGTGAACTTTGCGCCAGTCGGCAAAGCTGTCAACAAAACCTACCAACGCAGTCACGAAAAAACCAGCCAACTGAGTTAAAAACAACAATAGGTAAAAGACTATTTTCGTGAGCCTCGAAAGGCGCAACTTTCTTAAATAATACTCTACCAGAGCCAAACCCGCAACACAATAGTATACCGCCAGGACGGCAAGGGCATTATCAGCAATCATCTTCAACAATTCCCCTCCGAGAATCCGCGTCAGGATTAGAATTATCAGAAGTGGGGCCAAGCCAAACGGAACTTTCCAGGAATCAAATGGCGTAACCTTGTCGACTGACCGATTGCTGCGGCTCACCCAGAAAGTGAAACCAAGATAGCCGATACTGAACTGCAAAAGCGTAGCCAGAATTGTGGCGGCGGGGAAAAGCCGAACCATTATATCAAACGCTTGTTTGCTCTGGTTAAGGTTCTTTTGAACCATTTCTGAACTGTAGCCAAGCCCGAGAAGGAATTGCTCCGACTTCTCCATCAAAGTTTCTCCCAGTTGTGGAGCAGTTTTCATGAATTCACTCCATATCGGCAGCGATTGCAAAGAAAAGAAAACAGCTACTGTTGCCGCGCTGATGACGTAAACTCGCCCCTGGTTGTAGCCGGCACGAATCAGTCGACCGCTTAAGACTCCCACCAACAACAACATACCCCAACTGGTCAACACTATCCAGATGTCTGAAGTGCCTGAAAGAAGATATGCAACTACTACTGCGGCTATAGCCCCTCCGCACAGCGAACAGGTGTACCTTTGATATACCAGCCGAGCAATACCGTAGTAAATGTACATAGCGAAGAAATACGTCGAGACAGCTACCAGCAGCCCCGCTGCCGTGCCCAATAGTTCTCCCCAGTTGCCGTACAGCAGAAGTGAATACACCAGCATGGCTGCGACAATAAGGTATACGCTGAGGGGTTTACTCTCCTCTCGTCTGCCGCTGGCTGCAATCTCTGTGATTCTCTTATCAACGATATGATTCACTTTCAAAGGCCATTATCGCCAAGATACGAGCTCGTTTTATGGCTCTGGTCGTTTTTCGCTGATGCGTGGCGCAGTTACCAGTGATCCGTCGCGGAATCAATTTCCCGCGCTCGTTTACAAAGCGCCGCAAAAGTCTCTCGTTTTTATAGTCTACATAGTCGATCTTGTTTTCACAAAAGTAGCAATACTTCCTTCTTCTCATTTCAGTCATTGTTATGTCCTTTATCTATGTTTTGTTGCTTCCATATTTCATAGCTTGGGCGGTTGATCCCGTCATATTTTCCTGCTTATCTACTGGCGGCGCCATACCGACACCAGCCGCCAGGCGGCCTGTTACAACTCTTCCTCTTCTTCGAGATCGTCTTGCCTCTTTCGTTCAAGACTGCCCTCGCTTTTAACTTCCTCGATGGCTTCGGCCGGTTCGGCCTGTTGTTCTTCAGTGGGAGGGGCCACTACTTTTGTTGTCGGCTTGGGAACCGCCTCCGTGCTTGACGCTTCAGGTGTAGCCTCGGCAACAGCCTTTACCTGTTTATCCTCGGCGGCAGTAACAACTTCCTCTGGCTCTAAGAGCGCTTTGAGGTCCCGCTCGCATAGAATCGTCAGATGCCGCAGGTAGGTCTCGCCTAGTTTGAAGTGGCGGTCCAATAGTGGAAAAACCTGGGTAGGAGCCTCATAGATTAAGCTGGTGTAATACCCCTGACCCAAGCCGTTGATCTGATAGGCCAGGCGGCGGGTGCCCATCCGGTCTTCATGCAGAATCTTACCGCCGTTTTTAGTGATTAGTTCTGAAACTGATTGAACCTCCCGGTCAATTGAGGCATCGTCAGTTTGTGGATTGATGATGAACGTGGTCTCGTAGACACGCATCCGGTATTCTCCCTTCGGACGTTGGTTAAACTCTCAAACGGCTCGACTGCGGATTATATAACTTCCGGTCGAGCAGGGTCAGCGTTATATTTTAACATCGCCTCTTCGAGGCGATTATTGATAATATATAATACCGCTTCTTTAGCGGTGTCAACCATTTTCTCTACCGGCTCGATTTCCCCATTTTCAAATCGGCTGAGGACAAAATCTTCTTTATCTATATTATCGGGTGCCGGGCCGATCCCTAAGCGCAAGCGGGCAAAATTTTCGGTTTGTAATACTTCAATTAGTGAGCCCAGCCCCTTGTGCCCGCCATCGGAGCCGTCTGGCCGGATTCTTATTCTTCCAAGCGGTAAGTTAAAATCGTCAACCACCACCAGCATTTGACTCGGCATCAGGTTGTTCTCTTGTAAAAGATTCAGGGCGGCAATCCCACAGAGGTTCATGTATGTTTTCGGCCAGGCCAGTATAACCCGTCTTTCAATGTTCTTCTTCACTGCCCAATCGTACATATCCCGCGTTGGTTGAAACGAGGCGCTCAGCATCTGTTGGACCTTCTCAACAACTTCAAATCCAACATTGTGGCGGGTGCCCTGGTAGCGCTCACCGTTATTGCCCAGACCAAGTATAAGCGAAACCATAACCATGCCTAAGTAATGCAAACCAACGAAAAGTCAAGTTTCATTGTCAGGTCAATAGCAACAATAGGGCAGGTTTCTTTGAGACCTGCCATAATTGGCAGGAGTCAGGGACTCCTGCCCTACAATTTATCTACAGCGAGCTTGGGGCAATCCTTCCTGAGATGTTGTTCTTATCTCAATTCCAGTCTTTTCAGCCGTAGAGAGTTGGTGACAACAAAGACGGAGGAAAAGGCCATGGCGGTGGCAACGATGGTGGGGAGAGGGGCCAGTCGAAAAGTGGGTAGAAGAGTCCAGTAGCAATCGGTTCCGCTGCCGATAACATCGCCCGCTTAGTGCCTTTATCTTACTTTCTTGTATATGATCCCGCCGTCGCTACCGACAGCATAGAGTCGGTCACCGATGAGGCACATGTCCAGTACATTGAACGACCGGGCCATCAATTCATTGCTCCAGGTTCGGCCGCCATCATCCGTACGCATGATAGTGGACTCTATTCCTCCGATGTAACCAACCTGTTCATTAACCAGCTCCGTGGCGATGTAGATCTTATTCGACAATTGATCAAGCTTGGTCCAGGTTTTACCGCTATCGGATGAATACGCACACATTCCTTGAGGACCAGCCAGGATGCCTGTTCTTCCTAAGATAGACAAAGTCCGCGCTGTTATTCCCTCACCCGTCTGGAGGGTCTGCCAGCTTTTACCAAAGTTGTGAGATATGTGGAGCTGGCCAAACGAAAGCAAATACACCGGCCCACCGGTAGAGTAAGTAATTTTGGTGTAACCCATGCCCAGAGATTTCTGCTTTGCCCAGGTTGCTCCGCCATCAATGGTACGGTAGGCAAGACTTCCAAAGGGAGAAACGGGATCTCTCGTCATTCCGATCACAACGCCAATTTTGGTGTTGAACATCTCAACATCGAGAAACCAGGGAATAGTGTCTTTTAACAACTTGTTTTCCCAGGTCGAACCTCCGTCAACAGTGCGGTAGAGGGCGCCGCTACGCCCACAGACAAGGCCGAGTTTTGAATTGACAAAACTAACGTCTTCTAAGTGGACGTCGGGTGCAACCGGAAGTACTTTCCATGTTTTGCCGGCGTCATAACTTCGGACGCACTTGCCTTTCTCAGTTACCACAAAGCCGGTATCAGGGTGCACAAAGCAGATACCGGTTATGTTTTCCTCAAGAGGAAAATTTACCACTTTCCAGCTCTGGGCGTTAGCTGACGATAATAGAACCAAACACAACCTGCTGATCATGAAGCAATTTCTCATAGCGCTTTTTCGTTGTCCTTACAGTTTTAACTTTGTACTCTTACCACCGGTACAAGTCCGGTGGAGTCAACTTGTGTCCAAGATAGGTCAGGAAGTGACCCGGGTCAACGGTTGAGCTCATCGACGGCGGGAGTTGTGGTGATGGCTGAAAAGGTTGTTGCAGAACTAAACAATGTATACCTGGAGTCTGATCGCGGAGCACAGGTGTTACAGGACCTCAATTTCAAACTTCACGCCGGACATTCGGCTGTTATCACAGGACCGGCCGGTTCAGGCAAAACAACTCTGGTTGAGTTGCTGGTTGGGTTGAGGTTTGCGCAGTCCGGCTCCGTTGAGTTGTTTGGAGAGTATCTCAAAACCGGGAGTGCTCGATCGATTAGGTACGTCAGGAGAAGGATCGGCGGGGTGGGTGGGATATTCGCACTAATACCTTCCATTTCTGTAGCTGAGAACATCATGATGCCGCTCGTACTGGCCGGAGAACGTCGTAAGGTGCGTCAAGAGCGGCTGTTGAAGATGTTGTCTGAGTTTTCTTTGCTGAAATGTGCTGGAGAGTACCCAAGCTCTCTGACCAGAGTGGAGATCACCTTAGTTCAGTTTGCTCGGGCTTCAATTGCACACCAACCCTTGATGATAATAGACGAACCCCTGGCAGGCCTCGATCGAGAAACCTACCAACGGATTACCGATTACTTGGTTACAGTATCTCTATCCGGCCGCTCGATGATTATCTTGAGTTCGGAAATCCTCTCTCAGCAACTCCCTAATATGGACTATTATCAACTTATGAACGGGGCTCTGTCGTGAGCAGGATGGCTCATATTTTTAGGGAACTCAGCCGAAACCTTTCCCGCAACCCCGGTACGGCGCTTGGTTCGCTGCTTTCGTTGACGCTGTTGTTTATGCTGTTTGAGCTCTACTGGGTAACAGCCATCACGTCAGCACGGTTTTATTCTCATTTGCTGTCCGATTTGACAATGGAAGTCTTTCTGACTGAGGAAACTGCCGATTCGACTCTGACCTCATTGCAAACCACGATAGCTTCAATGGATGGAGTTAAGTCGGTCGACTATATCTCAAAACAACAAGCCCGAGCCGAATTGAGCAGACTGGTGGGGGTTGACCTGTTGATCGGGTACGATTCTCTAAACCCCTTGCCGCGCTCGTTTATACTCACTTTCTCGCCGGAGTATTTAACCGCTACCATAATGGCCGATATCGAAGGTGAGATTGAAAGAATGCCTGTTGTTTCTCATGTTTCTTACAGTAAGCACTGGCTTGAAAAGACGGAATCGGCGCGGGCGCTCATTTTGAAGATCGGGATGGTTTTGGGCGCAGTAATTTTGTTGGCGGCCTGGATGAGCCTGGTGAACAGTATCAGGTTGATGACGCGAGCACGGGCGGTAGGGTTTAGCCAGATGCGACTGCTGGGCGCTGGCAAGTTGTTTCTGGCTCTTCCGTTTCTCGTGGAGGGATTTCTTATCGGCGGCCTCTCAGCGGGGGTTGGATGGCTTCTGATCTTTTATGGAAAGCAAAGGATTGCCTTCACTCAGTTTGAAATAGTAGTTCCGACCCTTCAAGAAATTTCGATATTTTGCGGTGCTGCTGCTTTGCTGGGAATTATCAGCGGCTATTTGGGTATCCGTAGGCTTCTGAGGTAAGGCGGTGCTAAGATACCTGACAACCTGTTTCTTACTGGCCTGGTGCCTCGTACCGTTTGGTGTAGCACAAGCGGACAAAGGGGATAACATCATCTACCAAAAAAACGATCTTGATCGGATCCAAAAAGAAGTGAAAGAATCCCGCACCAAGCTCGACTCCTTGAAACAGGGAGAACTACTCGTGCAAAAAAGAATCTCCGAGTATGACCAGAAGATCCTCAGCAACAAGAAGATAGTCAGTCGCTTGAATAAGCAGTTGAATCGGCTAAAAAAAGGCATAGCTGATGCAGATAACCAGCTTGAGAGAAGTCGCCTGCATCTCGATCGTACTCGCCGTCGCTTTCTGGGAAA
>Ga0315551_10000236_pt1 | contig 43923 bp, 35 predicted proteins | sample SalMarSW160290MG_FD_203678 | JGI IMG/M metagenome (GOLD analysis project Ga0315551, IMG submission 203678) | Salt marsh sediment microbial communities from the Plum Island Ecosystem LTER, Massachusetts, United States - Salt Marsh Sediment SW1602-90 ...
CCAGAATGAGATAGCATCTCTTGCCGGTAAGACAGTTATGTTTACCCAGCCGTTGCATATGTTGAAGACACCGGATGCTGACTCCGATTTGTATGATGACGGCACGATGGACTTCAAGGACATTGCTAAGTTAGGCAAAGAATGGGGTAAAAAGAAGGTCTGGCCAGTATGGTAAGGATCCGTAATAAGCAGCTTTGAAGGGCTATAAGTAAGCCGTTAAATTTGCATTAGTTCGGGGCCTGCACCGATTAACTCGGTGCAGGCCCCTGTTGTTTTTGCATCTCGTATTGTGTTTCTCAAGGTTGAATATTGCAATCCCCCCCCGCACCAATTCATCGTTAGTACCTTGTCTGAGCTACGTCCGAGGCCCAGTACCCAATCGGTGCGGGACAAGGACATTTCATCAAATTACATTTAAGAGAGCAATAGTACCAATCCCTCAGCATAAGCCGGTGGCAATTTTACGAGGGTGGTTCCCATTTTGTGACGTATCGCCTGCCCCCCGTGTCTTCCCCCACGTATTCTTGTCCCGCTGCCCCGACTTGCGTCGGGAGACGCAGGGGCAGGCGAAGACAAGTGTGGGGGGGGCAAAATGGGGTCCCTACTCTTCGTTCATATACTCATAAAGTTTGGTAAGTCCGATTCGACGAATCTGGCGAATTCTCTCTCGTGTCAGGCCCAGTTTCTTACCGATTTCTTTTAGTGTCATCGGCTTGTTTCCGTCAAGGCCGTAATGCCATCTCAAGATTTTGGCTTCACGCGGCTCGATTTTATTAAGTAACCTCAAGGCCTTGGTTTTCTCTTCATCTGCGACCAATTCATCTTCCGGCTTGCCGGCGTTTTGGTCCTCCAAGGTTGCCTCGAGCATCTGATTTTCGTCTGACCCATCGACGCCCCAGGTATCTCCCACAGAGCTAAGAACCTCGACAATCCGATATATAATTTTTGCCTTCCGCAGCGGCATGCCCATTATATCGGCCATCTCCTCAACATCCAGCGTCCTACCAAGTTTACTCTCCAGTTCCGCAGTGGTGTGCTTCCATTGATTTATCAACGCTACCATATAAGTAGGAACATGTACCGGCTGAACGTTTTCCAGCAGCGCACGCTTGATACTTTGTTTTATCCACCATGCGGCATACGTACTAAAGCGAACTCCACGGTCAGGGTCAAAGTAATCAACGGCCTTTATTAAGCCGAGGTTGCCCTCCTCAATCAAATCACCCAGACTTATCCCTCGCCCGCCATACTTCTTGGCGATATTAACAACCAGCCGGAGATTGCTTCGCACCAATTGCTCTCTGGCCCATGGGTCGTTTTTCTCAATGACCTGTTTAGATAAAAAGTGTTCTTGTTCTTCTGTCAGCAACGAAGCTTCGTCAATCTCTTGCAGGTATTCTTTTATGGTCGCGTCAAATGCTATAGTTTACTCCTGCCCAGCTAAAAGTCTTTCGACCTCAGCTATAAGGGCAAATTCGGCTTTTACTTACCTTCTTTTATGGGGCGAATGCCTGCTCCTTCACAATAATCCATTTGAAATATCGGTCAAATATGCCCGCGGGTTTACGATATAAGAAATTTCCCTTTTTATCAGGACCCCATTTTGCCCCCCCACTCTTGTCTTCGCCTGCCCCTGCGTCTCCCGACGCAAGTCGGGGCAGCGGGACAAGAATACGCGGGGGAAGACACGGGGGCAGGCGATACGTCACAAAATGGGAACCATAGCACCATACGCAATTCAAAAAAAACTTTCATTTCACCAGTAATGTGCTAATAATAAACAGCACTGTTTTTTGCTACAAAGACACTAAGAAAAGAGAAGTGAGCTAAAGTGAACTAAAGTGCCTAAAGTGAGCTAAAATAGAAAAATAATCCGCAACTTTAGGCACTCCAAACCTTAGGCACTTTACACTTCTTAGTGGCTTCGTGGCTAAAATTCTACTGCTTATTTGTTTAAATATTGCCGGGTTGTGGTAAAAATCAGGGAAGGTAGATAAATGAAGACCAAAGGAATTAACTTTGAAGAGTATATCCGCAGCATACCTGACTGGCCGAAGAAGGGGATTTTATTTCGTGATATTACGCCGTTATTAGCCAGCCCGAAGGCGCTTGCCGCAGCAGTAGATGCCTTGTGCACCGGCTTTACGGAAGTGGGCGTCGAATATGTCGCTGCTGTGGAAGCCAGGGGCTTTATATTTGGTGCAGCGGCCGCAAAAAAGCTTGGCGTCGGCTTTGTACCCATAAGAAAAAAAGGCAAGCTGCCTTTCAAAACCGAAAGTGTCAGCTACGATTTGGAATATGGCACCGACACCCTGGAAGTGCATAGTGACGCTATAAAACCCAAAGCAAAAGTTTTGATGATTGACGACTTATTGGCTACGGGCGGGACAATGGCTGCAGCGTGCAAACTCATCGAAAAAATAGGTGGACAGGTTGTGGGGATATCGTTTCTTATCGAGCTTGGTGAGTTAGCCGGCAGAGAAAAACTTGGCGGATATAGAATTAACACTGTTATTTCTTATTGATTGCCTTGCCGGCGAGAGCCTGTTGCAAGATTGGAACAGCTAAAACTGAAAGCTTAAAAGTTTGCACAAAAATTGAGGGTTCAGATAGCTATCTGAACCCTCAATTTCCTCAAGTGTAATTTAAGTCTTCTGGCGCAGTGGACTTATTTTCTTTTTCCTTTTAGCAAAACCAATGTACCCAAACCAAGTAACGCTAATGTGGCCGGCTCCGGGACGCAAACGGTATCAACGGTTATGTAATCCACAAAACCACCGGTGCCCATAACACTGATACAAATAGTCTCCTCGCTTGGATTAGGTTCAATACGCCAGCCAATAATCAATTTTTTCCACTGAGAGTCTACCAGTGATATGTCACGGTAGATTTCTACCACGCTTCCACATACAGGATTTGGCGTAACATTGATCCATTCCAGCATTGGCTGAAAATCCATCTCAAGCCAGATTTCCTTGTATTCATCAGAAATCGGCCGGTTGGGAATTGTTAGTGTTATAATAAGTGGTTCTCCTGCCCAGACACCCTGCCTGCCATCAACTACGTCCAGCCAACCAAAGTGGTCAGGGGGCACTTGTGTCGTACTAAGCTCTGCCATAGGAATACCATATTGATTGCTGAAAAACTCCGGTAGAGCGGGGTTGTCGGCATCATCAAATGTCCATTTCTGATATGTGGTTGGCGGTTGACCAGGTGGGTTAGTTTGCCAAACCGGCATCGCAATTGCAACATTGGCGACGAAAAAAACAAGAATGAAACAACTAATAGAAATACTTACTTTGCTCATTTTATCTCCTCCCTGAGTTTAACTACCCATCCGTAATTGTTAATTAACTACAACACTTGTGGTAAAAACGGCAAAGAAACACATTGAGAAATGCTTGATCTGTCTATCTCATTTTCATCCTCCATAATTTAAATGAATAATCCATTATTATAAACAGCCTAAGCCTTATAGCAAAAATATCAAAAATTGCAAGGATTTTTTCTGGATTTTAGTCCTAAAAAAACGGCTTTTTGCTTTGCTGTTTCGTAACTATAGAGATGGCAAGATATTACTTCCCGTGAAAAATTTATAAAATTTTGAATAAAATTCCGATAATATGCCCCTTATCCAGGTTTTTTCACTGTTTTTAGAAAATTTACAAAGCCGGCAGTTAAAAACAGAGATTGCTTCGTTAACTCCGCAATGACAGTTTTTTTGCGATTGCGATCCTGTCGTTATTACCTGTGTCTTTCTCGATTGCAATTTCGACGAAACAGCCAGCATGTTCAAGTAATTCTCTGACGGCTTGTCCCTGGCGGTAGCCAAATTCCAGAATCAACGCTGCATCAGGCTTCAGGAACGTATCTGCCTTTTCAATAATTCTTCGATGAACATCAAGGCCATCTTCGCCGGCATACAAAGCAACGCGAGGTTCATAGGCTTTTATATTTTTATCGAGCGATTCAAACTCAGCAGCCGTCGTATAAGGCGGGTTGCAGACAATTAAATCAAATTTTTCCACGTCCAGTTGCGGGATAAGAGGGTCAAATAAATCGCCGCATAGCAGCGTGATTCGGTCTTGTAGCTGGTACCTTTCGATATTTTTGGCGGCTATATCGAGAGCAGCGGCAGAGATGTCCGTTGCAAATATATGAGCATTTTGAAAGTTTTTCGCGATTGCAACTGCGATACAGCCGCTGCCGGTACACAAATCGCAGACAAACGGATTCGACCCTTCGACTCTTTCGACTGAGCTCAAGACAGGTTCGCTCAGGGCAGGCAAGCTCACCGCAGGCTGCTTACCTGTACGGCTTCGCAGAAACTCGATAGCACGCTCAACAAGCAATTCCGTTTCCGGCCGAGGAATCATACAATCAGGAGTAATAATAAGCTCAAGGGAATAAAATTCGGTTTTGCCGGTGAGGTACGTAATAGGTTCGTGTTGACCGGCTCGTTCTACCAAATCGTGCAGTGTGTCCAGTTGCTCTTTCGCAATGATTTTGTCGAATTGCGTGTATAATTCTATTCGTTTTAGCCCAAGAACATAGCTGAGCAGAAGCTCAGCGCTCAGCCGTGGCGAATCAATACCCTTATTTGTAAGGTATTCAGTAACCCAGTTTAGGAGTTTTTGTATGGTCCACGCAGCCATTTATCATTACTTGTGGTTTTTGTCTGTGGGATTATATGTAAACTTTGTCCATCAATCTCGGGAATGGAATGCACTGTCGGATATGTTTTTCGCCGGTCAGCCAGGTGATGGTTCTTTCAACGCCGAGGCCGAAGCCGCCGTGCGGCACTGAGCCGTATTTTCGCAAATCGAGATACCAGTTGTAATTTTCAATGTCGAGGCCCTGGTCCTTGATTCTCGCAACGAGCCGGTCGTGGTCATCTTCTCTAACTGAGCCGCCGATGATTTCACCAAAGCCGGCTGGGGCAAGCAAATCAAAATTCAAAACTACTTCTTCATTGTTTCTATCGGTCTTCATATAAAAGGCCTTGGCTTCTCTGGGGTAGTGAGTAACGAAGACGGGCTTGTCGTGCATTTGTGAGATAATGGTTTCGTCTGAGCCGCCGAGGTCCTTTCCCCATTGAAATTCGGCTGCTAATTTAGCGTGCTTGGGATTATTTTCAATTTTCGTATCTACCTCTGATATGTCTGAACGCAATTCGATTAGCTCGGCAGCGATTTTGTCCTTCTGCCATTGTTTTAACTGCCCTGTCTGTTTGTTTTCAAGTTCGCTGATTTTAGTCTCGATTTGTTGTTTTTGGTTTTGCAATTCCTGTAATTCTTTCGCGAGGAAATCTTTGGTTTTTTGGCCGGTCAGGATATCAACGGCCTCGGTGTATGTCAGCCGATAAAAGGGCGGCTGGATTTTTTCAAGGGAAGCGATGTCAGCGCCTAAAGTTTCAAGCTCGCTTCTATTCGTTTCAAGGACCTGAGCAGTTATGAATGAAACGAAATTTTCAGCCAATTCCAAAAGGCCGGTGAGGTCGATAAAGGCGACTTCGGGCTCAACCATCCAGAATTCTGTGAGGTGTCTTCGGGTTTTGCTTTTTTCAGCCCTGAAGGTCGGGCCGAAGCAATAGACTTTACCGAAGCTCATCGCCGCCGATTCGAGATGCAATTGGCCGGTCTGTGTAAGAAACATCGGCGTTCCGAAATAGTCAACCTCAAAAAGAGATTGCTGGTCTTCACCTGCCATTGACATCAGGATAGGTGTGTCGATTAGAGTGAAGCTGTTATCGTTAAAGAATCTGCGGATGGCGTCGATGACGGTATGGCGGATTTTGCCGATGCACCACTGGCGCTGCGAGCGAAGATGCAAATGACGATTTTTGAGTAAAAAATCAGTGCCATGCGATTTGGGAGTGATGGGGTAATCTGTTGCAGGCGAGATGATTTCCGCATTAGTTACTGCCAGCTCGTATCCACCGACGCTCCTCTCTTCAGCCCGGACGGTGCCGGTTACTGTTAGCGATGATTCCTGGCCGAGATGTTTCAATTGCTCGAAAAGCTCATCGGGGACATTGCCTTTTTCGACGATGCACTGGCAAAGGCCGGTGCCGTCGCGGATGATTAAAAATTGAATCTTACCGCTTGCCCGGCTGTTATACAGCCAGCCAGTGAGGGTAACTTCTTGAGCCACGTTGTTCTTTAATTCGGAAATATAAGTTTTATTGCCGCTGGTCATTGGCTTTTCCCTTTTGAGTTTTGCGTCCTTTTCGTGGCCAGATTAGCCAGTCATCTGCTCCAGCTTGTTCTTCACCCCACCTACCCCGTTTTCCGTCGTCATCGATATTGTTTTTACCTTTACTGTAGAGTGTGAAATTTTCTTCAGTAAGTTTATAGATAAAAGAGTCATTATTAAAAGGGTCAACAAAAATTCCTGGTTCTGTGAGTGTTTTTACTTCATCCAGACTTTCCGGCCAGGAGCCCGTTTTGTTTTTGTAGCGTCTTAAGGCAATTATAATCCTGGCTCCTCGAATATCGCAAGCAAGTCGAAGATATAAATCGTGAATCCGGTAATACATGGGACCAATTATGCTTGTCATATGCTCAACCCAATACCGGTAGTTGAATCTAAGCATTGGAGAGGACTCTTCCGGCTCTTTTTCCCAGTCGAAGTTAGGCTTAGCCATTGGGTAGTTCTTTTCATAGGATTCATCGATAATTTTGCCGGCTTTCTGGGGCGTAGAAGGTATAAAGAACCAACCCAATATGGTACTTGCTTTTAAAAGTTTTTTCCGCCAATAGGTTAACGAAGGAACCTCCTGTTGAAATTGAGGAAATTGTGACTTTATTGCCACTGTTGGATCACGACTTAGTCTCACTTTGCCCTTCGGATTTACCACATAAAACATCCCCAATAAATTCTTAAATATCAGCTTTTCACCTTCGAGAACCCGGGGTAAGTCATAGCTCCAATCGTGTTTAATTTCAGCCAGAGCATTTTCGATAACGCTCAGGCGTTCTTCAGTGGCATCTCCCGTGACAATGAAGGTCTTAAACTGGCTGGTTGCAAGGGCCTCAATAGCAATTCCAACCAGCAAATCAATAATTGTTATTTGTTGGCATTGGTGTTTTCCCATTTGAAGTACGGTAAGGTTCTTTTCAATAACCTGGTCTATTCGGTTTTCGCCAAGGTCATTGTTGGCCGCACGGCAGAGCAAAAATGCCCAACGCCTCATCGCACTTAATCGCTCCATCGACTGACTGAATGCTACTGGATCGGCATTAATTGGAAATCGACATTTTTCTATCTTGGAGGCCTCGATAAGCCTTGTGATTGTGCCCTCGTGCTGTTTAATCCACTGTGCTATTTCAGGATAGTCTCTGCTTGACCAGGGTTCCTTTCTGGTTAAATCTTCGAGATTAGGGTCGAGAAAATTCGGCTCGAATGCGGCTTCATTATAATCTTCTAATAATTTGTTATAGATTCTTGCTGCGTTTTCTTCGTCAGGGATTGCATATTTGGCTTCGAGGGCCGCTAACTCTTTATCGAATGTGTAAGGCCGCCAGCCCTCATTATCCTCAGGCAGAAAGACCCAGATAATAAGAGCTATTACGACGGCACCGGCTGAGAGCCAGAACCATTTGCGATAAGGTTTGGGCAGCACAGTGCAGGCAAGAAAGAAAATAACCAAAAGTGCTGTTACTTTCCAAGGCGCCTGAAAGATAATGGCCAAAATAACTAATAATGCAAGTGGTCCCAAGCTAATCCAACTGAGGATTTGCTTAACGAGCCAGAGTTTTTTCTTTTCCTGTTTTTCTTCGGCCATTTTACATATCCAGTTGTTCCCGCAAGTGGCTTAGAAGCTGGTCGGTCGATATTCTGACCTGTTCCATCGAATCTCGCTCGCGGACGGTAACGGTGCTGTCCTGTAGAGTCTCGCCGTCCACGGTGATACAAAATGGTGTTCCGGCTTCATCCAGTCTTCGGTAACGCCTGCCAATCGCACCTTTCTCGTCATAGAAGCAATTGAAATGCTTTTTCAGGTCATTGTAGATATTACGGGCTATTTCCGGCATACCGTCTCTTTTAACCAGTGGAAAGATACCGACCTTTATCGGCGCCAGCGCTGGGTGAAATCGCAGAAGGTTCCTCTGCTCGCCTCGCACCTCTTCCTCATCGTATGCGTCAACCAGAAATGCAAGTGCGCTTCTGTCTATACCGGCACTTGGCTCAATTACGTATGGAATGTATCGTTTCTTCTGCTGGTCATCGAAATAGGATAACGGGCCTTTACTGTAACCTTCGCTTTCCTGGGCTAATTCGATTTTTGTTACGTCCCGCTCGTTTTCAAACCATTTATTGAGCGTTCTCATACCTCGCTGGTGCTGCCTGAGGTCGTAGTCGGTGCGGTTGGCAATGCCTTCAAGCTCCTGCCAGTCGCCGGAGCCGAAGGGGAATTTATATTCGATATCGACGCAGGCCTTGGCGTAATGGGCTAATTCATCGGCTTCGTGCTCGCGGAAGTGTAGGTTCTCTTTTTTTATGCCGAGGTTGATGTACCAGTCGAACCGCTGCTGTTTCCAGTGCTCGAACCATTGGTCGTCTGTGCCGGGTTCGCAGAAGAATTCCAGCTCTGCCTGCTCGAATTCTCGTGTTCTGAAGATAAAGGCCTTGGTAGTTACCTCATTGCGAAAGCTCTTGCCGATTTGGGCAATGCCGAATGGTATCTTGACTCGGGTACTGTCGAGGACGTTTGCGAAGTTGGCAAAGATACCCTGAGCGGTCTCGGGCCGAATATAAAGAGTCATTGAGTCATCCACGTTAGCGCCCATCTGCGTCTCAAACATTAATTTGAAGGGCATCGGCTCGGTGAATTGGCCGACCGTACCGCAATTGGGACATACCTTGCTGCTTAAATCGTGGGTTTTCGCCATTGCCGCATTGATAGCGATATGCTCGGTGTGCTCTTCTGGCTGCTCGGTAGCTTTATCTTCAAGATGGTCGACACGAGTTCTGACGTTGCACTTTTTGCACTCAGCGACGAGGTCGGCGAACTGGTCGGTATGGCCGGAGGCCTTCCAGACCAACGGGTGCATCAGGATACTGCAATCCAGGCCAACTATGTCATCCCGCATCTGGACAACCGCTTTCCACCAGGCGGATTTGACGTTGTTCTTTAATTCAACGCCGAGCGGGCCATAGTCATAGCAGCTTGCCAGACCGCCGTAGATTTCGCTGGATTGGAATATAAACCCCCTTCGCTTGCACAGCGATACGATGTCGTCGAGTTTGGTGATTTTAGCCATAGTTTACTCCCGTAATAGTTAACAGGACTTATTATATAATTTAGTGCGTTAATTACAAGAATTGAAAATTAGAGAATGTGTTGCAGGTTGAATATATTTTCTGGTATGATGTTTTTAGAACGTGGCAGTATATTTGGGATTGAACCTTTAATTTATGGGGTTACAAAAATGAATCATAAAGAACCAGTTTCGGTGGCTGTTACTATTCCGGCCTTTAATGAAGCTGCCACGGTGGCACAGGTAATAGAGGCTATACCGAAAGACATCCCCAGAGTACGTAATATTGATGTTGTGGTAATAAATGATGGCAGCACCGATGATACAGCCAAGGTAGCGCTTGAAGCTGGGGCAAGGGTCATCAGCTTCACCCATAACAAGGGGCTGGGGGTTGCCTTCAGGGAGGCGCTCAGCAGGGCACTTGGCCTTGGTGCCGATATCATTGTTAACATTGATGCCGATGGCCAGTTTAACCCTCAAGACATCCCGAAACTAATTGAGCCAATTATCAATGGACAAGCTGATATGGTTACTGCCAGCCGGTTCGCAGAGCCTGAGTTGATTCCCAAGATGCCGTGGGTTAAGAAGTGGGGCAACCAAGTAGGAGCCAATGTTGTGAATAAACTAACAGGTCAGCAGCTATCTGATGTTTCGTGTGGATTCCGAGCATATAGCCGAGATGCAGCTCTGCGGGCAACGTTGCTGGGGGGGCACACGTATACACATGAGGTTATACTTGACCTGGCTTTTCGTGGACTGCGGATTGTTGAGGTGCCAGTGAAGGTAAGAGGTGTTCGCAAAATCGGCAAAAGCCGACTGACGGAAAATTTATGGAAACACTGCTGGAGCAGTTTACTCATAATTCTAAGAGCATATCGAGATTACAGGCCGACGCGTGTTTTCGGCGCAATCAGCGCTGTATTTTTGCTGTTAGCCGTATTTTGCGGGGTGTTTGTAATATGCCATTATTTGGCAACTGGCGCGTTTTCACCATATATTTTTGTGGCTTTCCTGGCTGGTGGTTTCGGTTTTGTCTCGCTTATCTGCTACATAACCGCCCTCTTGGCAGGCATGATAAATCGGCTGCGTATTTTGCAGGATGAGCAACTATTTTTATTACGTAAGCAGGAATATGGCACGAAGCAGAACTCTAATGAGGCATCCGGGTAAATCGATATTGCCCGCGGTTAGCAGTTGCTTGATATACAAGAGACAGCGATGAAGAGAAACAAACGCAAAGTTTCAAACAAAGGTCCGGTTCAGAAACCAACGGTTTCAGAAGCTGACGCTCAGTTGGAACTGGAGCAAGGGCGGTCCAAAATAACCCTGCCTGAGTACTTTGCAGCCCCGGTCGTTGCCTTGCTTGCTGCTATATGGGTCTTTGGCTATCTTGGAACCTCTATAGAGTGGGACGATCTGTTCTATATGAACGTCTCACAGTATACAACAAAAGAAGCGTGGGTGCTGAACCGCTATGGTCATATTTATCTGCAAAAGTTTTTCTTTTGGCTTACCGGTGATGCTTTAACCGGCACCAAGGTTTATTGGAGCTTTTTGTTTTTCTCCACGTGCGTTCTGGTTTACTGGTGCGCCAGGTTCCTTGCAGGAAAAGGAGGGTGGTTAATTGGCATTTTGGCTGTGCTGTTGTTAAGCTCGAATGAACTTTTTGCATATTATGCTGGCTGCACATTTTCAGATTTTACAGTCATGTTTTTAGTTACTCTTGCGACTTTTATATACTTATATATCGGGTTAAGAACCAAAAGCCACAGAAATGCTGTTCTTATCATTCTTGGGTTGATATTTTTCTGGGCGACGAAATCGAAAGAAAGCGGCATCTGTCTGATTGTATTGCTCATTGGCATTTTAATGAGGCCTGAAAGCGGAAGTGGCGCAAGACACTTTTGGCGTGACATAGGATGGATTTGCATTGGTGCGTTGGGGGGATTTATAATATTGATGATTCTCGATGCGATATTTCTTAAAGACCCGATTTTTTCAATCCGTCCTTCGAATATTGAAAAGCTTCTAAAATTTAACTACAGAGGTGCATACCACCGCAATGTTGACCGTAGTATGTCATGGTACACCTATATTTCAACTAAGCCCTTTTTTGCCTGTCTATTGCTGTATTTTCTTACGGGGTGTGGTGTATCAAAAAGGAAATTCTCGACCCAGGAAAAAATAGCGTGGGTATTACCCATTATATTGGTGATGTTCATCAGCTATGTAAGAGGATGTTTTCACGTAATCTGGCGGTACTTTACACCTGCAATACCCGGGATGTGCATCTGGGCAAGTCAGTTTTTTAACTTCAATATAAGGGGCTATTTGGCTGAAAAGAGCGGTAATCGCGGTATCCCGAGACTGGCGATAGAATTTGCACTGGTTCTGGCGGCTCTTATTATTGTTTGTCTTTATATGGCTTTTTCTGTAGATAATCTGATCGATTATTTCCAACTGAAAGGGCAGGATATTTTCTACGCAGTCGCCATACTTCCAATCTCGGTGACAATTCTGGTTATTGTGGGGGGGCTTTCAAAAAAACGTGGGCTAATTGCCCTTTTTGTTTCCTTTGTTTGTTTCTTTTTCATCATTTACCACCCACTAAAAGCTAATCTGACATATTTGAAACAGAAGGTTGTGGCCAAGAAGAGCGAATGGCGGTATGAACCTTATCGTATTTTTGCCGATGAGCTTCGGTTCGACAAGGATGTCAAAATATTGGTTTCGAAGGATATCTACAAGAGCTCCGGGATGTTGGGCCGCGAGGTAAGGGCGCACTGCTGGATGTTTAATATTTTCTTTAATCAGAAGTTTACTTATGACCAGTTCATTGACGGCAGCCATGAGGATATACTCAAAGGCAACTATACCTATGCTTTTCTGACCTTCCGGGATTGGGAATATATTCGTAAAGAGCATAGTGTTGACCATTTGTTAAGAGACTATATTCCTAAGGCGGATAAAGCAACACAAATACTTTTGCTTAAAAGGCGATGAACCGCGTCAGAAATGTGCATTTTACAAAATGAGCAGTTTTCCCTCTGTGTAAACGGGGATATGATAAAAGGAAAAACTTAATTAGTTGTACGATTCGAAGTTAAGATGAAGTTTACCGAAGAGACAGGGCATAAATATATCGGCAACATTGAGCAGGCATATCTTGTTTATGCCAGTGATGAGCAGGTACGTCTCGGGGCAGCTTCCGGCGGAGCAGTTTCGGCTTTATTGTTACATTTGCTTGAGGCGAAGCAAATCAACGGTGCGGTTGTAACGCGAATCAAATGTTCTAACAAAGGTATTGAATGCGAAGTGATTTTGGCCAAAGACCGCCAGGATATTCTCTCAGCCCGCACAAGCAAATATATAGATGTACCCCTGGTTCGCAAAACACGTGAATTACTCAGAACTTTCTCCGGGAAGGTGGCTGTGGTTGCTCTCCCATGTCACGTTGCGGTGTTGCGGAGACTGATGGAAAAAGACCGTCAGCTTGCCCGCCACATCAAATATATAATCGCTTTATTGTGCGGACATAGCTGCCAGGACTATCTCTTAAGTGCGGTGCTGAAGAAGAAGGGAATTGACCCGGCGCAGATAGCTGATTTTGCCTTTAGAAAAGGCAGCTGGCGGGGGAATATGCAGGGCAGATTGCATAATGGCCGAGAGTTCTCTTTTCCTTTCTGGCATTTTAGTTACTATCATAATGTTAATTTCTTCTGTCTTGGTCGATGCCTTCGCTGCCATGACCATACTGGATATGAGGCAGACTTTAGTATAGGTGATGCGTGGTTGCGGGAAATGAAAGCCAACCCCATTAAACACTCAATTGTAATCTCTCGCAACAACCATGCTACCGAAATACTTGAGAAAATGCTCTGCGAAAATAAGCTCAACGGCCGCCGGATTGACGCGGAAACTGTTTTTCGGGCTCAAAAAAGAGCATTGATATATCATTATAATGTAACAGCCCGGTCGAAAGTCGGCAAGTGGTACGGTGTGTCCATCAAGGATACGGTAAAGGAAAAAGTGAGGTGGAATGACTGGCTTGCCGCTCACATTATTATGGTCAACTACAAACTTTCGCAAAATCCACGTAGCCGGGATTGGATTTTCAAAATTCCAAGACCAATCATTTTTGTATATTTTCTGTTTCTAAAATTCTTACAGAATTTCTAATAACATTTTCATTTCAGGGCTTTGATATGCCAAAGGTTGTTGGAATTATAGGAGGTTCAATTTCAGGGAACAAAGGTTCTGAGGCGATGGTAACAGTCGTAATCAGAGCCCTGCAGGAGCGTTTGCCGGCGCTGCGATTTGTGGTTTTTAGTCCTTACATCAAATTGGACAGACCTCTTACGCACAAATACCCAAAGGTTGATTTTGTCAACGCTGGTCCAGCCGCCCTCGTATTCAAGATGTTTCCATTTGCGCTGCTTGAGCGCATTCTCCATCCCCTGCGGATACCGGTAACCTCTTTATTCAAAGAAACAAGAGCTCTGAAACGTTGTAATATTCTCATAGATGTAGCTGGGATAAGTTTTTCAGACGGCAGAGAATTGTATCTACCCTTCAACGTGCTGACCATTCTGCCTAAAATGATGCTTGGCGGAGATGTAGTGAAGATATCACAAGCCTGTGGCCCATTCGAAAATTGGTTGAATCGGATCCTAGCTCGCTGGTTGCTGCCTCGGTGCCGATACTTGGCTGCGAGGGGAAAGAGCACTGTGGAAAACCTGAGAACCATCGGAATACAGGATGCTCCAGAATGTTCAGATGTAACTTTTTTGCTGAATGAAGTGGAACAAATGGACACGCTTTCGGCCTCTGTTGCCGCTTACTTAGATTTCAGCTCTAAAACCCGCCGACTGATAGGTATCTGCCCAAGTTCCGTAGTGTATAAGAATTGTCTATCCCACAAAGTTGACTATATTGGTATCAATGCAGAATTCGTTACCTATCTTGTTGACCAAGGCTATCGCGTTGCTCTGGTACCGCACAGCATAAGGCCAAACAGCAATAAGCTAAGAAACAATGACCTACCCGTTATTAAAAGTATTATGCAGCAAGTAGGTCAAACACCTCACGTCAAAGTGGTTGCCGAAGAATTGGATTCTATGTCACTTAGAAAAATCATTGGCAAATGCGATTTTTTTATAGCTTCTCGCTTTCACAGTATGATTTCCGCTTTAGCTATGGGTGTGCCGGTTGCGGTATGTGGATGGGGGCACAAATATTTTGAGGTACTGGATATATTCGGACTGAGAGATTACGCATTCGACTATTCGCGGCTTTCGATAGAAAATATGAAAAGTATTTTCGGTCGGCTAATCAAAAACGAGCGACAGATTCGCGATATGATTAAGTCTAATTTGCCGAATGTCTTAGACCGAGCCAGGATTCAGATAGACGCAATTGTTGATTTATTACGGAATGCTAATTTCACTGGCAAATCAATATGAATAGGTGGTTCAAAAACATCCTGTCGCTGATAATATTGGCGTTTCTATTGTGGTATCTGGCCAAGCACTGGGAACAGCTAAAGGCCCTGTTAAGATTAAGCCCAAAGCAGCTTTTTATGATGTATTGCCTGTATTTCTTAAATGTCTTAAGTAGCGCGCGTGCGGTCCAATGTTTGCTGAATGCCTTGAAAACCAAGACCGGTTATTGGGATATGGTAAAGCTACATCACGCATCTTTGTTACTTAATTATGCCCCAATGAAATTTGGTACAGTCTTTCGAGCGAATTATCTAAAACGTCACTACGGGCTCACTTATACACATTTTGCAACCTTTTTTTTGTTTATCACCTTTTTAATGACTGCCACAGCAGCAATCATATGCCTGATTGTTTTGTTAGCTATTTATGGCCTGAACGGATATGAAAAGAAAATTTTGGCCGTCATTTTAACAATTGTATTTATAATATCATTGCTTTTTCTATTTGTACCCCTGCCTATCCCCACAGGACAGGGAAGATTAAGTACTACCCTAAGAAATTTCCTTTCCGGCCGAAGCCAAGTTTCGAAAGAAAAGAAAACGATTTTCACTGTGGCAGCATTCTTATGTGTAAATTTTTTGCTTGTTGCTGTACGTCTCTGGATTATTTACAGCAGTATGGGTAAAAATATCCACGTCGGAGGATACTTTTTGCTCGGTGCTTTGGGGTTTGTCGTTATATTCATCGGGCTGACTCCCGGTTCATTGGGAATTAGAGAGCTTGTGCTCAGCTTCGGTGCAATAGTTGTTGGAATGCCATTGGAAGTGGGCATCCTGGCGGCAATGATAGATAGAGCAGTAACAATCAGTTACTTGTTCATTGTAGGTGGCATCTGTACAGTGTGGATTTGGCATAAATCCCCCGCAGATTTCAAAGAACCACAATCTGGAAATTTAACTGAGAATTGAAACAGTCCGTTTCGTTAACGATACAAGGTTTTTGCAATTGAATCAAGGTTATATATGGTGGTGTGTCAGGGGTGGTTTAAACCTGAGTTCGCTTTTTCTATTTTCAAATAGAACCGGTTTGATGTTTGAGGGAAGCATTTGGAAATGTACACTTTGTTTTCAGACAGATTCTTTCTGTAGGCATCAATTCCATTGAAGAAGTCGCTGCTCGTTTTTTCCGTCATCAGGACATAATTATCGTTGGGTTCATTTTTGCAATAAACATAAGCATCCGGCCAGCTATTCGGGACAGGTACTTTATAGGTTATCGGATACGATAACCCATATCTCTCTCTTTCTGTTCCGGGGACGCTTATTTTAATGACTATTTCGTGGTTGGTATTTGTAATTATATGTATGGCAGGTTTTACTTTATCTTCAAGGTAGTGATACATATATGCCTGTCCGAATCCTGCATACCAAATATCTTTTCTGTTCCCAATGTGTGCAAGGTGATTTAGGAGGAGTTCTCTTTTCGAATCAAAATTCTTGGCGGGGTGCATATTGCAATGGTATATTCCTCCCTCAGAATAAGCTTTGTCAAACCAGCTATTTAGCATAGACAGGCTGTTCTGAGGACGAATAGCTATTGTTAAGCCGCAACGATATAAGCCATGCACATAATCCCATCGGCCCCAAGATGACTGGTATAGAACCGTACTTCTTGATATCAAGTAATTACTTTTAGCAAGTGTAGCCATGATTTTACTGTCACATCTACCATATGGTTCTACCCAACCTACCAAGTACTCCGAACCATTAAACCAATTCTGCTGAGGAAGAGTTAAATTGTCTATTATGGCTTTTTTCGAGCCGCTTATTTCTATCTCGTAGCTGGTGCCCCCTTCGGTATAAGATTTAGGATGGCTCATACTGTGAGAAACTGGCGAAATAAATCCTTCATTTATTTGGGATTGTATATCTTTCCATTGGCAGCTTTTAAGGCTTGGATAGTTGCGTTTGAACAATCCACCAGGTAGAATGGCGGGCGAGAAAACTACTCTATATTTTTGGGCCGCATCGCAGGTTTTCATAAATGCGTTGTGATATTTTTCCTCTCCACACCAATCATCTCCTGTAAAAATCACTGTAGCTTTTCTGTCATCATAATACTGTGTCGTTTCAATAATGATATTTGTGTCGCCCTTTTCGGTTAAGATGGGGCCTGTTAAACTTTGAGGGTCAATGTGTGAGACTCCGCAACTACTTGAAAGAATCAGCAAGCCCAGAATAACCCCTACTATAACCGGTGTTGCTATTTTTTCTTGTGTCCATACAAGGGTGCTTTCAATCTTTCCGGTCATTTCCACACCTTTCTGATATAATCCACTCCGGCTTTTAACAATTACATCCAACAGATTATTCAAAAAAATTAGGCTGTTCTACTCATCTCGAATCGGTCACCGTGCTGTTTAAATCAAATATCCTATAGGGCAGCATCGGCGCCTGGTCCGGCCCGCCCGGGTCAGAGCGGACGTATGTCATCTTGTATCGCTGTTGCAATTCATTGCTCAGTTTGGTCAGATAAACAGACGTTTCCCTATCATAGTACGTCCTCGGCATCAAGTAAAAAGGAAACCTGCCAGTTTTAGCATAGTTTTGAATCTCGGAAAGCGTAGCAGCTTGAACGACCTCACGGTCCAAATACCAGGCAATTTCCGGGCGATAATGTGACCCCTTTGCTTTGTGCTGTTGGACTTTTAAACTTTCAAAGCTCAACAACATCTTGTCCGGCGGGATAAGCTCGTTCAACATCTTAAAAAGTTTTACCTTTTCAGGTGAGAAATGACGGATGCTGTGATAGCAGTTAAGCCCTTTTGCACACGATACAGTAATAACGACCACGAGTACTACCGTACTTATTTTCGCAAACAAGGGGCGAATTTTGGCCAGGAAGTCGGCGAGAAGCATAATTCCCAGAGCGGCGGCTATAGCAATAAAGGGGGCGAAGGGACGTTCCCAATAGTGATGCATCCAGAGTGTTCCCTTTAGCAGAAATAGCTGAAAGACGCCAGGTAGGAGGAAGAGCCAGAACTGTGGGAACCGTCTTGAAATCTCTGTGTTATGCTTTTGCGAAGCTGGGGAGGCAAATGTGAATAACTGGCCCAAAGTTAAATAAGCAATCGCCAGAATCAAAACCGGCAGGGTGAAATTCATAATGGCGAACTCCCAGAACCTTGCGAGCCACTTATCCCAGCTGAATTCCGCCATTTCGCCCTTTCCGGCTCTCCATTTATAAAGCTCAAGCATTCTCTGGAAATCCCAGCTTTGCCCTGCCGCCATAACTGCAAAATTCAAGGCCAGGCTGGACAGAGGTGCGATAATCAATATTGCCAGAAGGGTCTTCTCCGGCAGCTCTCGATGGTGAATACACCGAAAGACATAGTGAACGCCAATAGCCAGGGCGACGAAAAATCCTTCCCAGCTCAATTGCAAGAGCAAAAAGAGTGAAATAGCCAGTGCCCACTTGTGGAATTTTGTGGGCTGGGGGCCATCTTTCAGGGACCCTATCAAGACAAGGTAACACCAAAAAACCCACAAGCTCAAAGGAAAGAGCCATTCGCCGACCCCGAAATAGCCGGTCAGCGGAAACAAGACGAAGAAAAGGGCCGCCAGTATCGCGGTTTTTTCGTCCACCAAATGTCTCAGCAGCTTGAGCAGGAGCAGCAGACTCACTACCGTCATTATTATCCCCACTTTTCGCAGAGCTGCCTCATTAATACCAAAGACCGCCATGCCTGCCGAGTGAAGAAGAAATCTTAGTTGAGGATGGTCGAGATAGTGCTTTGGTTTCTCTCTGGGTGGGTCGCCCACAGCCCAGGTATTCAAACCCTTGGTGTATCCAAGGCCATATTTCAGATGGGCCCTGGCAAACCAGGCGCGATGTGCCTCGCCCCAACTATGCAGGCCGATGAAGGGCCGGTTGATATCCCGAGCCATTATCGATATAAGCAAAATACAGAGCAAACCGCCAAAAACCCAGAAATAACCGTTAATAGTATTCTTTTCCATAGGGTTTAGGTTTTTCATATTAATATCCTTTGACTAACTATTCCCTGGGCTTTTACAGTCCCACTCGTCAGGGCGTAGGCCCTGCCGTAGTCCCGAAACGAGACGCCAATTTGCCGCCTCGGCGAACAAAAATACGGAAAAGAAAAAGCTGCTTATCGCCGAAACGCATAGGACCTCGGTCAGGATTTCCAGGCAGTGGCCTATACCATTTTTCTGCCCATTTTACCACGGGATGGTCGCGTGGTACCTGGGCGTAAAGCATATTGATAACGAGTATCTCTGGTTTTTCTCGTTCAAGGTCCTCCAAAGCCCGTGCAGTGTGCTCTTCGGCTAATGGATTGTCCACCATATCGGTGGACCATATAACTCCTGTTGGCGGACGACGTTTAGACCAGAAATACATCTCCGGCGTGATGCCCAAAACGTAAAATGCCTCGTCCGGCTCAAGTAATTTGTTGACTTCGATTGCAACTTGCTTGGAGAAGATATACTGCGGGCCCTGCTTATATACCGACCACTGGTCGGCAGAGAACTTATATTGTGGCAGGACAATTATAAGCAGAATAATCAGCCCTACTGCACCTGCTATACTACGAGCCAGTGTCAAGCCGGGTTTGCCTTTGGGGCCGAGCGTGGTCAGGGCCCAACCGGTACCCACCACAAGAGGACCGAGCCAGAGCTGATAATAGTGCCCGTAGAATCTGCCGGGAAGGGCCACGGCAAAAGGCGCTGCAAGAGCAAATCCGAGCAGCAGCAACCAGTCACGTCGGCAACCTTTCCAGAGTCCAAGTATTATCCCTGCAGCAGTAAAAATGACGAGCACCGGCGTACTTTTCATGTATGAAGAAAACAATTTTTCGTAACTGAACCCTTTATAGATATTCTCAAAAATGCTGCTGCCTCTGCTTTTTGCGTACCACCTGCCATATTTGAAAATCGTATCGTAGAAAATAGTGAAACGGTCGGTGGCAGCAAAATATGCCAAAACCGCACCCCATACCGCCGCACCAGCCGCTACGACAAGACAAATTTGGAAAAACGCTATCCTTCTGTCGCTGCTATGACGTATGTTGACCAGCAGATAAAAGCCGCTAAGGAAAGCGGCGAAAGTGATTGCAACAGGCTTATAGAGGGTAGCAATGGCAAAAAGCACGCCAATGACCAGCCATCGCCATATCTGCAACTTCTTAGTATCTGCCCGCACCATAAGTGCAAAAGCCCAAACCAAACAGGCATTCATACCCACTTCCGTATTTGGCTGATTAGCCCAAAGCCAAAGGTCGCTGCAAATAAAGGCCCAAAAAGCTGCAGCCCACAGGCCGCCGGGGACTCCTCCATACGCCTCCACAGGACGCCCTACGGCGGAACCGGCCCAGTATACACCTAACAACGTTATAATTGCGGCCACCACCCCAATAAGATAGACCGAGCCGGGGCCATAACCAACCAAAACGTCTGCGACGGCGTAAGTAACAAAGATAGCAGGTGGTTTGCTATCCCAAAGGTCAGAATAAAGCTTGCGTCCGTGAAGTATTTCGTGGCCAATCACCGCGTGGTTTCCAATATCTCTTTCGACCGGTTCCTCGTAGGTGTGCAGACGCATAATCGCTATGAACGAAGAAAGTATTACAAGAACTAACAGGGGCAAATAACGCCATTTGGCTGTAGGGATGGACTTGTGATTGCTTGTTGGCGAACGCAAAGTTTTTCGTCTCTTCATAAAACTCTCGCCCATGTCCCGCGACAGCTTGGCCGGCTGCGCTATACTGTAACACTGCCGCTGTCATCAACGAATATTTTTTCGCATCCGTGCGATTCCTGTTTATACTATAGTGATGTAACCGTTCACAAGGTTAAAACGGTGTTTATGGTTCATTATGGCCGATTTTGTGCCAAGAGAAATATTTTAAGATTTTTTGACGAAATAGTCAATCAAATCGTCCATATCAGCTCAAAATTAGTATATTTGCCCCGTGAACGGTTACAGCAAAAAAAATTTAATTTTTTTAATTTTTTGTTGCAGTTGGGGGGGGGGTAAGCCTGTAAAATATAAATTCAGCGAAGTGAGTTTATTTGAATTTACAATAATTAGGAGATAGGAGAAAAGCAATGACTGCGAGAATTCTTTTCACGTCTTTTGTCCTGTTTAGTTTCATCTTTTCCGGTATGGCAGAAGAATGCCTTGCTGAATCCGGTGAGCTCAGTCGAACCGATGTATCAGCTGAACTTGAGCAGGTAAAGTCAAACATTATTTCCCTAATCCAGAATAATAATTTCGCTGAGGCACGGGCTCAAACGCGGAACTTGATTGCCGATTTTAACGCACATCCGGATTTAGCGTGGGAACTTTACTGGATTGCAAGAGAATTTGAATGGCGGCTCGAGCTGGAAGATGCAAACAACATCTATCAGCAAATAATACAGAATCATCCTGATAGTTCGTACGCCAGCAGGGCAAAGTTAGGTATTGCAAGGGTGGAGGTTATGTCTCTTATTCTGTACTACAACTGTGACCTCGCCAAAGAAGCCCTTGATAAGCTGGTTGCCGATTTCGCAGGACACCCGGATTTGCCGGAGACAATTTACTGGCTCGCTGAAAGACATCGATGGGCAAGAGAATATGAACAGGCAAAAAATCTTTATCAGCAAATAATACAGGACCATCCTGACAGCACCTGGGCAAACAGAGCAAAGTTAGGTTTTTCAAGAGCACAAGCCTTGTCTCTTATCAACTCGGGAAATAGCAACCAACTCGAAGAAGCTGTTGATAAACTTATTGTCGATTTCAATGACCATCCTGATTTGCCGGAGACACTTTACTGGATTGCACAGGAATGTGAATGGATGATAAAGCTAAAAGATGCAAACAGCATTTATCAGCGGGTAATAGATTGCTGTCCTGAGACTCCCTGGGCCGATAAGGCCAGGCTGGGCGTATCAAGGGTAAATGTCGGCGACGTTATCGAGCAGGGGGATTTAACTGCCGCTGAGCCGGCAGTTGATGAACTAATTGTCGACTTTAATAACCATCCTGATATGCCATGGGCGCTTTACTGGATAGCAAAAAGATATGAAGGTCAGAATGAATTCGAAAAAGCAAAGCAGCTCTACAATCAGATAATAGAGCAATATCCTGATAGCGAGTATCCCGAATTGATTGAGATTGATATTCCGGCACTGGACATCCGTTCGCTTGTAAGGTCAGGCCAACATACCGAGGCTCTAACGGCACTTGATAAGCTGATAGCCGATTTTAATGATAATCCATATTTGCCGCGGGCGCTGTTTATGATGGGAGAAGATTATTATAAGCAGGCCTTCCAGTATGAAAGCCAACAAGCCGAGGCTAAAGAACTCTTCCTAACAGCCGTAGCTATATGGGAAAGGATTATAACAAACCTGCCGCTTTCTTCTATTACCTAGGAGGCCTACTATTTTTCGGCTATTAGTTATAGTCAGCTGGACGAACATGAAAAAGCCATAGAGTGCTATAAGAAAATAGTTGATAACTGGCCTGACTGCGACTTTGCCTGGGAAGCTAATTTTATGATAGAACATAAGGTGAAAGATTTGCAAAGATGGTCGCCATCCATAAATCACGCAGCCGAAAGGATTCAAGATGAAGAACTATCTACGCTATATGGTGGTTGCGTTTTATATAACGATCCATATTGTGGACGTACTCCTGGTCGGGACTGCCCAAAACAGACGTTGTGTGACGAGTCTGACGATAGGTGCCGCTTCTGTATAGTACGGATTGGTCTTGGGTGCTTCGATAAGTGGGGTAGTACGTACGATAAAGATGGTTGCACCAGTGGACCAGGTTCGTGTGAGAATCATCCCTATATACCAGGCCCAGAAGGGCCACATACAACAGGATATTGCGTCTATGGTGTATGTATTGATGAATACACGCCTGATGACGAAGAATATCCAAATTGTAATGGAATTCTTTATAATTGGTGTGAAGATTGAACTTGTAACTAGTGAACATTTAGAGGCCACAGAAATGTTAAATAGCGCCAGAGGTAAAGTAGGATTGAAACATTGCGTTTGAAGGAAACACACTGTTAACTGAATTTTTCGGAGATACATTTATGAAAAATACAAATAAATTCCAGAGTACTTGGCGAGGGAAGACTTTTTCTTTGAATGGCCGCGCATATTATAGGATACGCAAAATAATCGTTTTTTCACTTCTACAATGCTTACTGTGTACTTTTACGTCAATTGCAAATACAACATCCCATAGTGTTGACACTATAGCAGAGGAATTATTAAAAGCAGAAGCTCGGTTTACAGATTTGCGGTTGGAGTATACAGAGTATACCACGGGTGGCAGTAATCGGAAAGACCCTAACAAACCTTCCAGAATAGTCAAAGCTGTATACGCTCAAAAGTCAGTTATGACCAAAGAGGGACATAAGCGTCTGTATTATCTTGACCACAAGGTTTTCGTAGTTGATCCCAATACAGAACAGAGCACGCTTGTAGATGATACAATGAGCTGCTTCGACGGTGAAGCGACTAAAATCCTCTATAGGAAAGTGAACCCGGATAAACCAATAAAGGGATTTATATTGGCTGGTTATGATCCCATTGGTTTCCCAAGTTATGATATGGACCCGCATACTAAAATATGGTACTTTGCTAACAAAGGATTAGGTAATATTCTTAAGGAAAATAAAAACAACTTCCACATCGAAAGTGAGTCAGAAGTGCTGGATGGAATATCAACTGTCAAGCTCGCAGGTACAATTTCAGATGGTAAGTTTATAATGAAATTGTGGGTTAGTCCCGAACGTAACTTTCTTCCTATGAAGAGCCAACTTGCAAAAACAGGGGGGGAAAGATTATTAATGGGTACTATCTTACTTGATCTTGTTAAACTATCGAATGGGTTATGGTACCCGAAGAAAATCCAGTCACCTGAAGTACCTTTGACTGACCCTGCACCCCACCATTTTCTTATTTATGAAATTTCGAAAATTTCGGTTGACCCTATACCAGAAGATTTCTTTAGACCTGAATTTCCACCCGATACGCATGTTATCGATGATATTCTTAAGGTTTCATACACAACATATTGTCACCCAGAGTCATACGAAAAGTAAAGTGAGATGAAAGGGCCGTAAGTAATGGTTAAAGCAACCGTTGTGTCTATAGTTGTGATTGCGAGCATATTTTTCGCAGGCTGTAGTCGCTCATCATTGACGACCCAAACCGAGCTTGATAAATCATCTCTGCCAACATGCACCACACACGGGCAAATATATGATTGTGCCGCTAACAGTTTATATAGTCTGTGCCAGAAGTCAGACATTCCAATTTCATATCAATTGTGTCTGGAGTTATTGCCTTTGCGGCAAGAAGGAAATAGTATGTTAGAATTTAAATCTGCGCTTTTGACTTTAGACTTCTCGGTGGAAGCCCAAAGACTAACGGCTGATGAGTTGGCTAACATACAAGACCCAACCGTTGTTTTGATATCGCCTCCGGAAAAACATGAACCTGCCAAGATGCAACCTGCTGGCCACTACCTTGTATTATGGCCATTAGATGAGATCTCAGTTCAAATTTTAGATTATCCTCGCGAGCCCATTGCTGTCTCCCGGGATTATTGGGCCGCACATCTACGTCGTGTTGGTGCCAACAGTATACCGGCTCTGTTATGCGGCAAGCAAGGTCAAACGCTGAAGGAAATGTTGCCACGTTCAGAAATTACTACCAACTCACTTGCTCTGATCAAGAACGTTGAAGAGCAAGCCCAGAGAGATACAATTCCTCAGTAATTGTTAGTTTATGTGGCATATTAGTTATCACAGTTACCCTGCTTTTAACAAGAAAGATACGTAACCTTAGCAAATAGTCTCCTCAGGCTATCCGGCTACGGCTCGGCAAGCCTCCGCCGAGACGGGCGGCCTGACGAGTTCCAAAAATCCACAGCCAATATCCGAGGATGGTGGTTTGGAAGAATTCGAGGAATTCCTGGAGAGTACAGATTATTTTCTTGAATTCCAACGTTGTGTGTGTTATCTCGTGCTACGTTCATTCTCCGTAGTAGTACTACTACGGAGAATGGATAGCGAAGCTACTTCGCAGAGTAGTAAAGGTGAATTGGGATGGGTATTTGATGTTGGGCGCGTTGCCCAGTACATTCAAAATACCCGTGAACGGTTACATTATTAAAGTATCAGCTGTAAAGCCATATATGAGCAGCTAAATTCGCCTCTGAATACTAAAATACGAATTCATAGAGCATATAGCAGGTTAAAAAAGCAACTCCTAATCATTGGCATAGTGAATTTGGTGTGATATATTGATACACGATTGTTGGCGATGGATTTCTAAGGAACGATAAGTCCAAGAGAGCTTAGCAGGGATATATAGGTAACACCAATAAACCCTATTTGCTGCGGGAATAAACAGGCTTGCGTGCAAATCAATAGCCCACATTAGCAGTAATTTTTTCGTCGCCTGACGAGCCCCGTTAGAAAACCCTGCCAAACGTGGATTGGCCGCTTTTGGCGTCTTATTTCTAACGGGGCGAGCAAAAAATATCTTGCTTAAGGATGCTTCTTTTGTTAAAATGCAGGTTTAAATTAACTAAAGCTGTGCCACAAAGTGATTTGGAGATAGAAATATGGAACGCAATTACTTGACTTCGATTTGTCTTATTGTCGGCTGTGTCCTGCTCTTGCATTTTGGTTGTCAAACACAAGCTGCTCCGCCAGAAAATCCTGATACTGTGTTGGTAGAGCCAAAATCCACTCGTCCGGGCGAAGGCCCAGCCGTAGTCCCGACATCTGCTTCGGAAAAAGCTGAACCCCAGCCTGAATCTAACGAACCAACACCAGAAATAACGTTTGAAAAAGTAGTTTATGATTTTGGCGTAGTCGAACTGGCGCAGACAAAAGTCGGTGAGTTTAAATTCACAAATACCGGAAACGGCTTGTTAAAAATCACAAAAGTCGATAAGTGCTGTGGTGTTACCGCCAAGCTGAGCAAAAAAGAATATGCACCAGGAGAGAGTGGAACACTAACAGTAGAGTTTCGTTCGAGCCCCCGTCCCGGCACAATGACGCGAAATTTACATGTCCACAGCAACGATAAGGCAAAGCCGAAGGTAAAACTGACCATAAAGGCCAATACTGTAGCTATAGTGGATTACGAACCGAAGAAAATCAGTCTTTTGTTTAAGGACGAAAATGCCGGCTGCCCAGAGATTATAATTAACAGTCTTGATAAAAAGCCATTCTCAATAAAAGCCTTCAAATCAACCGGTGATTGTATAACTGCCGATGTAAATTCCTCAACAGAAGCGACGGAATTTGTTCTTAGGCCTAAGGTCGATATAAAAAAACTACAAAAAAATCCGGATGGGCTTGTCGAGATCGATCTAAATCACCCCAATTCCTCTAAGGTTACTATCATCTACGATACACTGCCGAAATTTAAAATTAACCCGCCTATGCTTATTATCTTCAATGCTGAACCACAAAAGCCGATAAAAAGGGATGTATGGATACTAAACAACTATAATGAGGATTTCGAGATTGAATCGACATCATCTAAAAATGATATTATCAAGGTTTTGAATCAGGAGAAAATTAGCAATGGTTATCATCTCGAGGTGGAAATAACACCTCCGGTTGCTAAGAGCAAACAAAAGCTCTTCACGGATTCATTTGCTATAAATATAAAGGGCAACGAGCCACTTGGAATTACGTGTCGCGGGTTTTATCATCGTGGTACATAGCGCGCTCGTCCCGTTGATTTGTACGCTGCAGAAGCTTTTATATGTAGGCAACTAAATGTGTTCATTCATTTATTCATTCACCCACAAATACAGGGCACGAACAACGATATACGAAAAGTGATACGATTAATCAGTTATACTCATCTGACCCGCTGCCCCGTCTTGCGGCGGGAGACGCAGGGGCATGCGACAGTCAAGATTTGTGTGCTGATAGGGGTGGCTTTGTGTGCATTGGCCCTGTCAGCAAAACCACCAATAAATTTGGACGACAAAGCTGATGTGCTCACAGTTTTTTTCACCGGCAACGAACTTGGGGCGTTGAAACCCTGTGGATGTAGCGGCGGACAACTTGGAGGGCTTGACAGACGCTTGGCAGTCTTTGACACCGCGCCTAAACAAAAAAGACTAATTATCGATACAGGCACTCTTGTCGAAACCGATAGTGAGCAGGACCTGCTGAAGTTTAATATCATAGTCGAGGCCTTTAGACTACTCGAATACGATTTAGTCAATCTGACCAGGGAAGACCTTAAAATAGCTCAGAATCTCGGATTGCTGGGAAATCCTATTGTCGGATTTATCAGCCCCTACGGCACCGGTGAGAAAATAGCAGGGAGATTTCGAAAACAATATTTACTAAAGGAAAAATATATCACTATATCAGTTTTAACTTTGGACTTGGAAACATCACCAATACAGCAGATTAAAGAAGTTTTCCTCCAAGATTCGGGCCAACAAAGAATTAATATCCTTATTATAAGTCGATGTGACGATGCCATTTTTTCTACAATAGCGGAAATGGGAATCGTAGATTGTCTGGTTTGTCCTTCAGATTCTGATGAGCCGAGGATAATTGGCGATCCGAATGAAAGCCCTCTGATTTTTTCAGTTGGTCGCTTCGGTCGATACATAAGCAAGTTACAAATAGGAACTGCCAAAGGCAAATTGAATCTCAGCTTTTCCACCATACCAGTGACCGAAAATCTACCACAGGAAAAATCGCTCGTTGAACTATACAAGGCCTACCAACTGCTTGTTGCAGAGACTAATCTCTTAAAGAAATACCCGCGTTTTATTTTGCCGAGCGGCCTGGAATATACCGGCTCGGAGTCCTGTAAGTCATGTCACGAGTACGAATATGAGAAATGGAGCCAAAAGCCCCATTCGCATGCTTATGCTACACTCGAAAGGGTTGGCTCACAGTTCGACCCGGAGTGCGCTATTTGTCACGTTGTCGGTATGAAATATGAAAGCGGCTTTGTTTCAGAACAAGAAACTATCCATCTGAAAAACGTAGGTTGTGAGAACTGTCACGGCCCAGGCTCAGAACACAACGCAACCTTAGGAAAAGCAAAGACAACTGAGCCAAAATCGACCTGTCTTGATTGCCATACCCCTGAAACAAGCAGTGAATATGCGGGAAACGAGCAACTCTATCTGGAAAAAACCACCCACTGGAAGGAACCAAACACCCCCTGCAATGTCAAATAAAATAGTTAGCTTGATAATAGATGTTCGATTCTCATCAAGTATCGAGTATCAAGCACAGAGTATCGAGTATGATAAAGACATTGCGAATAACGACTATTGTAGCGGCGTTTTTAGCTGTCATTTTCTTCGTTTTGCCTGTGGTTTTCGGTGGCCGTAGCGATAAAAAAATAGAGCAATTTTTGAATTCCGCCGGTATAGTGGAACAGTATAACAAGGCCACGGACAATAAAGAGAAGACAAGCCAGAACCAGATTTCGCCGCTTATAACACAGGCAGAGGCCTTTGCAAAATATCTGAATCCGCCTCCTAAGCCAAAGCCAGCAACACCAATAGTCCCTAAGCCGGCTGTTTCTCCACCTAAGCCGAGGGGGCCCGTTACCGCCAAATTTACGCTTGTTGGCACCAGTGTTCATGAAGCACAGCCGGAGCTATCGCTGGCCTTTATTAACGAGCCGGGCAAAGGCTTACGCTGGATTAGACAGGGAAGTCAAGTGGAACATATAACCATTCAGCAGGTAAAAGACGGCATTGTAGTTGTTCAAGATGGCCAGAGGACTTTCGAAATTGCAGCTCAGCAGAAACCGGAAAGAAGTCTTCTCGAATCCCCATCCCCCGCCCCTGTCTTCCGACAGGAAGACGCGGGGGCCACTACAACAAATACGCCCACACCTTCAACAGTTGCTGAGGGAATGGCGATGTTAGAAGAATTCTTAGAATCCGTCCAAGCCCACATCGAATCTGGCGAAATCAATATACCAGATACGGAAAACCCTCCCTCTGACTTTGGAAAAATGCGTATAAGTGATGATGAGGCCGAGAAACTGCAACGTTTGCCAAAAAAGCTTGACCCGTCTCGGCGAAGGCTCACCGAGCCAGAGCAGGACACTCAGCAGTCCACGGGACACATCACGGCGGAGCCGAATCAGGTAAAGAGCCGGCTCGACGGAGCAAAACCCACCACAATCCGGAAATTTAGAAGGCCAGAAAGACCACGCGGACCAAACCTGCCACGACGAAGACGCTAACGCCGCAGGCAGGGGCGAGAAAAAAACAGCTTACAGCATTTAACATACATACAGTTACGATTATCAACCTCTAACTTTTAATCCTCAATCAGCAATTGAAAATCGAAAATTATCCCTCTTTGCTATATGCTACACGCTATTTTTTGCCCGAAATCGAGGAACTTTTGGCAATTTTCCGTGTCTGATTATATAGATGGAATTTGATAACAGTCTGAGTCTATGAACTTGGAGAAATATTCGTGTAAGAGCTTTTGAAAAAAGAGGTTACGTTGAATCCGCCAGTTGAATTGTCCGGTAAAATACGAACGCTGCGTTGTATAATGGCGGTCTGGAGTAATTTATTATGATAGAAGGGCATTTTTCTGAAGACAAAAGTCAGATGTCAGAAATTTCTTCTGTCCTCTGTCTTCTGTTCTCTGTTATCTTTCTGTGCAGCGGTCACCTCTTTGCCAAACAGACAGGTATTCCTGAGACGCCGCGATACAGGATTTTTTCCCTAACAAACATATCAGCAGACCAAGGCGCCAAATTCCTGGCTGAAGCAAAGATAGGTACGGTTTCGAAATTTCCCGGCGGCTCAAATGCGCTGTTAATAACCGCCGACCCCAGTGAGCTAATCAAAGCAACAGCCATCTTGACGCTTGTTGATGCAAAGGAACTTTTTTGTATAAGAATGATTTCTCCAGCTGCAGGCCTCGACAACTTGCCATCTAATGAACAGATTGCCGCAGAAGTTGGCAACATATCGGTCGGGACCTTTTCCAGCCCACCGATTGATACTACCGCTGCCAGAGCTATTGTAGACATCCATGATAACGCTTTGGTGGTTGTTGCACCAGTGAGCCAGATTGAAAGAATCATTTCTGTCATTGAGGGGCATCCTACTTTACAGCGGCCTACACAACCCACCAAACCAATGCAACCTTCAACAGAACAACCAGTGGTTGAACCCCGCCCTTCCAAGGGGCTGGGCGAACCTCGGCAACCGAGTGAAGATATAGCTATGGACTTGACTATCCCTAACGGGACTGAGCCCGGCCCGGTGCAGGTAACGACCCAGCGGTATACACCTAAACCAATACATGATGGTAGTGAGATTCTTAAGTTAAATTTGCCCGAGAAACTCGAGATAATTGACCTGCTGGGCTTAGTGGGTGAGTATATGGGGCTGGACTTTATGTACGACCCGGCCCAAATCAAAGGCGATGTTACACTAAAACTCCATGGCAAACTCCGAGGGGACTTAAGGGTCGAGGATTTATATCCTTTGCTTGAATCAGCACTTAAGTTCAGAGGTTTTGTAATGACCCGCAAGGGCAATCTTGTAACTATAGCTTCAATAGACCAGGCCTTAGACATTGACCCTGTCTTGATGTCGGACGACAGAGGCAAGGTAGAGCAGGGAGATGTAATCGTAACTCGCGTATTTCAACTCTCATATATAGATACTGGCAGTGCACAGAACTTTTTGACAGCTATGAAGCTCACCACAACCGTTACCCCAATTGCAGAAACAGGGACCCTCGTTGTAACCGGCTATGCCTATCGTATGCCCCGCATAGAAGAGCTTTTGGAGATAATTGACAAACCCGGTGAGCCGAAGGAATTTAGGTTCAGGCAGTTAAAATTCACAATGGCAAAGACACTCGCTTCTAAAGTCAAAACACTTGCCGAACAACTTGGCACCGTCTCAGTTAGTATCACTGCACCAGCACAACCTACGCCGACACCTACTCGGAGAAGACCACCAAGAAGACCTCCAGCGAGACCTACTACGCCAACTCCCACAGCAACCAAATCTACTGTGTATCTTGATGCCGATGAGAGAACAAACCGTATCCTGATGATTGGTCTTGCCGAGCAATTAGATGTTGTCGATGCGCTGGTGGATAGTCTTGATGTAGCACAGCAGGACCTGCGAACTATGAAATTATATAAAATCACACATGTGGACGCCGAGGAGGCAAAAAGGAAACTACAAGAGCTTGGTATAATCGGCGGTGGTGGTCGAGCAACTACTTCTTCGAGAATTACCGCACCCGCCAAACCCGGAACGCCTGCCGCTGCTGGTCAAATCAGTGAAACAGCAGAAGGCCTTGTGGAAGAGCCACAAGTGGTTGTAGTTGAGATGACCAATTCGCTTTTAATCAACGCCACAACCGAACAGCACACCCAGATACAGCAGATTTTGGCCTACGTGGACAGCAGGACTGAAGAAGAGGAAATTCCTTATAAAGTTTATCCGCTCGAAAACCAAAAGCCAGAGGATTTAGCGGCAGTTCTGAACCAGCTCATCAAAGAAATCGTCGAAGATAAAGAAGGCAAGATTCAGCAGGTCGTAAAGAAGACCGAAGAAGAAATCACCATAATCCCTGACGAAAACACCTTTTCGCTGATTGTATATGCCAGCAAGAAAAACCAGGAATGGATAGCAAGTCTCATAAAGACTCTTGATAAAAGAAGACCACAGGTTTTAATAGATGTTGCGCTTGTCGAAATAACAAGAGATGACGAGTTTGAGTACGATCTCAACCTTATAGCCAATGCAAGGGATTCCGTGACAGGAAATATTGCAGTAACAGGCACTTTACCTAAGACAGGTCTTCACCGCAACAATCTTGAAGCAGGATGGAACCTTGATACTGCCGGAGCGCTTGTTCAAGGTTTCTACTCTGTGGATAAGATTCAGGCTCTGCTAACCGCTATGGATAAGAAAGACTATGGCCGGGTTCTCGCCCAACCCAAAATTCTGGTCAATGACAACGAAGAAGGTGTGATAAACACTAGCGAAAGAACCTATGTAAAAGAGTCGACTACGAGTTATACGAGCGAAGGTGTTCCAGTCACCACTACCAAGTGGACTGAATACCCCGCCAAAATCGAGCTTGGCATCACTCCAAATATCAGTGAAGGCGATTTATTGCGTCTTGAAATTAATATGCTCCGGGAAGACTTTGAGAAGAAAACAGACGCACCGCCAGATTACACAACAAGCAACGTAACAACAACCGTTACTGTTCCCGATGGCAGCACAATTATTTTGGGTGGCCTTACAAAACTAAAACAGTCAAAGGGCGGAAACAAAGTACCATTGTTGGGTGATATCCCCCTTCTTGGAGGCTTGTTTAGGACTATTAAGGACACAGACAAAGCAAGTAAACTATATGTCTTTGTTAAAGCCAATATCCTGCGGCCTGATGAAACATCTGGTATGGCACAGCTTCAGAGAATCTCCGGCGAAAATAAAGCTGCCTTCGAGAAGGCTGAACGCAAGTTCCAGGAATATGAAGACTGGCCTGGCATGAAGTCCGAACCGATGGACCCATTGAGAGTCCTTGAGGCCGAATAAAGTATTGTCCGTTACGCAATACGAAGTACGATATACGAAATACGAAAAATGAAGGAATTACTGATACAAACTGCTAAACGCACCGGTCTGGTTGACGCTGAGCAATTGGCCAAATTCCTCGAAGAAAACACCAACCAAGGCCGACTTGATGAAGCACTTCTGGCCTGCCCTTACTTTACCGAAGATGTGGTTCTAAAACTCTTCGCCGAGGCGCTCGGCTGGGAATTTCTGCCTGAAATATCCGCAAAGGCCGTACCCCAGGAATTCATAGAAGCAGTGCCGGCCAATTACGCTCAGCACCATTATCTTATCGGGATAAAAAACAAGACTAATGATGATGAACTGACGGTGGTTTTATCAAAGCCCTTAGACGCAAATGCTTTGGATAATGTCTCGAAGATGACAGGCCTGCCCGTCAAGGCCGCAATATCTACCCGCACCACCATCACCGCTGTAATAGATATTGCCTACGAGCAGAGAACAACTGTCATCGAAGAGGTAGCCGAAGAGCTTGATTCGCAAAATCTCGACCAACTCATTGATGAAGTGGCCACTTCGGATGACCTGCTTGATATGGTAAATCGTCCCCCAGTTATCAGATTGGTCAACGACATCCTTTTTCGCGCTTTGCAATTAAGGGCCAGCGATATTCATGTCCATCCTTATGAGACAAAGATTCAGATTCGCTATCGTATTGACGGCATTTTATACGATGTTTTAAGTTTGAACAAAAATGTTCTTCCTTTGATTGTCTCCCGTATCAAGGTTATGTCCGGCATGGACATCGCCGAGCGGCGGCTTCCACAGGACGGCAGGTGCAGCGTCCGGCTGGGCCAGCGGGAAATCGACCTGCGCATTAGCACGGTGCCAACCAGCTATGGCGAACGCAGTGTGCTGCGACTGCTTGACAAAAGCACAGGCCTGTTCGGATTAAACGAGCTGGGACTATGGGAAGATGATTTGAAAAAATCCGATACACTGCTCACCCGCTCTCACGGAGTTATTTTTGTTACGGGCCCGACCGGCAGCGGCAAAAGCACCACTCTTTACGCCTGCCTTAACAGAATTAATTCAGCCGAGAAAAATGTTATAACCATAGAAGACCCCATCGAATATCAACTCGATGGCATCAGCCAGATTCAGGTCGCCAGCAAAAAAGGGATGACTTTCGCCACGTCACTTCGCCACGTATTGCGTCAGGACCCCGATGTTATAATGATTGGTGAAGTTCGAGATATTGAGACGGCCCGTATGGCAATACAATCCTCACTTACCGGTCATCTGGTTTTCAGCACACTGCACACAAACGACTCAGCGGGGGCAGTGAGTCGGCTTCTGGATTTAGGGGTCGAGCCGTATTTGGCAAGCTCGTCCCTTATAGCCATAATCGCTCAACGATTAGTGCGAAAAGTCTGCCCGGAATGCAAAAGGGCTGCTGAACCTTCGCCCCACGAGCTAAGAGAGCTTGGCATAGGATTGTCCGGCTCCGCAGAGAACGGCGGCAAGTTCTTTGTTGGCCAGGGCTGTGAAAGATGTTTTCAAACCGGTTATCGTGGCAGAACCGGAATTTATGAAATGATGCTCATCAACGAAGAAATTCAAAACATGATATACAAAAAGGAAACTGCCGGTACAATAAAGAAAGTTGCTCTTGACGCAGGTATGCACACTTTACGAATGGATGGAGCAAGGAAAGTTATTGCCGGCATAACAACTGTCTCTGAAGTATTAAGAGTAACACAAGCAGACGTAATGTAGCCCCTGCTCCTGTCTTCCCCGCCGCCCCGACCCGTGTCGGAAGACGCGGGGGCAGGCGACAGGAAGACGCAGGGGTAGTTTTCAGTTTAACCTATGCCTCGATACCATTATATAGCGATAACAGCAGACGGCAAAAAAGTCAAAGGTGCTATCACCGCTGAAAGCCCTTATGCCGCACGAAAGCAACTTCGGGTTCGGAGTATCCACCCTTCATCAATTACAGAGGTCAGCTCCAGAAGCGAAAGTAAAGCTGCATTGTTTTCACTATTTGCCAAAGGCGGCAAAAACCAAATAATCGATTTTACCAAACAATTGGCCACGCTTCTTAATTCAGGGATTAAACTGACTGAGGCCCTTTCAGTACTTACCTTGCAAACCTCCGATGTGCGATTCAAAAACGCCATTACCGATATTCGCGACCGCGTTGTCACCGGTGAGTCATTTGCCGACGCTATGAAAGATTACAGCGATTATTTTGATGTCATATATGTAAGCATGGTCCGCGTTGGCGAAGTTACCGGCGGCTTAGGGCAGTCCCTTTCGACCATTGCTAACTTTATGCAAAAACGCCAGCGAGTCGAAACGAAAGTAATAACTGCGATGATATATCCGTTCATTCTGATTTTCTTCTGCCTCGCGGCAATTCTGATTTTGACAATCAAAGTTATTCCCAGTATAGGCGAACAGATAAAAGCAGCCGGGCACGAACTGCCCTGGATTACAAGGCAATTGATGAACGTCGGTTTTGTGCTGACCAGCTGGTGGTTGTTGGTTGTTATTGCAGTGATTGTCGGGGCCATCTGGGGCCTTAAACGATTCTTTAAGACCGAACGTGGAGCATATATGCGCGATAAATTTATATTATCTCTGCCGCTGTTCGGCTCACTTATAAAACAGCGAGTAGTATCGCGTTTCGCGACTACCCTCTCAACTCTTCTCGGCTCGGGACTCGCTATGGCTGAATCTCTTAGTGTTGTCTCAGAAGTCACCGGCAATACCCTTATGAGACAGGCAATTCACAAAGCACGCGAGAGGATTCTTGCCGGTGCCGACATCGCAACGCCGTTGAGAGACAGCGGCGTTATTGACCCGGCTATTGCTCATATGGTTGCTGTAGGGGAAAAAAGTGGCGAACTGGAGACAATGCTTAAAAATATCAGCGAAAACCTTGAGGCCTCCACCGACGTAGTTATTGAAAGACTCGGAGCAGCGATTGAACCGATTATTATAATTTTTATGGCCGTTGTAATTGGTGTAATTGCCTATGCTACATTACTGCCCATTTTGGAAATCTCATCATTACAATTGTGAGGTGATAATGGAAACAAAAGCAGGAAAAACTGGATGCCCGATACCCGATACCAGATACCCGAGCGGGAATCGGGAATCGGGAATCGGGAATCGAATACGTGGTTTTACAATGCTCGAAATTATGGCCGTGCTGATTATCATCGGCTTACTTGCTACACTGGTGGCAACAAAAGTAGCGCACAAAATAGATGAAGCCAAAGTTACGACCACCAAGGCCAACCTAAAGGCCCTTCATAATGCGGTTAACCAGTTCAAAATGGACACCGGCAGATTCCCAACCGAAGAAGAAGGACTTATGGCACTTATCGAACAGCCCAGCGACGTTGAAAGCTATGAGCCGGGTGGTTATCTGGAAACTACGGAACTGCCTAGAGACGGCTGGAAGCATGATTTCTTCTATCAGCTCTATCCTGATAGCGGTAAACCATTTGTAATCATCAGCTACGGGGCTAATGGTGAAGAAGGTGGTGAGGACTACGATGCCGACCTGTACAGTACCGATGCATACTGATTGCGTCGTGTGTGATGCGTCGTGCGTGATGCGTACAAAATCCGATATGCGCAATTCGCAATACGCAATACGCAATACGAGACACGGCTTTACTATGACCGAGATGGTAGTGGTGATAATAGTGGTTTCGCTGTTCGTACTCCTGGTACAGGCGAATCTTTTCGGATTGCTTAGAAAAAATACCTTCAGGGCACAAGTGCAGGACCTCGTATGCACAATGCAGATGGCTGCAAGTGCTGCCGCAGAGAGTAATAGAAGATACGAACTTATTATCGACCCGACCGAGCAGAACTATATCCTTCGTGAGATTACTTCGCCCGACTTGTCACAAGTGCTCCAGGAAGAGATTATTGTTGAAAATGACCTCAGCGATAATTGCCGGGTCGTTTATATTGAGTTCGATGATGGTGAATCCATCAACGATGGCTGGGCAAAGTTTCGAGTAGGACATTCAGGTTGGCAATATGGCGGAAAAATCGTCCTGCTCGATAAAAAAGAGCGGCCATATTCGGTAGTAGTGAACCGATTAAACAGAACTGTTTCGTTAAAAGAAGGTGATGTTGAAATTTTAAAACCAAAAGCCAAGGAAGAAGTGCCGTTCTGACTTCGGCGAGAATAGTGAGGTGTTGTACGTGATTTATTGGTCATTGCGAAATACCAATTTGGCTACGGCTTGTGCCTTCACCAAGACGAGCCCCGCCTGTCGACAGATGGGCTGGACGAGAGCCAGAGGGTTCAGTCTGATAGAAGCTGCGACCGCTTTGATGATACTTGCATTTATTAGTGCAAGCGTATTAACCGTTATAAATCGCTGTATGGCCTCGGCTGCGGATTCAGCCCTGCGCATGCAGGCCTTCGAGGTTACACGCGAGAATATGGAAAAACTCCTCACCGCCGACTCAGTCAAAGAAACCACCGAGTTCGGCACAAGTGACAAATATCCGGAAATCAAGTGGCAAACCGTGGTTGGGAGCTTCTACGAACCAATAACACAGCGTGTATGGGCCAGAGGTGCCTGCTCAGCCGAATATACCGATTCTGTCGGCGAAACACAAACCATCGAATTAACACACTGGCTAACCGACGTAACGAAACAACAGTTACTTGAGCTTTTGAAGCGACAACGAGACGAAGAAGAGCAGGTAGCTGCTATGGTCGCTGCTATGGCCATAGATACAATAGAAGAAGCTGCTGAGTATGCCGGCGTCGATGTGCAAACTGTCGAGCAGTGGGTTGATAATGGTATGCTTACGACCGAGGATGGCTCTTTTGTCAAAGATAATATCGATATCTTCAAGGAAAGTGATGGTAATCCCACGCCAGAAGCCGAAAGCCAACAAGTAGAATCCGTTGAGCAGCTAACAGAGCAGGCCCGCCAAGAGATTTCTGAGGTCGACGAGACCAAATCCACCGAGCCGGAAACCTCCACCGATGATGATTGGCAAGACCAGATAGAACCAATTACAGGTTTAACATATGGAGAACTGGAACAAATGGATTTCTGGGAAATCTGGGAACTGTTCACGAAGCTATACAACGAGGGAAAGTTCTGACCGGGTTCCCACTTCAATGACACCATCGAGACTAAATAAATGAAAAAAGCAACCGACAAATTCGTGAGAAAAATGGGTTTTTCGCTGGCAGAGGTGCTTGCAACCCTAATGATTGGGGCGATGATTCTGGTTGCGGTGCTGGGTATTTACAGCCGCGCCGAGCGCTCCGCTTCTGCAATTACACGCAAGCTTGATAGCTCTCGACTACCCCGCGAGATTCTGCAGCGTATCGCCGAAGACCTCGACAAAATAATCGCATCCGACTCCGACACAAGAATCGCTATTGAAAATAAACTTGAAAAAGGTCTGCCAACCTCCAGATTGACAATTCAACAAACTATCTATGACAAAGACAATAAAAAGCAGACATTTGAAGAAATCATTTGGCAGAGCAGCTATGACTTTGACGCCAATAGTCTCACTTTATACCGCAGCCACAGCGGTATCGCATTAGAAGACAAACTACTTGATGAAAAAAGGGCCGATTGGGAAAAAGAGTATCCCTTTGTACCGATTTGTACCGGCCTGACTTTCTTTAAGATACAGGTCCCACAGGGTGAGGATTTTCAAGATAAATGGACGAGTGCTTCTCTACCACGGGGTATTACAGTTACTATTTCTTTTGCCAGCCCTTACAAGACAACAACAGGCACTTTAGATGTGCCGGATTCGGAAAAAATCTCACGAACCATAGCCATTGACAGAACCAGAAAAATCAGATTCGTACTCCTACCAGAAGAAACCAAGGGAAAATAAGGTGATGACAGACGAAAGTCTATATAACAACAGTATCCAAAACCGCCAGGGCATTGTGTTGTTGGTAACATTAGTGCTACTGGTTGTGCTTTCGACTCTTGGGTATACCTTAAGCACCCGTCTGTCCGCACAGCGTCACCGTGACCAATATATCATAGATTACAGCAAAGCTCGCTATGGTTGTGACTCAGCGGTCAAATATGCACTTGCCACACTGCAAGACATCCAGCCGCAACTGATTAGCCGCCCGAGTGAGCCGGATTTCTCCGATTTATTTGTCCTTAGTCAGGACGAATACCAGCAACTTCTGGCTCAGATTGCTCCCGAATCCTCACCTTCCAGGATGGATAAAGATGAGAGTTTTAATGATGCCAATGATATCAACGATATCAATGATATTAGCAGTGCTGCTGACTCCAACAACCTTATTCCTCTAACGATACGTGGTCCATATGGCCCGCCCTGGCCGCTCATAACCAAGCCGGTTGAGTTCGAGATTGGTTCTACCACGGTCAAAATTCAAATTGAAGATGAAAATGCAAAATACCCCCTCGGCTGGGCACTGCTTGGCGATAAAGACGTTCAACGCGAAGCCGAAGCAGGATTCAAAACCTTCTGTGAATGGGTAGGTTTCGACTCTGCCCGGGAATACCCGGGACAGAGTGAATCACTAAAATCGGAGCTTGAACAGATAAGCGAAATAAAATCGTTCAAACTTGATTTTATACCGATTACAAGAGTTGAACGTTCAGCAACAAGTACAACCACAAGCAGAATAACCAGACGCGGAAGAAGAATCCCAGTCAGGCAAAGGCGGTCAACCACAAAAACCATACCTGTTTCCACGCAGATTGATGAACAGACCGTTCACTTTGCAAAACTTTTTCACAGCTCTCTGATCGATACTGAGGCCCTCGCCAGGCCATATATAGAAGGCAGAGAAGAATCGGCTCTGAAATATATGGGCCTGTGGGGTTCAAGAACGGTTAATATAAATACCGCACCTCGACATGTATTGGAAGCAGCTTTTGCTTTTGGCGGGGATGCTGAAAAAATAGCCGAGGCAATCATTCAAAGAAGACGCATACAGCCCTTTGAGGATATAGAAGATTTGAGACGCTCATTATTTAGCTACTCTGATTCGATTAAAAAATGCGAAAAGTACATCACGACCACCAGTACCTTCTTCACAATTAAAGTAACAGCTGTAAGTGGAGTGGCAGAAACATCGTCTGTTATAGCAGTAACAAAAACTGGAGAAACATTAAAAAAAATTGCAGTAATCTCCGATTAAAACTTAAAACTATGTTAGGAGCTTTGTCGCAGTGGAAGCTGAAAACTTCTTGGGAATTTATATAAGTAAGGACGCTGCAACCGTAGTCTGCCTTGGTTCGCAAGGCCAAGTCCTCGGTTGTTTTAGTGTTTCTATCCAGGAAAAAGAGGGGCAAAATCTCCAAATGCTGGCTATTCTTATTGCTCGGGGTTGCGCCGAGAGAGGACTTGAGTTTTCAGAAGCAACAGTCGCTTTGGATTGCGCAATGTTTATGCAGCATAATATACACAGCAACTTTACCGACCCAAAGCAAATTGCCGCTACCGTTCGCTTTGATACGGAGGAAGCTCTCGCAACTGACATAAGCGACGTTGCGCTCGCTTTCAATGTAACCTCAAGTGACCAGGCCGGCTCAGAGCTAACTGTCTTAACCGCACAGCGAAAGATATTGTCGGATATTCTTCTTTCTTTACAAAGCAGTAATATTGACCCTGTCACCATAGAGCCGGATGTTAATTGTCTATCAAGAATTGTCCGTCAAAATGTATCTTTGCCAGAGGGTTTGCATCCCTTGTTCGGGATGCTTTCTCACCGCAGCGGTTATTTAATCATCCCACCAACACCTTCAGCACCAGGTTCGCAAAAAACATCCGTATTACGAACGTTCTTAGTCGGTCCGACACAGAATAGGTGCGAATTACTCGCAAGAGAAATACTTATGACTACCGCTTTGATTAAAACCAACGAGCCGATAAATTGCCTTAAAGTTCTCAACTCCACCGGCTCGGTAGACTATCAACAACTAAGCGGCAAGCTCGGCATCGAAGCTACCGGCCTTGACCTGGCCCTCTGTGCTGCAACCGACCCACAAACTATAGCCGACTGTGATGACCCGGTAGATTTTGCAATCGCCTATGGGGCAGCTTTAGCCCATCTGGAAAAGACACAAACTATGAATTTCCGCAACGATTTTATGCCATATCAGGGCAAAAAACTTCGCCTGCAAAAAGCCCTGAAGTTCGCAAGTTATTCTGTTACTATTCTTATGCTTGCTGTTGGCCTTTATTTCCAAATGCAATTATTTAAAGTAAACAACAGTCGCAGCAAGCTCCGCAGCAAATTAACTAAAGATTATATGGCAGTTATGCCAGGCCAACGTCAACTACCACGCAAAATAAATCCTGTAACAAAGCTCGGAAGTGAATTAAGACGAATCAGAGATGTTAAAAGAGGCCTGATTGGAATTAAAGGCGAAAAACCCATATCGTCAAAACTAACCGTTGTGCTGCAAGCCATTAATGATTGCGCAGAGCAAACAAATCTAAATATAGATTCGATTTCAATCACAGAAAGAAGCATCAATATTGTTGGTGATACATCCAGCCGGTCAAGCACGTTAAAATTCTTCGAAGCAATTAAGAAAAACGAAATGGAGATATTGCAACAGCATCTCTATGCAAAAGACAAACGGGACCGTTTCAGCATAACAGTTGTGCCCAAAAGCGGTTAAGAAACTGATTTATGAAAGACATATATAAAAACCCAATTGTTTATTATATAGCCATTCCAGTTATAGCCGCCCTCTGGCCGCTACTGGTCTGGGCAGTATACTTGCCGTCCTCAGAACGCCGCCTAAATGACGAGATAAACCAATATAAGAAAGCCAAACAAATAATGCTGGAGATTCTTAGATTTGACCCTGCTCGGCTGGAACTTGCCGATTCAAATACGCATTCTGAAGAATTTGATTACGCCCTTGCTGTCCAACGTGTTGCTTCCCTATATGAAATATCGCCAGCCAATTACAATCTCAGTTCGGGGATAATCATAAAATCCGGTGGGCAAAGAAGCCAAAGTGCCCATGTATCTCTAAAGGATATTGGCATAGATAAGTTTGCCAATTTTCTCTCCACCATTCAGCTTCACTGGGCAAATTTGCAGTGTAACCGCATCAAACTCACCAAAAAGAAAAGCCCACCACTTAACATTTGGGATGCAGACCTCGAATTCAAGTACTATTATTAAAACACTTTTTATTTCACCTCTCTTCGTTTTTTGTTCGATACTTGTCCTCGCAAAACTTGTGCCCCCCCACTCCTGTCTTCCATCAGGAAGACATGGGGGTAACGGAGATTCCTCATCCCCTCCGCCTACTCCCCCCTACTGGCGACTAAAAATCCAGCCTTACTGCTCCATTTTTTGCATTTTCAAAAATTTTGCCTATTACTATATATAGTATATTGCCCAACTTTCCTATATGAACCTCTGCAACCAGCTCAGCACCAGTTTGGGGTGCCGGATGAGTTCTTTCAAATGCCGAATTTTGACATTAATAAACCTGATTTTATCGCAATTTGACGTAATTTTAGTCCCTTGGAGCAGTCAGCTAAGAGTTGAACTTTTCTAAAGTTTTTGGGCTGTTTCTGTCGATATCAATATTGACAAGTAGCTCTCGCCTCAGAAAGGATTCAGGGGGCACACAAGATATAGTGGTTCTCGGCTTTCGGGCGAATTTACGGACATTCACACCTGGAAGACCATCGTATAGGTAAATTTGATGCCAGATTTTGACTACAACAGCTCTCCTGAAAGCCAAAATCGACCCCACTCCCGTCTTCCGACAGGAAGACGTGGGGTTAATGAGGACTTGGCTGACGATAAGGATTTGCTTATGGAGCAGATACTTGAAAATATAAACACTACACCCATTGGCCAGGTATTAAAAAAGATTGCTTCACTGCCGGAAGTCCGCAGGAAGAAAATTATGGACGTCCGTCAGCAGCTTACCGAAGGCAAATACGACCTTAAAAACCGCTTGGATATTGCACTCGATAAAGTTATTGAGAACCTTACCATATAATAGGATTCGGATATTATTTTGTGGGCTTGACAAAATCACAACAATGAAGGAGGTTTATCACGTCGGCAAAGGGGGATGGGTATCTACACTTTTTAGCGTTTAACAAATCAAAGGGCCATATTTATAGAAAATTATAAGATTCTTTCCACCTGCGGGGGGCTCGGTAAGAACGACATACCTTTGTCTTTTGGAACCTGTTTTTCCGCAATTTAGGCAGGCAGCAAAACGGGTTTTTTAACCACTAAACTATTTCAGGAACATCATCGTCTTCCGGTTCATCCATATCGACGGGCTTATATCCCGGCTGCTTTGATCTCTCCTCCTCCTCTTCGTAGGCAGCTATGACTTTTTCCTGAATTTTTTTCCTGCATTCTACATTAATCGGATGAGCGATATCGGCGTGAAGCTTCATTCTGCCTTTGAAATCTTTCTTGGCCCGGTTGTCCGAAAGTGATGTCCCACAATTGTTACAGAATCTGGCTCTGAGATGGTTTTTACCACCGCATTTTTCACAATGGTCGCTCATCTTTCTCGAAGGCATAGCGACGAAAAGGCCGCCAGTGCCCTCGATAATCTTGATGTCGCGAACGACAAACTCGTTGTCCATCGTGATGGAGCAAAAAGCCTTTAATCTGTCATCCTTGTTCTCCACCAATTTGACTCTAACCTCGCTGATTTCCATTTTCTTGCCTCGCTAACTTCGTACTTCGTATCTGGTACTGCGTATATCATTTTATTCGTCTTTTGAACCGAAAATTTTTGAAAATTTTTGTTGATTTTTAGATTTTTCCCTTTTTGCCTCTCAATTCCGGCTTCTTACCAGCTATTGTTCCTGACAATCAAGGTTCTGCAGCCAATTTCCTTTTCGAGCTTAAGTTTGTTTTGCCTGGCTCTCCCTTCGTCAGTATCCATAATATAAAACATAGCCGAGCCACTGCCACTCAGGCAGCAAGGAGCAAAACCTGATGATTCTACCTTGTCTTTCAACTCAGCCAATTCATTATGTAAACTAAAACAGCTATTTTGCAGCATATTTGCGCACAATTTCAACACTAAATCAATCCTGTTTTTTCGTAAGTAACTATTTATCCGGACGTTAAGGTCATCGTATAGCGCCTGGTTGTGTCGATAATTAGCGTAAACCCTTTTTGTAGAAACACTTACATTAGACAGCACCAACAGGGCTAAAAAGTCAAAATTTTTGTATATTTTCTTAATTTTTTCTCCTTTTCCACTACATTTCGCCAGCGGGCCATCCAAAAAGAAGGCAACATCGCTGCCAAGTTGGGCTGCCAGCTTGGCGAGTTGGCGGTTGGGAAGTTGTAAATCAAGGTATTTGTTTAGCCCGATAAGGGTTGCTGCCGCATCGCTGCTGGCTGAGCCAAGCCCTGAGCCAGCCGGGATATTTTTGGTCAGGGTGATTTTGATGTCGGCCTTTCCGGCCTTCGCAGCCCCCGCAGCTTCGCTTTTGCGAAGCAAAACGGCGGGGGCGGAGTAGGCTCGGCCGGTGTTTTCTAACAACAATTCGGCGGCTTTATAGACGAGATTTTCCCG
>Ga0315551_10000238_pt1 | contig 43705 bp, 32 predicted proteins | sample SalMarSW160290MG_FD_203678 | JGI IMG/M metagenome (GOLD analysis project Ga0315551, IMG submission 203678) | Salt marsh sediment microbial communities from the Plum Island Ecosystem LTER, Massachusetts, United States - Salt Marsh Sediment SW1602-90 ...
CATCGGATTGCACCCTGTATTCGACGACACCGACAATGGTGATAGAGAACTTCAGATGACCTGGACTGGCCGTGAAGCTCACGACCAGAGTCTCGGATATGGGTATATGGTTCTCTCGGCCGAGCCTCCTTCTGCGCTGCCGGAGGGATGGCAGAGCCAGGATATAGGCACCACCGGTGGTAGCGCTGCTGAGAGTGACGGCACATGGGTCATTAGCGCCGATGGAGCCGACGTCTGGGGTACCGCGGACGAATTCCACTACGCGTACGTGCCGCTGTCCGGAGATGGTACGATTATCGCACACGTTGTCGATAATGGCACCGGCTCAAACAACTGGGCCAAGGGTGGCGTGATGATTCGCCAAAGCCTTGAAGCCGGCTCGACGCATGCCTTAATGGCTGTAACCGGCAGCGAGGGTGGTGGCGGTGCCTTCCAGTGGCGACCTGCTGCAGACGGCGATTCAATCTCAGCGCATGACACCGCCGCCGGTATAGCGCCCGGGTATTGGGTTAAGTTAGAGCGAGTCGGGAATGCTATTAGCGGCTCTTATTCGCCCGACGGCGTCGAATGGACCCAGCAGGGTGATGCGCAGACGATTGAAATGACGGATCCTGTCTTGATTGGTCTGTTCGTCACCTCACATGCAGCCGGCGAGATACGGACATATACGTTCGACAACGTGAGTGTAGTCAAGCTGGTTGATGTTACTGCGCCAGGGGATGCAATCCAGGGTGTCCCGAATGACGGAGATTGGCCTGGTGCTGAAACGCCCGACTTGGCCATCGATGATAACATCGAGACGAAGTATTTGCATTTTAAAGGCGATTTTGACCCCGATCCCGGAACAGGTGGCACTGGTATTCAGGTTACACCTGCAGCGGGCCCGAGTATTGTTACCGGGCTGACTTTAACCACAGCCAATGATGTTCCCGGTCGTGACCCGGTTGCATTTGAGCTCTCTGGTTCTAATGAGGGTATAGATGGTCCTTATGAGTTGATTGCCAGTGGCGATATCGTCGATTTCGCCCAGGAGGCTGAGTGGCCGCGCTTCACAATGAACGCAACGCAAATTTCGTTTGATAATGATGTGGCATACGCTCACTATCAGCTTATATTCACGGCCATTCGAGGCCCCGTAGGTGGTTCTGTGAATAGTATGCAGATCGCCGAAGTGGAGCTATTGGGGGTCCCCGCTGGTCCAGTGGGGCACTGGATGCTTGATGAGGGCGAAGGGGCCGTAGCGGTTGATTCGTCCGGCCGTGGCAATGACGGGACCATACAAAACGCCGACACTGGCGGCCTGGGCGATGGCGGCTCGGTTTGGGTTGACGACCCGGAACGTGGCACCGTTATTAGTTTTAATGGCACGGCCGAAGGTGCTTTTGTTCGCGCCGGCAACATTCCTCAAATGACACTGACCAACGACTTTACCTGGGCCTTTTGGGCGAAACATAATGCTGAAAACACGGCGGACAATGATATTATTCTCGGTAATCGGATGGACGAGAATGCAGTCGATTTTGTGCCGCGTCAGTTCATTAAGTTTACTCCGACTAAATTCGAGTGGCACATGAATGGCAACGGCGACGACAACCTGGATTATGACGACATTCCCGCCGACGTCTGGCTCCACCATGCGGTAGTGAAAACCGCAGATCAGTTGACCTATTACCGTAATGGCATTGAAGCCAGTTCAGGGACGTTCACACAACCCCTGGACTTTCCTCAACCACTTTTCTTTGGCGGTGACAACGAGGGTGCCGAGGGAGAGAATTGGAGCGGATTGATGAGTGACGTGCGTATCTACAATAGGGCACTGACAGGACTTGAAATTCTGGCTGTCGTGAAAGGTGTCGAACAGATCGATATGGAAATCGGCTATGCCATACAGCCCCCAGTGCTTGATGGGGAATACGATGGAATCTGGGCGGCCGCATCAACGCAGTCTTTCGTTCCTCTGGATGATCCGGCCAATGCCTCCGGCATCTGGAAGGTGTTGTATGATGCGGAGAATCTCTATGTTATCGTGGATGTTACCGACGACAGTCTGCAAAATGATTCGGCCAGTTCCTGGCAGGACGACAGCGTGGAGATATATTTCGACGGTGGTAACACTAAGGTAAACACCCCGCTGTCCGGAGACGACCACCAGTATACGTTTGGGTGGACAACGGACGACATACAGGGAACCAACATTACAGGAGCTACCGAAGGTATGGAACACGCTCAGGTAACCACCGACACCGGCTGGCGTATCGAGATAAAGATGCCCTGGCTGTCGATACAGGGCGCATCGCCCCAGGCTGGTGACTTAATCGGTATTGACTGTTACTACAATGACGACGACGACGGCGGTGATTCGCGTGAAAATAAGCTTCTCACATTTTCCGCCACAGAAGCCTGGAATGATGCCTCTGGGTGGGGTACAGCCGTGTTGGCAATTGTTCCGGAGCCGGTTGATCCCGGCACAGATGGTCTGGTTGCGTATTACGCTCTAGAGAATAACACGGATGATAGTTCCGGTAACGAGCTCCATGGTACTATAGTCGGTGCCCCGGCCTTTGTCGAAGGACCGGCTGGCTTCGGCATGGCGATGGAATTCGACGGCGAGTCCTATGTGGATTGCGGTTTCGATCCGCGCCTGGACATCACCGGTCCCATCTCGATGGGGATTTGGATAAAACCCGGCACAGATGGTAGTGTAGAGACGGCGCCCTTATCTAAGGCGGATTCAGTTAGAGGATGGAGCTGGCAGCTCAGATACGGCTGGAACACGGATAAGCCGACTATCATGGGATTTCAGTTTAATGGAACGGATAACAGAGTATGGGTTTACGTCAATCAGGATCTGGCGGTGGGAGAATGGTACCATGTTGCTGGAACGCATGATGGTGAGACCGTGCGATGCTATTTAGACGGTTTGGAAACAGATTCAGCCCCCATGACCAGCATTGTCGGCGGGCCTTCCAGCTTGCTTATCGGCTCGGATGGATGGAGGAGCGACTGGATTGGCGCAATTGATGAAGTTGCGATATACAACCGGGCTTTGTCTGATAGTGAGATTATGTACCTTGCAGGTAACTAATATTGCTGTTTTCGATTGAGTAAATCTTTAATTAATCCGGGGCCTATACCGATTGGTTCGGTATAGGCCCCTTTTTTAATTTGCTATTTACTATTGATTATTTGGGTTGCGCGCTGTCCACCTTATGCGGGTGCCAGCTTTTTTCTTTTCTGTGTCTGATTTCTATGTTAGACTATCCGTACTTTTGTTAAGGAAAGAATGCCACAGAAAGGATGCTATGAACCAGCCAAATGAAGAAAATTACAATAATATGGATTCCCTCCCCCAATCGGAGTCGAGGACAGGCCTGCGCGGGAATGACAAGGGGAGTGTAAGAGTTGCTAACGAACACGGAACGGCAACCATACACAAAAAACTAAACGTAGAGGGGATGAGATTCCACTTCATCGGGGCAGGCGGTGTCGGGATGAGTGGGCTGGCGCAACTTCTGATGAAACACGAGGCGATTGTGACCGGCTCAGACCAAATACTAAGCGATGTTATAGACGGACTTCGGCTGAGGGGAGCTGATATAAAAATCGGCCACCGGGCAAGAAACCTCGCACTGGGAACGAATGCGGTCGTTATCTCGGCGGCGATAAAGGAAGATAATCCGGAATTGATACTGGCGCGGGAGCGAGGATACAAAGTCTATAAATATGCTGAGGTGTTGGGGGAGCTGATGAACCGCTATGAGGGTATCGCTGTCAGCGGGACACACGGCAAAAGCACAACGAGCGGATGGCTTGTCTATGTTCTCAAGGAGGCTGGTCTGGAGCCGAACTTTATCATCGGGGCCAGAATCAGTCAATTGGGCAACTCTTCGGGCGTGGCAGATAGTAAATACTTCGTGGCCGAGGCGTGCGAATACGATAGAAGCTTTCTGAATCTAAAACCGAAAATCGCCTGCATACTGAATATCGAGCAGGACCATCTGGATTACTATAAGAATGAGGACGAAATAGTCGAGGCATTTGGTGAATTTGCTTCTGGCACCAAACTGGGGGGTGTGGTGATTGCCAACGGGAAGGATATAAATGTGGCGAAAATAATTATGGATTCCCGTTCCCCGATCGGAGTCGAGGACAAGTTTCGCGGGAATGACAAAGTGGTGCGCTATGAGACTTTTGGGCTTGATGAAAATTGTAATTTCTACGCTAAGAACATTGTGCTAAATGAGGGACTTTATGGCTTTGACGTTTATCATAATGGTACATTGTTAGGAGCAACTCGGATCTCACTGCCGGGCAGACATAATATACTAAACGCACTGGCAGTGGTAGCAATGGCGGTTAACGCAGGGCTGGAGCACGGGCAGGTACTTGAATTGCTGCCGGGCTTTACAGGAATCGAGCGTCGGCTGATGTTTAAGGGGTGGTTCGGCGAAATTACAGTTCTTGACGACTACGCACACCACCCAACGGAAATAAGGGCATCGTTGCAGGCGATACGGCAAAGGTATCGGCCGAAACGAATCTGGTGTATTTTTCAGCCGCACCAGTACAGCAGAACGAGATTTTTGCTTGATGATTTTGCGGAAAGCTTTAAGCTTGCCGATATAACTATTGTGCCGGAGATTTATTTCGTCCGGGATTCGGCCTCGGCAAAAAAAGAGGTTAACGCCCAGATACTTGTCGCAAGGATGCGAGCCAACGGCACCGAGGCGTTATTTATCGACAATTTCGGGGCTATTTGTGATTATTTAGAGAGCAAAGTTACCCCCGGCGACGTTGTAGTTAGTATGGGTGCAGGCGATATTTGGAAGGTAACAGATGAGTGCGTTCAGCGGTTTAGAGAAAATAGTTGAGACCAATTATCCATTGGCCAAGCATACGTGGTACGGGCTTGGGGGGCCGACTGACTATTTTATCAAGCCAAAAACAGTCAAACAGCTCAAAGAAGTAGTCCAGCGATGCAACGAAAACAACATCCGGATTTACGTGATAGGCTTCGGCTCCAATCTGCTAATCAGTGATGAGGGACTGCGGGGGGCAGTAATAAAACTCGATTCAGAGCAGTTCAGACAAATAGAGTTTGATGGTGAGGAGGTTATTGCCTGGGCAGGGACGGAATTGAGTAAGCTGGTTTTAACGTGTGTGGAAAAAGGTCTTTCAGGCATCGAGGCCTTGACAGGGATACCCGGTTCTGTTGGAGGAGCTGTGAAAATGAATGCGGGGGGCAACTTCGGAGATTTCGGTGCAGCGGTAGAAAGCGTTACGCTGATGGATGGCCAGGGCAATGTCTTTGAGAAGAGCAAACCGGAACTGGTATTCGACTACCGCCGGACAAATATCACTGCAAAATTCATTCTCAACGCCCGGTTGAAACTTAACGCGGCTGACTCGGAACAAATCATGCGGACGGTAAAAGAAATCTGGATTTATAAAAAGAACAATCAGCCGCTGAATACGAAGAATTCCGGCTGCATTTTTAAGAACCCAAGAGGAGTTTCGGCTGGCGCTTTGATTGACAGGGCCGGTCTAAAAGGGCTGCAAATCGGCGGGGCTGTGGTCAGCGAAAAGCATGCAAATTTCATAATCGCCGAAAAAGGGTGCGCAAGCCGCGACGTCAAAAGACTGATAGAGGCCATAAAACAGAGAGTTAAAGAACATTTCGACACCGAGCTGGAGCTTGAAATTGAAGTATGGGATTAAGGAACTGAAAAAACAGTGAGCAGCAAATTAAAAGTAGCTGTCCTTACAGGGGGAATAGGGTCCGAGCGCGAAATAAGTATTCAAAGCGGTGAGTGTGTTTCAGAAGCGTTAAAAGAGGCCGGCTTTAACGTGGTAACAGCCGACGTTCGACCGGACAACCTTGACATCTTGGAAGATAGCAGCATAGATGTGTTCTTCCCCGCCCTGCACGGCGAATTCGGCGAAGACGGGCAGCTCCAGCAAATACTCCAGGACAAATCTCTTATCTACACGGGAAGCGGGCCAATAGCAAGCAAACTGGCGTTTGACAAAATGGCGAGCAAAAAGCTCTTTGCCGAAGCCGGTGTGGCTACACCTGCGGCGATTGAGTTCAACGCGAGGACTAATATCAACCAGCTTGAAAAACAATTGCAGTACCTTGCAGACGAATATGTTGTCAAGCCCGCAAAGCAGGGAAGCAGCGTTGGTGTCAGTATTATTGCCGAGGTGCACGAAGTCATTGACACGGCTCAGAAAACCTTCCGTGAGTTCGGCGATTGTATGATTGAAAAATTCATCCGGGGTAAAGAAATAACAGTCAGTATCCTGGAAGACGGGGCGCTTCCAATTATTGAGGTTAGAAGTCAAACAGGCTTTTACGATTACCAGGCAAAATATAATGATGAGCAAACGGAGTATCTGTTCGATACGATTAGGGACCCTGCTCTGAGGGCCCAAATTGAACAGGCGGCGATGGATTGTTTCTATGTGCTTGGCTGTCGGCACTTTGCAAGAGTTGATTTTATGCTGAGCGATGAGGAAATTGCCTACGCACTGGAGCTTAATACAATTCCGGGCTTTACAACGCATTCACTTTTACCCAAGGCAGCGGCAAAGGCGGGATTTACGATGAGCGATTTGTGCTCGAAAATCGTCGAGGCAGCATACTCACCGCTCGTGAGGGGCCAAGCGTGAAACGAGATTATGGCAGCGAGAAGGAAAAGAAAAAAAAGCAGGACGGAAAGAATATCATTTAAGCCCGGCACCTCAAAAAGAATGAAGAAAAGACAAGCCAGCCGAGTCGGCCCGAGTTTGATAAGAATCTTAAAAATATCGGCAGTGGCCTGTGTTTTTGTGTGCGCCGCAGCCTGCATTTTGGTGGGGATAGTGGTCGGTTTTTCCTTCTTAGAAAAATACGTAAAAGAAACTACCCCCATCTCGGGCAATACAATTCGTCTGGAATTGGCGAATGTCCCAGCCTGGGTGAACGACCAGCTTAAGCAAAAGGTTCTGGCCGCTGCAGGAGGTGACGGCGGGGATTTAAGACTTGATGAAAATGCCGCCGGCCCGGTGCAGCAGAATATCGCCAGAGAGGTCGTATGGCTGGATGAGGTAACAGTGCAGAGAACGCATGATGGATTCCGCATCGAAGGACGGTGGCGAAGACCTGTGGCGCTGGTCAAATCGGGTCTGCGCCAGTTTTACGTGGACGCCGAGCTGGTGGTGCTCGATTTTGTGGCGATGCCGCATCTGCCGATAGTAAAGATAACAGGACTGCCGCTAATAACAAAAACGCCGCCATTAGGTGAAGTCTGGCAGCGCGACGACCTCGCGGCGGCTATAGCGATATTAGAGCAGCTCAGACGAATGGACAGACTTGTTACACAAGATAAGCCGCTGCTTTACGAAATCGACAGGGTCGATGTGAGCAATTTCAACGGCAGAGAAAATACTCAGCACCCGCACATTGTTATGTACGTCAAGGACAATACGCAGATTATATGGGGAGCTGAGGTGGGCAAATGGCAGCGGTATCTGGAATCTACCGATGAGCAGAAATTGGCGAAGCTTTACGGCTATTACAAAGAGTACGGCACACTGTCAGGCGGAGCAAAATACATCAATTTGCGGGACCCGCAGGACAATATCCCACTGCCGATTGATAAATATTAGCGCCTTGTACAAGTTTTTTATAATTGGATTTCAGAACGTCATTCCGAGCGCAGTGCCCCGATTTCTCGGGGCACGGAGCCGAGGAATCTATTTAAAAATAGATTCCTCCCTTCCGCGATGCTACACATCGCTTCAGTCGAAATGACATTATAGTCGCAGAATTTATGGAATACTGTATTAGGCGCCTGCAAAACTCTTTAACGCAGTGGCCAGGTCAGTATAGAGATATGGGATTTGGAATTCTGCGCAGAGTGATTTAAGCTTCTCCAGGGCGGATTCGCTCAATTTGCTTTGGAAATCCACATCGGCATTGCAATAAAAGATTCTACAGCCCGCGAAACGATATTCATATACTGTGCACTTGCCGTCGATGTTGTAAGGGCATCGATTTGTAGGCATTGACTTGATGTTTTCGGCGCCCAGATTCGCAGTCAGATACATCAATTCCGGCGGAGTAACAAATAGGCGGTGGTCAAACACCTGCTCGGAGTCAGGGGCAGGCACACCGAAATCACAACATTTACCACAGGCATTGCATCGGCTAACCAGCTCATTGTTATATCGAATCTGCGTTTCAAGCCATTTGTAAATTCTGGCTACTCTTTCGAGGAGCCGGATGTTTGTGCGGTATTCTGCCACCATTTTTTGTTCCTTTTGATTCTTTCTATTTCGTCGCAGGTGTAGAGCCGGCCGTGATTGATGCCGGGGCATTTTTGAGAGGCCTTGTTCCAGGTGTCGGGATTGGCTAAATTGTCAGGCCAAAAGGGCCAGGCCCGGCACTGGCTCGGGCGAACAGGGTAAATCATACATTTTTTCTGGCTTCCGTGTAATCCGTGGTTCAGGAATACGCAGTCTCTGGTAGCAGGGTGCTCAATAATTGTTGTTCTCAAGCCGGCGCGCTTTAAGTACTCTTGTCGCAACTGTTCAACAGATATCTTCAGAAAATCTGCGATGAATTCTATCTCCGGCCTGGTGACCCAGATATAACCTTCACCCGGCCCGGAGCAGCACCTTCCGCACTGCACACATTCAAAATGCAGACCGCCAATATACCACGGAGTTTTTTTAATCACAGATTTCACAGACGTCATCCCGAGCGAAGCCGAGGGATCTATCAAAACCAACCACAAACTTCAACAATCGTCATTCCCGCGCAAGCGGGAATCCAGTTATTTTAACTAAACATCATGCGGAAGACCAATTACCCTGACAAACCAATAGTTGCCATCATCAACCCGGTTGCTTTGACCATAACATGTATCAGAACAGAAACATCAGCCTCGTTTTTAGAGCAAAGCAAGGTGTGAGTGTGTATATTAACCGATGTGATTAATTTGTCATTCTCCAATAAGCAAAAGAAGGGCTGCTTATCTGCGAAGCTTTCTTTAACCGGTTTAATTTGATTAATATCCGGACACTGCAGAGCATCGAACAGCGTTTTTAATCTATTGTCAATGTCACCACCATGTTCTGATATTACACCGGGTTCTTCAGGCCATAATATTGTTATATCGAGCTGACAAATAAATTCCAGTACGCTGGACACCAAGGGTGCAAAAATCACACCATCGACCTTTTTAAGTACCGATAGTTCTCTTCCATCAGTCAAAAATTTTTCCTTCAAATGATTCAGTGGTTTAATATCCCATTGTTTCTTCATCTGGGGATAAAGATATTCCCGTATATTATGCTTGTCTTTAGGGCCAGCGTTTGACTTTAAGGGACCATCGTATTTCAGATAGAACTCCATATAGAATCCTTTATCACCGTACCAATATTTTCCGGATAATTACCTTTGACTTTTTGTCCTGGATTCCTGCTTTCGCAGGAATGACAAAAGAACAAAAACCACATTTTTATATCACCACTTCAAAACCGCGCCGGTGTCGGCGCTGGTGGCCATTGAGGCGTATTTTGCAAGACAGCCTTTTGTTATTCTCGGCTTGGGTGGCTTCCAGGCCTTTTTGCGTTCGGCCAATTCATCATCGGACAGCTTTACGCTTATGCTATTATTCGGGATGTCGATTTCGATTATATCGCCGTCTTCTAATAATCCGATGGGGCCGCCCACCATAGCTTCGGGACTGATATGGCCGATGCAGGCGCCTCTTGTTCCGCCGCTGAACCTGCCGTCTGTAACCAGGGCAACAGACTCGCCTAAACCTGCACCCATAAGATAACTTGTCGGACTTAACATCTCCTGCATACCGGGGCCGCCTTTGGGGCCTTCGCAGCGAATCACCACTACATCACCTTCTTTTACCTTGCCGGCAAGGATGCCATCGCAGGCGTCCTCCTGACTCTCGAAGATAACCGCTGGGCCGGTGTGCGTGAGCATTGCAGAGGCGACTCCGGTGACCTTGACCACGCCGCCGTTAGGTGCAAGGTTGCCTGTTAGAATAACCAGGCCGCCGGTCTTCGAGTACGAATTATCTAAGGGATGGATAACATCGGGATTTTTAATCTCGGCATCTGCAATATTTTCACCGAGTGTATTAGTGGTAACTGTAAGACAATCGGTGTTCAACAGATTTGGAACTTTGCTTATTTCTTTTAGTATCGCGCTTATGCCGCCGGCGGCGTCAACATCCTCGACATGATATTTGCTCGACGGCGAGACCTTGCAGATGTTCGGGCATTTAGCCGAGATTGCATTTATTCGCTCAAGGTCGTATTTGACGCCGGCTTCATTAGCCAGTGCCAGTGCGTGCAGTACGGTATTAGTCGAGCCGCCCATCGCCATATCCAGAACAAGCGCGTTGTCCAGCGATTTGGTATTGATTATGTCCAGCGGTTTGATGTCTCTTTCGATAAGGGTCATAATTTGTTTGCCCGTCGCTTTATAAAGCTGTTGGCGTTTGGGGTCAACGGCCAGGATTGTTCCGTTGCCGGGCAGCGCTATCCCTATTGCCTCGCAAAGGCAGTTCATCGAGTTGGCGGTGAACATACCGGAGCAGCTCCCCTCGCCCGGGCAAGCGGTGCATTCAAGCTCCCCTAACTGAGCCTCGTCGATTTTGCCGGCGTTAAACTCGGCAACTCCCTCGAAAATGCTGATAAGGTCAACTGCTTTCCCATCTTTCATTTTGCCTGCTGCCATAGGCCCGCCGGAGACGAAAATCGTCGGGATGTTCAGCCGGACTGCTGCCATTAACATTCCGGGTACGATTTTGTCGCAATTGGGGATGCAAACAAGGCCGTCAAAACAGTGCGCCCGTGCCATAGTCTCGACGGAATCGGCGATGATTTCACGTGAGGCCAGGGAATATTTCATACCGGTATGGCCCATAGCAATGCCGTCGCAGACCGCTATTGTATTAAATTCAAAGGCAGCTCCGCCGGCCTTGCGAACAGAGTCCTTAACCAGTTGCGCCACCTTGTTGAGATGGACGTGGCCGGGGACTATCTCGCAAAAGCTGTTGGCGATGCCGATGAAAGGCTTATCAATGTCGGCGTCTTTAAGGCCGCAGGCGCGAAGCAGGCCGCGATGAGGGGCCCGCTGGAAACCCTTTTTGACTGTATCACTTTTCATAATCCGGTTTCTCCTATAGTGGTTGGCAAAATAATCCGAAAAAACCAAAAGTCGGATTTTAACCGCTGATTGAAAGCAAATAAAGAAAAATCGGTTGTTTTTGAAAAAAGCAAATGTATAATCGGAATTTGAATTTGCCGCAAAATTAAAGTTAATTGGTTAATTAGTCAATTGGTCATTCTCCACTCACTAATTAACCACTCACTACTAACTACATTCGTGCTTGGGAGAATAAGTGATGAGCCAAGCCAGAATTTGTGGTTTCGCAGCGAGCGCCGTAATTTGCGTACTGCTTTTAACGGCAGGCTGTGTGGATTCCACCAGGGAAACTGCAACAATCGAAATCAAACCCCAGGATACGACCCAAACCTGGGTCGAGCCGGAAGAAACCACTGAGGCCAAAGTCGAACGTGAAGAAACCACCGAAAGAAGCATTGAACCCGAAGAAGTCGTCAAGGCCGAAGTCGAACCGGAAGAACACAAGCCAACGGTAAAGCTAACATTGAAATTCACGCCGGAGGATTTAACAGATTATAAGGTAACAACAGAAACCGAACAAAGCGTTATCTGGGAAGGCCCCGAGACAAACAGACCCAAGCACTTTATTGGCGGTCATAGCGGCAACAGAATCGAAATGACCTTCAACCGGCGGATACAAAGCGTTGATGACCAAGGCAAAGCCGTTGCTGAGATAACAATCAAAGGGCTGAAATATTTAACTAAGGTCAGGGACAACATCGTTCTGGATTTCGACAGCTCGCGGGAAAAGGACCAAAATAACCCTTTAGGCAAGTTAATCGGGCAAAGTTATACCATAGAAATCACCGCTTCCGGGGAGGTTTCAAAGGTTATCGACGTAAGCAGTGCCCGAACTGCCGTCGGGGGCAGCGCCTCAGCCAATCAAAGGGCGGCACAACTGCTTTCAACTAAGGTAATCACAGAACAACACAGCATTCCGGCAATGCCGGCAGCCGGGGAGAACCAGTTGCAGACGGGCGGGAGCTGGAGCAATATAAAGACCTTCTCTTTTGGTCCGTTGGGTTCAAAATCATACGAAAGAATTTACGAGCTAAAAGAAATTAAGGATGCAGATAAATGCCGGACCGCCATTGTCGAAATGAGCGTTGTCCCCTCCTCGGAAAAAGCGAAGGAGCTGCATAAAGAGCAAGCAATAGGTTTCTTTTCACAAATGTTCGATAATCCTGTCGAAATATATACGGGGCAGTTAAAGTTTAATTTGACTGCGGGCAAAATCGAACAATACTTTGAAGAATACAGGTCCGAATGGGTTGCCGTTGACCAGTTTACTTCAAAAGAAAATAAAGAACCTGATACGTTGCGAATGGGTGCGATTCGTCTTTACCGCTTTGAAAGAATTGATTAGAACAATTAAAGTTATGCAAAATTGAGGTTAGGCATATATTATTTTAGACAATCAGGTTTTTGATTTTCTTAAATAATCAAATAGCTTCTCTCTCTACAACAACTTATTGTTTGAAAAGGAGTGAAACTGAAAACTGCACTGGCGATTATGACGGTTGTCATTGTGAGTGTCCTTGCAGGATGCAAGTCGGGAGCCGGAATAAAAGAGTCGTCAATTAAAAACAAAGAGCTCTTGACCGTAGATTGGCAGGATGGTCGGAGGCTGGAATACAAATTCGTCTCCGGAAGAGAGATAATCCTTGACTGGGACCCGACAGGAAAGCTGTCCAAATCGGACAAAAGCACTCCTGATAAGACCACTGAGTCAATGGAAATGGTTGTAGCATACACACCAATCAAAATAGACCCGTATGGGCTTAGCACTATTGAGGCAACGTGCAAATCAGTTAAAGTGACACGAAGCAAAGGGCCACGAAAAGACGCTGTGGAACATCTGGCCGGTAAAACTTTTACGTTTTCAGTTGGGCCCACCGGAAAAATTGAGGACTATTCACAATTGGATGAGCTAATCAAAGAGGCCGGCAAAAAAGCATTTCTACCGGATACAGGCAGGAGCAGAATTAAAGAGCTTGATATGATAGGCGATTTTGTCGCGACCCAGTGGTTTTTATGGGATTCGGTATCCAGTCTAAAAAACCCATCCGAAGGGGTGGCGGTGGGACAAAGCTGGAATTCAAAACTGTCCGTGCCTTCACCGATGGTTATGCGAAAGGCAAGAGATGTTACATACCGGCTCGATGAAATCCGGCAGAGCGAAAAGGGAAGGCTGGCCGTGATAAGCAGCTCTTATGAGGTAGCTGACTCGGCTCCTCAAAGCTGGCCAATACCTTATTCAGGTAGATTCCAAATGAAGGGGACATTCGGCTTTCTCAGCGGCTACAAGGTCAAGCTTCTATATTTGCAAGACCAGGGCGACGACTTCGCAGGGAGTGACTTTGTCAGCATTGGAGGTGGCTATACCCACAGTCTTGGTCTAAAATCCGATGGTTCGCTGGAAACGTGGGCCCTAAGCGACGCCGACCGGGACAATATACCTGCTGGCAACAACTTTGAGATGGTTGCGGGTGGGTACTACCATAATCTTGCCCTTAAGTCTGATGGCTCACTGGTAGCGTGGGGCCAGAACGACTGGGGTGCTTGCAAAGTACCCACAAGAAATTTTCTGGAGGTGCTGTTTGGCGTACGCTTCGTTGGGGTCGCAGCTGGCGGATACCATAGTCTTGCTCTTAAGTCGGATGGTTCACTGGTGGCGTGGGGTCGCAACGACTGGGGCTCGTGCAACGTACCCACAAGAAATTTTCTAGAGGTGCTGTTTGGCGTCCGCTTTGTTGGGATCGCAGCTGGCGGATACCATAGTCTTGCTCTTAAGTCGGACGGTTCACTGGTGGCGTGTGGCAGGAATGATGATGGCCAGTGCGATGTCCCTGAAGATAAAGATTTTGTCGCCATTGCAGCTGGTGAGTATCACAGTCTTGCTCTCAAATCAAATGGTTCACTTGTTGCATGGGGTCGTAATGACTACGACCAGTGCAATACGCCACCAGGTAACTTTATTGGAATCTCAACTGGCCTGAACCACAGTCTTGCTCTTAAATCCGATGGTTCGCTTGTAGCGTGGGGACGTAATTCGGAAGGCCAGTGCGATGTGCCTGCAGGTAAGGATTTTGTCAGCATTGCAGGTGGAAGGTACCACAGTATTGCTCTCAAATCGGATGGTTCTCTTTTAATGTGGGGAGCATGGGGTTACGATTTCTACGGCCGGGGCGAAGAGCTGTTCAATATCGAGGCCGGGCGAACAGAGCAATATAATCAGAAGTACCAGATGCAGCTACAAGCCTCTATACCGATGGGCATTAGTGTAAAACCGATGATAACAATCAAACAAAACCTGACTATGGAGCTAAAGTGACAGCAAAGCTGTCATTCTGAGCGAAGCGAAGAATCTCATCATTCGCAGGCCAGATCCCTTCGGCAAGCTCAGGGCAGGCTCTTCGGCTTCGCCTCAGGATGACACTTACGTGTCACTTTAGGCACTTTTTTCTATGGAGGTAATTGCAGATTGGAACGTAAAAATCTATGGGCGCCGTGGCGCATTAAATATGTTCAGGGCCTTAGCGAGAGCAGCGATTGCTTTATCTGCCATAATCTGGAAAATCCGCAGGATGACGAGAAGAATCTGGTTCTGTGGCGAACAGAAAAAAGCATCGCAATACTGAATCACTTTCCCTACAACAACGGCCATTTACTGATAGCACCGGCCCGACACATCGGCGAGCTTGCCAAGGCAAGCGAAGACGAGCTGCTGGAAATGTTCAAGCTAATCAGAGAATCGCAAAAAGCCCTGTCGTTGGCGATAAAACCGCACGGCTTTAACGTCGGTATGAATTTCGGCCGATGCAGCGGGGCGGGACTGCCGGAGCACCTGCATATTCACGTTGTCCCGCGATGGGACGGAGATACGAACTTTATGAACGTGTGCAGTGACACTGATATTATCAGTCAAAGTTTGATTGAGCTTCTTGAGCTATTAAAACAGATAAGCAAAGAGCATAATCTGCCCGGGCTGTAATGTCTGAATTTGTTATAAACTATTTGGTATATGAATTCTCCTTATGAGCCATACTTCTTTGACTGCCTAAAGGATTCTCTCCCATATCGAATCCCTTCAACAATAATCCCTAACAATAACTTTATCAAACGGTCAAGCTCAGTTCCACTCTTATAATCCGCCTGAGCAATAAAATTCACTCTTTCGGCTTTCAATAACTGCTTGCATATCTGCTTACCCTGAGAAATGTAAGGCTTATAAACTGCAATAGCATACCCGCCATTTTTTCTAATTACCGTCATACATGGAACATCTGTCAGCCCATCGCCGATATACAGGATGTTTTGAAAAGGTATGGGCCGCAGATGCATAGGCATATGAAGATTAATGTTTTCATTCAAGTTTTCTTTGCCTTTATTAATTCTGAAAATGAACTGAGTTTTTAGTGTGTCATTCACTACTACATTTGGGAAAGTTGCTGCTCCATACTCGTTGTAATAATATTCTGAAGCAAATACTTTATAAAAATACTTAGCTATGCTCGCCCCTGTGATTATCTCCTTTAAGCCCGCTGAAATTACGTAATGCCTGACTTCTATGCCGCGACCGAATTGCTTTTTAATATAGTCATTTATTCGCTTAAAATAAGTTTGAACACCCGGGAAATAATTTATCTTTTTCGCCGATTCTCTCAGCATCTCAGCAGTGATTGGAAAATGTCTGGATTTGGATTTCTCAAGCATCAAACGCATATAGGCTACAATTCCTTCCCCGTTCGTTTGCGCAGACTCCTGGTTTACCTGCTTCCAAAACTTCTTTCCGTCCTTGATGCCGATTTCCGGCAAAACGGTGTATTCCTGCATTGGCTGGGGAGTCAGCGTCCCGTCAAAATCATAAACGATTGCGATAACATTGTGCTTAAACTCTTTGCTCACACTTACTACCTATAGCATTATCGGGGAATGTAATAGTTCTGAAAAACAAATAGTATCCACTTTGATACTGGTTTGTCAAATGCTATCTTTCAAAAAGCAGCTTCTTTTCGAAAGACTCTGCCGCAATCCGGAGCTGATGCCGGGTTACTTTCAACGTTTCATACCCAAACAAGGACTGCAGCGATTGGTTGCCGACTACATTGCAGTTCGGTAGGGTGTGCACTGCACACCGACATTTTGTTTATTCCCCGAACATATCCCCCGTGTACAGGAAATCTGAAATAACTGGCCTTTGCACATCGCAATCGCAAAGCCAGTTATGTTTATAATAACCTTGTTTTACCCATCTTTCAAAGCTTGAATACGCCCATGCATGAGGACAACGAACCAAACCGTGCTTGACGGGATTGAAATGAATATAATTGACATGTCGCATCAGGTCTTCTTCATCACGGATTCTGTGTTCCCAAAACCTCTTTTGCCATATACCGCGTTCACGATGTTTACTCCGGGCCTGCGAGACTTGAGCTTCTTTACCACTCATATCCATCCACAGTTTAGAAAACCTGCTCTTTATGCGGCCCCACTTTTTCGAGAAATCACCGTCATTGTCGGGCAATTCCCAAATGCAGAGCAGATGATCCGGCTAAAGGACAATAGCCGTCAAATCAAATGGGTGGTTTTTTTGTTCTTCAACAATCGCCTGCCGCAGACATTTGCGGGCCATTGCTGTTGAAAACAAATGCCGTCTGCGATGTGTCACCAACGTGAAAAAGAACATTCCACCAGGTTCAAATGTCCGCTTATAATTCGGCATTGTACAAACAATACAATCGCAAAAATGCGTTCCGTCAAAAGAAAGAAGGTGTGCATTGCACACCCTACCTGTTACTGACGTGATACCGTCACCATTTTCTCACACCTGGTATGCTTCCAACCCCGCTCTCATTGCCCCTTCAACAGTGCCATCAACAAGCTTATTTCTTTTCTTTCCGCCCACCGGTCGTAAAACGACCGCCGTAATGGAAGATTCGATGCTCTGGAACAGATACAAGCTGGAGTATGCCGTGGTCTTGGTGATGATGCCAAGTAAATCCTTTGATTCTCGGGTTGTTTGTTCTTATCGCTTCGTCTATAGCAGCTATTTGGTTCGTAGAAAAGCCGTGCCGCCAACCTCGATCACTTCTGATCACCTTAAGGAAGTCATTGAATGCATAGCGAAACTGCTTATAATCGGAAATGTGTGATCCGACAAGATGCGCTGGTAATCGCACATCATGGTAAGATTTAAATATCGCAAATCCTCCACCATCAAATTCCGCCTTAGACATTGTATTAGTTCCTAAATAACATTTCGCCTAATTATTTTTATATCGTTTCATATTATTTCAATAGGGATGTTTACCTAATTTATAATTCAGTTCTTCTACTTTTGTTTATTTGCAGATTCGGCCTATTTTTTTCTTCTTCGCACGGTCTACTAATCATGAACGAAGCCTAAAATAGCAAGCGGCCCCAATTATCATTTATTTTTTCCGAATGAGATCTCTTGTTTGTGCAATGAGTCCCAAGAAACACAAAAAGGCTGATGTGAAATTTATTCCTGTCATCGTTTTTGCTTCACTACGAATCGCTTTTTCAAGTTCATCCACGGCTTCATTGTGTGTTTTGCTCATGTTTTCCATTGCTTCAAGCAGATCGCCAATGGTCTGCCCTTTAGGAGCTTTATAAACGTAGCGAGGAAGTTCAGTATTTACTGATTTGTATGACTGGTATCCCATTATCAAGAAAATAATTAAAAAAGCTACCCAGACGATTGAAAAAATAATAGTTGTATTTATCTTTATCATCTTGTTTACTAACTATTTAAAAAACTAGGGACAGTCTATTAAATCCACTCCACAGTGGATTATCAAACTGTTAGCACGCGAATTCCCAACTGTCGACCTAATTCTTAAGCATAAATCCAAGATGTTTTGCTTCGTTGCTCGTTGATGAGCAATCTACCCTATTAAAGCCGGAATTTCAAGAAAAAAATTTGCGGTTTTGACCATCATCCCGAGCGCAAAAGCCTGCCGTGAACGAAGCCTGCTCTGATTGTCTTCCGAAGCTCCTGCGAAGGTGGAAGCAACGTCAAAGAGTCGAATGGGAGGGACCTTGTTTTGAATTTAGCTTTTTGGAAAGTCACAATGTTCATACGTAAAGCGCGTACGCGCTTTACGTATAAGCTTTTTTACACTACGTCCTATTGAAACAAATATTTGAACCTTTTATTCGAAGAAAGCTACCTACTTTCTTGAGATTGCCACGGCCCGACGATTCGGGCCTCGCAATGACAGCGAGAATCCAGCATCGAGAATCGAGTATCCAGAATCGAGAATCGAGATTAGAATTGCGTTAATAGTCTTTGACTTAGCCGTCGGGTTTAGTTACCCTTCCTTGATTATGAAAAGACTTCTGACATCGTGTTTTGGTCTTGGTCGGCTGCCTCTGGCCCCGGGGACGTGGGGCTCGCTGCCGGTAGCGATTGTCTTTGGCTTGATGTCCCAAATGCAAGCCCCGGCCGTTATAATATCAATTGTAATGGCGGCTTTGGCTTTGGCCGGCTCTATTATTTGCGTGAGATTCGCACCTGCTGCGATCGCAGCAACCGGCAACACCGACCCGCGCGAGGTTGTCGTTGACGAATTAGCCGGCCAGGCACTTACGTTTTTGGCCATTGAGTTTTTGGCCATTCCGTTCTTAGGTCAAGAAATATTTTCGACCAGGCAAATCTGGATTATTACAGCCGGTGGTTTTTTGCTGTTCAGATTGTTCGATATTGTCAAGCCCTGGCCGATACGAAAACTTGAGAAGCTACCCGAAGGCTGGGGAGTCCTCGCAGATGATTTAATGGCAAGCGTCTATGTGGCGATTGTTTGGGCGTTTTGTGTCTGGTTGCCTGGGGATTATGGGGTAATGTGACCCTGTTATATACTTAGGAAGCACCGATGGCGGTAGAATACTCCGTTGAGGTTTGCAGGGAACTTGAGGATATTTTTCATCGTGCGCAACTGCATCGTCCGATGCGAATCAGCCGATACGATGCGGGCACTGAGCTTACTTATCAAGTTAGCAGCCTCGCGGGAACTGGTACGGCGCGGGTACATCTGGTCATCGAGAAATTTGTAGGTGGGGGATTTGCAGGGCAGGTGTACTACGTAAAAATTGCAGGGATTGAGGGAGCTATAGAGGGACTTGAGATTGGCCGAGCCTATGCGATGAAGATTCTTATACCGCCATCAGGTTTCTCTCGGCTGTTTCGTAATTTGTTATATCGGGTTGGTTTTCAGGGGCCTTTCCAGCTTCAGGTCAATCCGGCGGCGGCAAAGGCCGGAGCGCTATGGCAGAAATTTATCCGCCGCGGGGCAAAGATTCGATTTGGGGATGAAAGTGCAGTTAGAGATATTTATGCAACGTTCGTGGACGACAAGCTCGGCAGTTGCGGAGAATTGAGCGAATGGATTGAGGGACGGACCTGGCGGCTGGAAGTCGATGACCGATTAGATTTATTGACGCAGTGGAGTCGTGGCAAGGCGGTCGATGAGCAGCAAGTCGGTTCGCCGGAATACCGCGCCAAGCGAGAATTTATGAGTGGCTTTGTCGAGCTTCTGCACGATATGGGAGGTTATGAGTTTGCCCGTCAGTATGAGTGGTCAACGTGCAAGAGTCAGCCGAACGTCCTCAAACGCCAGGGAACCGAGGATAACCCATCAGGAGGGCTGGTGGCGGTCGATTTTCGGGCGGGACTTGCTCTGCTGCCGTTTCTGCCGATGAGTCCGGGTGATTTCATACTCATAGGCAGAGGTATTAAACGTGGCTCTTTGGTGCAGTTTGACAGGGGTGATATTAGCAAGCTGGAGGCCTTTGTGCAGGCACACGGTGATGAGTTTGCCGATATGCTCGAGATGTTGGAGGAGCTGAAAACCTCCGAGCAGGTCTATCGGGATTCGCTTCCGGATATTACACATAATCACATTCGCCTGTTCTATAGTGGGAAGCTGTGGTCAACAATGCTTTCCGGCGCGGTAACCGGCTGGCGGGTGAGAAGTCTGGTTGACGAAGAGCACGAGCGGAAGCTGAGAGACAGCAGAATTTTAACTCTGCTATTTTTTGTGATTGGTGTGATACCGTTTTTGGGTAAATTCATTCGCCGAATCTGGGGCCGGACGGACTGGCGAAGGCACTATGTGGCAATGCTGAGGAGCTGGGACTATCTTCGGCGAGCAATTAGAGGCAGAATTGCCGAAAAAGTTGTCGTCTGGCACAGGGCCGGACGCATTGGCGATGAGCGGGCGCTTAAGACAGCGGGCGGGGCCTACAAAGCAGGCCTTGATATAACCCCGCGGTGCGGGGTTTGGCGGTTTTTATGCCATTTGCCGCTGTCGATTTTGCCCGCCTGTCTGCACAGGTTTTTGACGGACCGGGAGTATGCAAAGGAACGTTTGGCCTATTTCATTATTCGTCCGGTTCGGCTGTACTTTAATGCGGGGCTGCGTGAGCAGTGGCTTCGTGAGATGATGGCCGAGGGACAAAAAAAACACATGCTCAGCGATGAGGATGCCCAGATTATCCTTTCACAGCTCAACGAGCCTTTTATTCAGAAGTATCTGAAGAGCTTAGCGGTGCACGTTTGTACTTTGCCGGTAACGCAGATTGTTTCTGTGCTGATAGCAGCCATTTTTGTTTTGACGCATCCCGAAATGCCAAGGGCACAGGCCTGGGGAATTGGTATCGGTATTATCGCGTTGTTTCAAGTGGTGCCGATTTCGCCGGGTTCATTGGTTCGGGGGCTTTATGTAGTGTATCTGGTCATCAGGGAACGGAATTTCAAGGACTACAATATCGCGGTGTTTTTGGGGTTTTTCAAGTATGTCGGTTACTTAGCTTTTCCAATTCAGATGACGTATCACTATCCTGCACTGGCGAGATTCATGGCGGGGCACTGGGCGACGGAAGCGATGCATATTGTTCCGGTATTCGGCGAGCGAGGAGCACTGCTGGAGCATTGGGTATTTAATCTGTTCTATAACCAGCCCCTGACGATACGTCGTCGAATGCGAAAGCGGGCAGAGTTGCGTGCATCCCTCAAGCCGCGATATTGGCACATAGGATTGTGTGCAATCGGCGTTACAGCATTATTTGCATTTGCTCAGTGGATTTACACGGAAAATGTTGGAAAGCCGCCGAGTTCAAATACGCTCTGGTGGCTTGCAGTGCTTGTGCCGCAGGTCTTAATTTGCGGTGCGGTTGTAACTTTGGGCTGCGGGGGGGCCGCATTAGCTAAACGGATTGGGGCAGCGGCTGCCTGTGGCGTATTGATTGGTGTGCTTTATACGGCAGTTTCGGCGATACTGAGCTATAACGGCGGGATTGCGGCAAGAGGCGTGTGGCGGGTATTTATTTTTGCGATTCTCTCAACCATCGGGACGATAGTTACGGAGCTAAAGCTGCCCGAACCGGACATGGAGTAAGTGGTGCCTCCTTTCTCGAACTAAAGTGAGCTAAAGTGAGCAAGAGTTGCCCAGTTTTGGAAGCTTGTTTGTCGGCCTCGAAGCTGGTATCGGACTGGAAGCTCGACGTTGGATGCTCGAGGAAAAGCGAGTTTGGGTTCCCGCAAGGCGGGGTCCCTTCAAGCTTCTATGACAAGCATCGATACGAACATCGACAACCTTAAACGAAGACTGCACTTTAGGCACTTTTAACTTTAGGCACTTTAGGCCAGGATTTCCAGGGTCAAAAAAAACTCGATTTTTATCTTTTTACCCCTCGATGTTGTGTCAGTTTATTTCTTGCGTGAGGCTCTAATTTGTGCGATAATTGACATTAAGCCAAAGTGCTTTTGAACGAATCATCTCAGCGGTTCTTATATATTTGAAGGGAGTTGAAAATGAAACCGGAAGTCATATCTTCAACGTTAAAAAAGATGGTAAATCACAAACACCTCAGAAAACTGCTGGCCAAAAAAATCGATGATTACGTCTATAAGATTATAGTTGAAGATGACTCAGAAGACTTGCTTGAAGTGCGGATAAAAAGATACCAGTTCTTATCGGCAATGCAGCGTTGTGTGAACAGAAACATAAGTAAAGGCTATGTCTCCGGTGAAATCATCGAGAAAATTGTCGATGTACTTGTTCAAAATAACCTCATTCGTGAAGACCAAAGTTATAATCAGGCTGTAGATAAATACGAAGAAAAATACGGGGAATTGCCACCAACGTTTATCGTTTTCTCTCCCACACAAAAATGCAATCTGAGATGCATCGGCTGTTATGCAGCTTCCGGAACAGATACTCCCGCCACAGTGCCCTATCCGTTTGTAGATAGAGTAATAGGTGAGGTACATGACTTGTTTGGCGGCAGGTTCATAACTATCAGCGGGGGTGAACCCTTTCTCTATAAAAGTGAAGGTAAGACTCTGCTCGATATCTACAAAAAATACGATGACATGCTTTTCTTAGTATATACCAATGGCACAGTTATTAACGAAGATGTTGCTGAAAGACTTGCCGAATCTGCGAATATAACACCTGCGATTTCCGTTGAAGGTTTCGAGAAGGAAACAGACCAGAGAAGAGGCCCCGGCACATTCAAAAAAATCCTCAGAGCCTTCGAACACCTGAAAAAAGTGGGTGTTCCTTTTGGTATTTCCGTAACGGCAACAAGCAAAAACATCGACGTATTGTTAGGAGATGAATTTTATGACTACTACTTTAAGAAACAAGGCGCCTGCTATATGTGGCAATTCCAACTGATGCCCATCGGCAGAGGTAAAGACGAGCTTGATTTGATGGTGAATCCTGAAAAGAGACTGGCGTTATATAGAAAATGGGAAAAGCTGCTGAGCAAAAAGAGATACTGTCTGGCAGATTTCTGGAACAGCGGGGTGCTGTCGCGAGGCTGTATAGCCTACGGCAGAAGCGGAGGATATGCCTATGTTGACTGGCATGGTAACGTAACGCCCTGTGCGTTTATTCCTTACTACGTCGATAATATCTACGAGATATATAAAAACGGTAAGACGTTGGCTGATGCGATGTTCTCTGATTTTATGAAAAACGGCCGAAAATGGCAGAGAGAATACGGCCTGGACAACTGGAAGAAACCGAAGAACTGGCTGATGCCGTGCTCTATCAGAGACCATTACGAGATTTTCAGGAATTCAGTTCTGCCCAAAGAGGCAAAACCGGAAGACAAAAACGCAAAAGAAGCGCTGGAATCCCATGAATATTTTGAGGTGTTGAAAAACTACGATGAAAAACTTGAGGCTTTGACGGGAAAAATCTGGGAAAATGAGTATTTGAACGTATAATAGCTGCCCGATAGATTATATGATTTTAAGTTTGAACTTTTTTAGTAGGGCCTTGGGGGTATGTTCCCGGAGGCTGCTTTGGAGGGTTTTCTGCTATGACATTAAATAGTTATAGTTCGCTTTGCGATGATTTTTACCTCGATATGTACATCAATACCGAATTAGACCTGCCGACCGGACGCGATACGATTCTGTCCTTTTTCGAGCGGATACAAAAACAATTTCCGTCTATGGGCCGTTTCTATCGGCGTGAGAATAATGAGTACTACCTTGAGGAAGACCGCGATCCCGGACAATATCGCTGGGTCAGTCTCGAAATAGACCGTATCGGCTCCGGCGTTGTCAATCCCTCTGACTTCGAGACGGCTTATCACCAGGACAGATTGGTGCTCGAGCTTGTTCCCTATATGCTCGGAGTAAATCATCTCGATATCGACTCGCTGGATGTTACTTTTGCTATGGATTTTGATTATGCAGGAAGTCATGATGAGGTTATCGCCGAGGCACTGTTGGCACAAAGCGCTTTTAACTGCCTTCTGGATTTGCCCGGAGCAAGACCTATCAGTTTTTCCCCCGCGCTGGTAATAGCATTGTCCGAGGATGACCATACTCAGGGACGAATCAGCGTAGAGTCAAAAACGAGCGTCTATGAGCCTAAGAGAAAGGGGCGGCTTACAAATGAAGCGATAAGTCTGTCTTTTACAGTCCGTCAGTACCCGCGGACCGACGAGAAATTCGAGGCGCTAAAATCTTTTGAATATCAATGCCGATTGGTAGAAGAGCTAATGGCGGAAAAAATAGTCCCGAACTTTGTTCAGCCTTTAACCGAGACAATCGCGCAAAAACGTTTAACATAGAATCCACAAAGGACCTTCGATGACTATCGAAGCACCATATAGTAAATACAGCAAAAACAACTTTATAATCGGTATTGTTCTTTTTCTTGCAATGGCAATTATTTTTGCTTATGACGGCTATTTGAGCAAATACGAATGGTCACTACGCCGCAGCTTTTATGAAGAACATGTCAAAGATGGCAGACCAGATTTTGATATGGTGTTCAATCAGAAGTCCCCTTTTGTATTTGTCGGGCTTGCTGCTGTTATAACAGCCTGGTTCCAGGCCCGCAAGAACAAGAAGCTCTTGGCCGATGAAAATGAACTTATAATCAGCAACAAAAAAAGAATTCCTTATGATTCCATAGAAAAAATAGACAAAACCTATTTCGATAAAAAAGGGGTTTTTGTGATAACATACAAAACCGAAGGTGATAAAGAAGTGAATTGTAAGATAAGCGATAGACAGTATGACAACTTAGCGGCCATTTTGGAACATCTGGTGGCAAAAATCAGTTGAGAACAAGGGCACACAGAGCTTATGCGTTGTGCATTTGTGATTTAGCATCACGTTAAAGGAACGGATATAAATGAATCGTTGCGTTGTGGGATTACAGTGGGGTGATGAAGGCAAAGGCAAGGTTGTCGATATTCTCGCCGAGCAGAGCGATATTGTCGTGCGATACAGCGGCGGTGCCAATGCCGGTCATACCGTTATCGTAGGTGACGATAGATTTGCTCTTCACCTCTTGCCCAGTGGTTCAATCAGACCCGGTACTATTTGTGTAATCGCAAATGGAGTGGTTCTCGACCCGGATGTCCTGATAGACGGAATCGAAAAACTCGGCGAAAAAGATATTTCGTTGGATGGCCGGCTTTTTATAAGTGAAAATGTTCATGTTGTGCTGGATTATCACAAAAAAGAGGACCAGTTGCGTGAAGAATCTCTCGGGAAAAACAAACTCGGCACAACAATTCGAGGGATCGGCCCATGTTATGCCGATAAGGTCGGCAGAAGCTATGCAGTTCGCATGGCCGATTTGAGAAACCTGGAGGCTCTCAAAGCGAAGCTTCAAACCATTGTGGAATATAAAAACAAAGTCTTTGGTGCAGTTTATGGCGCCGAGCCGATGAGTGCCGATGAAATCTTCGAAAAGTGTAAATCTTATGCCGAGAAGCTCCTGCCTTTTATAACAGATACGACCGAATATCTGCACAGAGCAATTGCGAACGGCAAATCCATCCTTTTTGAGGGCGCACAAGGCTCGCTGCTGGATTTGGACCACGGCACTTTTCCATTTGTGACCAGCTCGAACTCAAGCTCGCTCGGCATGCCCGCTGGCTGTGGTGTGCCGGCCAAGCTGGTTGATAAATTTATTGGTATCGTCAAGGCGTACACGACAAGAGTTGGTGCCGGCCCATTCCCTACGGAGCAGGACAACGAGACAGGACAATACATTCGTGACAGAGGGAACGAGTACGGCACGACAACGGGGCGTCCGCGGCGATGCGGATGGTTCGATGCCGTAGCCGTATCGTACGCCGTAACTATCGGCGCTATAGATTTGGTAGCAATGATGCACCTGGATACGTTAGCCGGGCTGAAAGAATTGAAGATTTGCAGGGCATACAAAATCAATGGAACAGAGAAGACCTTCTTCCCGGCAAATACAGACAGACTATCACAGGCGAGCGCCGTTTACGAAAAAGTCCCCGGATGGGATGAAGAGATAAGCGCAGTAAAAGATTTTCACGATTTGCCTACTAACGCCCAAGACTATATTTGCCGAATCGAAGAGCTGATAAGCAAACCAATCACAATTATTGGCGTGGGACCAAAACGAAAACAGACAATATTCAGGTGATAGCAACTAAAAGCTGAAAACGAAACACCGTAACACAAGATTCGAGAATTTTATATTTTTGTTTATGGTTTTTCGGTTTTAGTTTATGTTTTTATTTAATGAAGAAGTTCGAAGAGAAACTTAAGAAAACCGCCAGGCATCTTGGCCTAACGCCCGACCAGATGCCCCGCCATATTGCCATCATTATGGACGGCAACGGGCGATGGGCCAGGAAAAAAGGTCTGCCGCGAGTTGAGGGACATCGCGAGGGCGGAAAAACAGTTGAGAAAATAGCCCAATGCTGCGTTGATTTTGGTATCGAATCTCTGACTTTATATTCGTTCAGCATAGAGAACTGGAAGAGACCCAAAACCGAAGTCAGTGCGCTTATGCATCTGTACACTCAATACCTTATTCAGATTCGTTCTACGCTGATGAAGAATAATGTGAAGCTGGTTCACCTCGGCCGATTGGCCGGTCTGCCTGCACCGGTTCAAAAAGAACTTAGAAAAACAATGGAAATAACCGATGCCAATACCGGTATGATACTTGCTTTGGCGCTAAACTATGGCGGCAGAGCGGAAATCATAGATGCGACCCAAAAAATCGCACAAGAATACAAAAACGGCAAATTACGGCTAAGAGATATCGACGAGCAATGTGTAAGCCGACATCTATATACGGCAGGACTTGCCGAGCCTGACCTGTTGATACGCACGGCAAACGAAATGAGAATCAGTAACTTTCTGCTCTGGCAAATCTCATACAGCGAATTCTACGTTACAAAAACCCTTTGGCCGGATTTCAAAAAATCGTCTCTGGAAAAAGCGATACTGGCCTACGCAAAACGAAACCGACGTTTCGGAACTATCAAATAAGTAGTAGGGGCGGTTCGCGAACCGCCCCTACAGCTTCTGACAGGCGTGTTACAGAATAATATACGCACCGGTAAAAAATATAAAACTATGCTCAGACATCGGTTGCTTTTCGGAATATTGATGACGGCATTTTTCATGGCCGTTGTCATTTTCGACGGCTGGTTGGATGGCTCGCTGACCGCTTCAACAGCCGACGATAAACCAATACAGGGAACAGTCCTTTGTATCCTTATCATTTTGCTTGCAATCCCGGCTCAGCTCGAACTGTCGAAACTCGCATCAGCCAAAAACCTGAGGATTTTTATCCCTGTTTCAGCTATCGCATCGATTTTATTCGCCACATATCGGTATTGGCAGCAGGAATATTGGCATCAGTTTGTCGTAATTAGGCCTGAAACTTATCTAATTTTTCTCTCGGTCTTCGTGCTGTTGTCGTTGCTTTTATACCAATATATAAGTTATGGGACCTCAGGGGTGTTAGCTAATTGCGGAGCGAATTATTTTTCGATTCTGTATTTAGGACTTTTAAGCAGCTTCTTTGTGGCGATGCGGCTGGAGTTCGGGCTATGGGCTTTGCTTATGTTTGTTTTTGTCGTAAAATCTGCCGATATAGGTGCTTATGCAATCGGAACTTCGTTCGGTAAGCATAAATTTTCGCCCAAAATCAGCCCTTCAAAAAGCTGGGAAGGCATGGCCGGTGCGGTTGGAACCGCGGTGATAGTTGCTATTGGTTTTGCCGTGAGTTGTGATATAATGGTCTGGTGGTTAGCAGCAATCTTTGGCCTGTGTTTTGCGTTTATCGGGCAGATTGGGGATTTGGTCGAGTCTATGATGAAGCGGGACGCTGAGAAAAAAGATTCGTCAAACAATGTGCCGGGCTTCGGCGGAATACTGGATGTAATCGATTCGCTTTTGGTAGCGGCACCGTTCGGGTATTTGTTCTTTATGTTGCGCTTTCGATAGAGGAGAGCTTTGGAAGTTACCATACAATTAGATTCAACCGATAAGCAGCTTGAATTGTTCGGCCCTGCCGACAGCTACCTTCGGCTTTTGCGGGAATCCCTGGGAGTGCAAATTACCGCCCGGCAGAGCAACGTAATAATCAGGGGCAACGAGAAAAATGTAAATACGGCTGTTGAGGTCATCGACAAGATGCAAAAGCAGCTTGTCAAACGCAACTCGCTGACTGCCGCAAATGTAGCTGCTTTTATAAGCCAAAGGGACTCGCACAGCACTCCTGAGAGCAGCGAGGCTATTACCATCTATGCTCATAAAAAGGTTATTGAACCGTCCACCAAGGGACAGATAAAGTACATCAAAACGATGTTGGCCAACGACCTTACTTTTTGCATAGGGCCCGCCGGGACGGGCAAGACATACCTGGCCGTCGCAATTGCGGTATCAATGCTAAAGAAAAAGCAAATCAGGAGGATTGTCCTTGCACGTCCTGCTGTGGAGGCAGGTGAGAAACTCGGCTTTTTGCCGGGCGATATCCAGGCAAAGGTCAATCCGTATCTTCGCCCTCTCTTTGATGCTCTCGAAGATATGATGGATTTTGCCCAGATGAAGAAATTTATAGAGCTGGATATTATCGAGATAATTCCGCTTGCCTTTATGCGCGGCCGAACGTTAAACGAAGCCGCTATTATCTGCGACGAGGCCCAAAACACCTCGGCCCTGCAGATGCTAATGGTCTTGACAAGACTGGGACATGGCTCGAAAATGATAATAACAGGTGATATAACACAGATTGACCTGGAGCCGGGCCAGAAAAGTGGAATGGTCGAAGCGATTGAATTATTGCGACGAATCAAAGGAATAGGTTGCGTAGAATTAAACCAGATAGATATAGTGCGACATCGACTGGTTCAAAATATCGTGCAGGCTTACAAGAAAAAGGCGAAAGCTAATTAGGATAAACGGATGCCGTTTTTGAAGAAAATAAGTCCGCGTCGAATTCAGGTGCGCAGGAATATATCTGCCGAGCGTTTTTCGCGAATAGGCCTGCTGCTCGACACCGACTCTTTAATCTCTATTCTGCTGTGGTGTCTTTTTGTGGTGCTCTGTGTTCCTATTTTAACTTTTGAGCTAATCCAGCAGGTCCATTACTTTGACCTGATATTAACAACGATAATAGTATTACTAATCTGCCTTGCTATAGCTTTCTACATTCACCACTACCAAAAGCGAATAATAATAAATCACGCCAGAGCGTTTGCACTGGTCGGCTTATTTATTTTGCTGTTGGCAGCAACCAAAGTTACCGCTTTGTTGTTTAACCATACCTCCGGTGCCACCGGAAGCGCTGTTACTGCCGCCATTATTTTGACAATCGCTTATAACCAGCGTTTTGCAATAGGTATGATTATGTTTTATTGTCTGCTTGCCTGCTTTGCCACAGGAACGATTAGCGAATATCAACTGACAGGTATCAACCTGTTTTTGACGATGCTTGCCGGTGCTATTACGTGCTGTTTTTCGTTGAGAGAAATCCGTACAAGAATGAAGCTGCTTCAAGTGAGCACCCTGGCTGCAGCAGTTGTATTTCTAACAGCGTTTTCCCTGGCCTGTCTGGACTATTTGGACCAAAAACTGCCGCTGGCGGATGTCTTCAGCAATGCAGGCTATCACGCGGGCGCTACTTTCCTTGTCGGTCTGCTCATCCAGAGTTTGCTTCCGCTAATCGAAAAAATCTTTCATATAGCAACAAGCATGACTCTTCTTGACTATAGCGATGCGAACCAGCCTTTGTTGAAAAAACTTGCTATGGAAGCACCCGGAACGTTCAGTCATAGTCTGTTGATAGGCTCTATTGCCGAGGCAGCGGCCGAGGCAATCGGACGCAATGGTCTTCTGTGCAGGGTCGGTGCTTACTACCATGACATCGGCAAGATCAATAAGGCCAGCTATTTTATTGAAAATGAAATCGGCTCGGCGAGCCGGCATAAAGAGCTATCGCCTACGATGAGTCAATTGATTATCGTCGGTCACGTTAAAGATGGAATAGAAATGGCCAAGGAATACGCTTTGCCCAACGTGCTTCGGCAATTTATCGAGACACATCACGGCACAACATTAGTCGAACATTTTTACCACGAGGCCAAAAAATTAAAGACGAAAAACTCAAAAAGAAAAACTATTGATGAGCCTTCCGAGAGTGAATTCAGGTATCCGGGGCCAAAACCACTAATAAAAGAGGCGGCGATTGTAATGTTAGCCGATACTATAGAGGGTGCCGTCAGGAGTCTGCCGGAAGTAACACCGACTAAAGTAGAAGCAGTGGTGCACACTATGGCCATGAGACGTCTGCAGGACGGCCAATTCGATGAATGCGACCTGTCTCTGCGGGAATTAAGCCAGATAGAAAAAAGTATATCAAAAACTCTTGCGGCACACTATCACGGTCGAATCGCATATCCCAAACCACCGGATGCGCCGGAAGAGGTCAAATCTCAAGTTGAGCAATCCAAGCAAAAAAGCACTTAACAATCATGGCCTCTGCTAAACAAGACCAGGAAATAACCGTTCACATCGCCAGGGATTTTACAGATATAGAGGTTCGTCTGCCAGAACTTAGAAAATTGATTAAAGCCATCTGCAATCGGTTTAAGCTCTCGAAAGCAACAGTTAGTATTGCAATAGTTGGTGACGCCCAAATCCGGGAATTAAAGAGCCGGTTTCTGAACAGCAAATCGATTACCGATTGTTTAAGTTTCGACTTGTCCGATGACGAGGTGCCGCAGTCGCCCAAATTATTCGAGCTGATTGTCAACGGCGAAACGGCCATCAGAGAAGCAAATCTGCGAGGGCATTCAAGCGAAGCGGAGCTGGCACTTTATATAACACACGGGCTGTTGCACCACCTTGGATTCGACGACTCCACAGAGAGCCAGGCCAGGAAAATGCACGATATGGAGGATGAGATTTTACAACAACTCGGCTACGGTTTGGTATATAATAAGGGCGAAAGAATATCGAATATTGAATAATGAACCTCGAAATTCGATATTCTCAGCTTAAATGAAAGGTTGCCAAGAAGTGGGCTTTGTTGGTTTGGCGGTGTTGTTGATTTGTTTTCTTGCCGGCGGTACATTGTTCTTTTCCGTCAATGCCATTGCTCTGCGAACATTCTCACACGTTAAATTACAGGAAGCGTTCAAGGCGGCAAATAAAAAGGTGACTCCGGAAGAGCTCACCGAGCAGTTGGCAGAAAAGGCTGAAGAGCTTATTTTGACGTGCTCTTTATATCGACTCATCTTCAACATGTGCATACTACTTCTGCTGGTAGCCGTTTTCGCCGGCCCCGGAGGGGGAAAAATTGCTGCTAATATTGGAATCTGCTATCTGCTTACTTTTATTGTTGCTGTGGCAATATTTTCGATATTCAGTCTGGCGATTCCGCATGCCTGGGCTAAATACGCAGGTGAAAAGATTCTGAGTCGAACGTACAAGCTGCTGGTGGGATTTTCGATTACAGCATCTCCGTTTATTTACATCTTTAGATTATATGACGGCTTCATCCGGCGCCTGGCAGGCGTAACCGAAACAACACCCGAAGAACAACATGAAGAAAAGCAGGAGGAATTTTTGACCGGCCTGGAGCGGCGCAGAACCGAAGGCGTCTTAGATGAAGAAGAGCAGGAGATGATTGAAAATGTCCTGGAGCTGAGCAGCAGCGCCGCTGATGAGATTATGACGCCCCGCACCGACATTGTAGCAGTCGAGGTCAATTCCGATTTGCAAAAGGTTCTGGAGACAATAACTACGGCCGGCCATACCCGTGTCCCTGTATATCAAGAGAATATAGATAACATAATCGGCCTTGTTTATGCCAAGGACCTGTTGGCCGAGATAGGCAAAACGGGAGAAGAGTTCAAATTACGCGATAAAATCAGAGATGCATATTTTGTCCCTGAAAGCAAGCCATTGCGAGCATTGCTCCACGAATTTCAAAATCAAAAACTGCACATAGCCGTAGTGCTGGATGAATACGGTGGAACGGCCGGCATCGTTACCTTAGAGGACATTCTCGAAGAGCTCGTCGGCGAAATAACCGATGAGTACGAAGAGACACCGCACGAGCCGATAAAGAAAATAGACCAAAACACAATTGAAGCCGACGCGAGAACGTACATCGATGACATCAACGACCAGCTCGAATTGAACCTGCCCGAAGATGAGGACTACGAAACAATAGGCGGCTTTGTTTTTTCGCGCCTTGGTTATATTCCCAAGACGGGGGAAAACTTCGATTACGAAAATCTGAAATTCACTATCGCTTCGGCCGAGGCCAGAAGGATAAAACGCATCAGGATTCAGAAGGCAGAAGACAGATAACAGAGGACAGAAGGCGGAAGACAGAGGGCAGAAGGTTAGAGAATTAGTGAATTAGTTGTTTAGCCCCCACACCTGTGGTGGGGGGCCAGTGTTAATCAGTGTTAAAGTCAGTGTTAATCAGTGTTATCCAAAGATACCGCTATTTGCATACGCGCTGTTGATTTTTCCGAGACGTCCCAGATAGTAACATTTTTTGCCAGGGCAGCGGGCAAAATCAGCGCCATCGCCAAAGGCTCGAAACGGCCTAAATCGGCGTTCGACGGTCCTATCGAAATATTCTCCTACGGAAAAATTGTTTTCTCCGATTCCAACAAAGAGAAACTCGCCACTTTGACCGAATTCGCCCCGACCCCCGCTCTTGCTTTCACAAGAAAACGCGGGGGTGCGGGTTTTACCAATCTGAGCAATAACCTGTCGGCCTTAAATTCCTGCCTTTTCGCCGTTGAGCTGCTGGATAAACTTACACACGATTACGACCCCCACCCGCAGCTTTTCGATGACTTTTTGCAGTTCTTGGAAAATACTCAGAATATCAATAACAAATCCGAGATGTTGGCGCTGTTGATATTGTTTCAGCTTTCTCTGCTCAAAGAGGTCGGCTTAAGGCCGGTCCTCAATGCCTGCGCAAACTGCAAAACGAGATACGAGGGACGAAAGATGAGAGACGAGGTTTATTTCAGCAGCTCGGCCAATGGCCTCGTTTGTAGAGATTGCGAGGGCGCCTTCCCCGACAGGCTCAGACTGACCAGAAGGGCCGCGAATTGTCTCGCCAATCTGAAATTGTTAGCCGAATCGCAGGAAAAAACACTGATTGAAATTGAGACGGTTTTACTTCACCACTTCACCGAGCTTCTCGGCCGAAAACCAAAAATGGCAAAGTATATCCTGACCCTTTAATTCTGCCCTTCTAAATTCTACATTCTAAATTCTCAATTCTAAATCCGCCCCAGCCATTAATAGGCGATTGTCCTTAGTTTTAGTTTCAATAGGACGTAGTGTCAAAAATAGCTTATACGTAAAGCGCGTACGCGCTTTACGTATGATAATTGTGAATTTCCAAAAAGCTAAATTCAAAACAAGAACCCTCCCAACAAGATCCCTTCCATTCGACTCCACTCACCCTTCGACCCATTCGGCGGAGTTTACCCTGAGCGTAGTCGAATGGGCTCAGGGCAGGCTCTGCTCACCATTCGACTCCGCTCACCCTTCGACTGCGCTCACCCTTCGACTGCGCTCACCCTTCGACTTCGTTCAGGGTGAAGAGGAGGCGGCGCTCGGGATGACAGGTAATTGGTGGGGAATCCATTCTCCGTCCCGAAAAAATCGGGACTGCGAAGGACGAAAGCCCCAATCTACATGACTTTTTCCTATCTATCTTTTTGCTTGGCATTCTTAGATTAATTTCATATAATTATTATTATAGGAAGAGGGTAGAAGTGTATCCCCACTTATTGAATATTTCTCCTAATACAAAACAGTCAAAGTAGTACCAAGCTCAGCAAAGAAGGGGATATAAAAAAGACTCTTAAGTGCAGCTAAGCGATTCGCGAGGAGTTAGAAGATGGGTTTTTTCAAGAAAAGGTTCAGAGATATAATAGAATCGCGAGAGATGAGAAGGAAGATTCTTTATGCAATAGGCCTGTGCTTATTAAGCACTATGATGGGCATCCTGCTTGCATGTTTTTTTTGCGCTATTGAGTATGGGTGGTAGACAAATGGTGCGAAGTGCTACTCTGCGAAGTTAGCTTGCCACTTAGGGGCGAGCTACGAAGCACGAGTACTACACCCAACTAATCAACTGCTCACTACCTGTGCTTTCTTTATATCTGCATGGTAACTCTGGAGGGACTTTATTTGTCCGGGCTTTTTACGGAAGGCGGCTATACCCTTTACCGTTGCAGCGGCGGCGGCCACCGTTGTAATGTAAGGTATCTTGTATTTGATAGCCGCTTTACGAATATATGAATCGTCATGTTTGCTTTGTTTGCCGCTCGGCGTATTTACAACAAGCTGTATTTCCCCATTTTTTATACTATCAAGAATATTCGGCCTTCCTTCGTGCATTTTAAGAATACATTCCGATTCTATTCCATTGTCGGACAGAAACTGATTTGTCCCTTTGGTAGCTTTAATGTTAAAATCTATATCTTTAAATTGTTGCACCACCGGCAGTGCAGAAGGCTTGTCTTCCTCTGAAATGGTAATCAGGACGGTCCCGTCCGAGGGCAACGGCATCTGTGTTGCCTCCTGGGCCTTATAAAAGGCAAGTCCGAACGAATCGGCCATGCCGAGGACTTCGCCGGTCGAGCGCATTTCGGGACCTAATAGAGGGTCCACCTCATGGAACATATTAAAGGGAAATACAGCCTCCTTGACGCCGAAATGAGGTATGGACAAACTCTCCAATTCCATATCCGAAATGCGCTTGCCAAGCATAAGCTGCGTGGCAATAGGGACCATTGGAATACCGCAAACCTTGGAGACCAGCGGGACGGTCCTTGAGGCGCGCGGATTTGCCTCAAGAATGTAAACAACGTCATCGGCAATGGCATACTGGATGTTCATCAGGCCAACTACGTTAAACTCGATGGCGATTTTCCGGTTATAATCGTAGATTGTCTTGAGATGCTTTTGGGGAATACTAACAGGCGGCAGCACGCATGCGGAATCACCTGAATGGACGCCTGCAAGCTCAATGTGTTCCATAATCGCAGGCACAAAGGCGTCCGTGCCGTCGGCAATGGCATCCGCTTCGACTTCAATAGCGTTTTCCAGAAATTTGTCAATCAAGATTGGTCTTTCGGGAGAGACATCCGTGGCCCTTGCGACATAGTATCTGAGCATTTCTTCATCGTGGACGACCTCCATCGCCCTGCCCCCAAGGACGTATGAAGGCCTGACCATTAACGGATAGCCGATTTTTTTGGCGATTTTAAGCGCCTCATCAAGGGTGCTTGCCATTCCGGATTCCGGCTGCGGGATGCCGAGTTTTTTCATTAACTTGCGGAACCTGTCCCTGTCTTCGGCAAGGTCAATCTTCTCCGGTGAGGTGCCGATAATTTTTACGCCGGCATCTTCCAGCTCTCTTGCGATATTAAGGGGTGTTTGACCGCCGAACTGAACGATAACGCCTTCGGGCTTTTCCTTATTATAAATACTTAAGACATCTTCAACGGTGAGCGGCTCAAAATACAGCTTGTCGGAGGTGTCATAGTCCGTGGAAACGGTCTCAGGATTGCAGTTGACCATGATGGTTTCATAACCTTCATCGCGAAGTGCAAAGGCGGCGTGAACACAACAATAGTCAAATTCAATGCCCTGGCCGATGCGGTTTGGGCCGCCGCCGAGCACCATTATCTTGCGTTTATCGCTGACTTGCACTTTATCTGGGGCGTTATAAGTTGAGAAGTAGTAGGCTGCATTTTCCACGCCGCTCACCGGAACAGGCTCCCAGGCCTCAACAACATTAAGGGCGATGCGTCTTTTCCTTATCTGTTCTTCCGGAACATTCAGGAGTTGGGCCAGATACTTGTCTGCGAATCCATCCTTTTTCGCCCGGATTAGGAACTCGTCCGGCAATTTTTTGCCCTTGTATTTTAATATTTCTTCCTCAAGCTCCACCAGCTCTTTCATCTGCTCGATAAACCAGGGCTTAATATATGTCTTTTCGTAGAGCGCATCGACACTTGCTCCTTTGCGTAAGGCCTCGTACATAATAAATTGGCGCTCACTCGTGGGCTCCATTAAGAGCTCCAGAAGCTCATCGAGGGATTTCTTATTGAAGTCCTTGGCAAAACCCAGCCCATAACGATTGATTTCAAGAGACCGAATGGACTTTTGAAATGCCTCCTTGTAGGTCTTGCCAATGCTCATAACCTCCCCAACGGCACGCATTTGCGTACCCAGCTTATCTTCAATGCCCTTGAATTTTTCGAAGGCCCAGCGCGCAAACTTTACAACTACATAGTCTCCGGACGGCGTATATTTTTCAAGTGTGCCATCGCGCCAATAGGGAATCTCATCCATAGTCAGGCCGCCTGCTAACATGGAGGACACCATCGCGATAGGAAAACCTGTTGCCTTGGAAGCAAGCGCCGATGAACGTGAAGTTCTCGGGTTAATTTCAATAACGACGACCCGGCCAGTCTTAGGGTCATGGGCAAACTGGATGTTGGTTCCCCCGATGACGCCGATGGCTTCGACAATATCATAGGAATGTTTCTGAAGACGTTTCTGAAGCTCAGGATCTATGGTCAACATAGGGGCGGTACAATATGAATCGCCCGTATGAATGCCCATAGCATCAACATTCTCAATAAAGCAGACCGTTATCATCTGATTCTTCGCATCACGCACAACCTCGAGTTCCAATTCTTCCCATCCGAGGACAGATTCCTCAACAAGGACCTGCCCGACAAGACTGAAAGACAGGCCTCTGCTGACAACAGTACGGAACTCCTCAAGGTTGTAAACCAGGCCGCCGCCGGTTCCGCCCATTGTATAAGCGGGACGTATAACACAGGGCAAGCCGATCTTCTCAAGCACTTTTTCAGCGTCCTCAAGGCTGTTTGCTATCTCGCTTTTTGGCATCTCAATACCCAGTTGATTCATTGTATCCTTAAATGCCTGGCGGTCTTCACCTCGCTCAATGGCGTCGGCCTTGACACCAATAATCTGCACACCATATTTATCAAGAACGCCCCTGCGGTACAGATCCGACGAAAGGTTAAGGCCTGTTTGTCCACCGAGATTGGGCAGCAGGGCATCGGGTTTTTCTTTTGCAATAATCTGCTCCATAGTTTTGACATTGAGCGGCTCAACATAGGTTACATCCGCCATGCCTGGGTCGGTCATGATGGTTGCCGGGTTGGAATTGACCAGAACGATTTCGTAACCCAGTTTTCGAAGGGCCTTGCAGGCTTGCGTGCCGGAGTAATCAAATTCACAGGCCTGGCCAATGATGATTGGGCCTGAGCCGATAATCAGCACCTTGTGAATATCCTTGCGTTTTGGCATTTTTTGTCCACCTCAAAAGTGTTATTTTTTACCTCAGAACTTAGATACAGACTGTAATTTTCGCCCCCTTACGCCGAGGCTGAAGGATTTTATCAGAGCGGTTTTGAACTGTCAACAAATTTACTTTTAGGATTGTAGATTACCAGCGCACCCTGACTTTGCATAGAAATCCGGGCGGTAATATGATTACAACAAACAATTTAGCTGCGAACCGACATTAGTTTGAAGGCGTCCTCACCGCCATTTATCAGATGAATCAACGGCTGTGGCCTGTCAAGGCCCTCGATGAACTTGGGCCTGGCTGCCCAGGGTGTAACGCTCAATACCGCCGTTAAATCCATCCAGTGCTGCAGTCGGGCAACCGGCAAATCCCAGGTCATATGGAAGTGATTGGCCGGCGGATACTGTTTGTACTCAACCATACTCGCGTATTTAGGCACGATAAACGTGTGCGGCCAGATAGGCGTAGTCAGCTCACACATCGCCTTAGCGAGCTTCGCCGGTACTTCCGTTGTATGCGCCTCGTCCCAGACCATACTGAATAAACCGCCGGCACTGCTGTATGCGACTCGCCCGGCGATACCTTCGATTACCGCCGGTGTCATAAAGTTGACTGCGTTGCCTCCACCGGGGAAGTAGTTTTCCTCGGCTAAAGGTAATGATATGCCGGCCATAATATTCTTTACCGACGCCCCGGGCCTAGCCGCCCAATCGAAAGATGCGCTGCCGGAGTTGTCACCATCAACCAAACCTTTGTTGTACCAGTCCGCCTTTTTATCCAACGATTTGACGCCGATTTTCTTGGCCAAATCTCTGATTTCCCAGGCCTCCCAGACCTTTCTAAAGTCCATAAACAATGGTGGATTTCCGCCGCTCAAATATGTCATAAACAGCATTGTCAAAAGTCCCTGGACGTCGGCCTCGGTGGCGTATGGCAGGGGGGCCTTTCGGCCGTTGTGGTCGAATGTCGAATTGAACAGGCTCTCCATCACATCGGCCACCGGCAAAGGAATGCCCCGCAGGTCACTGCCCCATTCCAGTTGGCTCATAAATCCGCCACCGACCGCGTTTAAATCCGCCATCAGGTCACGAACGATTAAATACATCGCCAGAGACTGATTAAACCTTTCGCTGTCCGCCTCATCGCGCAGCTCCAGTCGTTTGCCGATATGTTTCTCAATCCAGCCTCGCAGTGACTTGAGCTCCTTTTCGTTATAGGCCTTTTTATTGAGCATATCGGCCAGCAGCTTCATATCCAGACGTGTGATTTCCAGGCCGAAAGTATTCCTTATCGGAATGATATGTGCCAGAGCCGTTTCCATTCCCATTGAGTCGTGTCCGAAAACCATAACTCTGCGGCCTCGCAATGCCACAGCGGTTACCGCCGCATAGCACCAGTCGATAAGATTCCCGGCCGTCTGGTCCGTCATCTTCGGGTCCATACCGGTATCGGGCCAGGTTCCGACATTTAAGGCAACCATTCGGCCATACTGGCTGAGAGCGCCGTTGAGGGCATGGGCATAGACCACGCCGGGCTTGGGACCGCTGTTGCCGCAGGTAATATTAATCGGTGTATTAGGCGGAAACTGCTGCAGCAGTGAAATAGCGGTAAGCTGCGGAAACGCCCAGGTGTCCGGCACGCATACCAAAATGTCAACGCCGGCCTTGCGAAACTGCTGAGCTACAATGTCGGCCTGTGCTTCGCCATCTACCAGCACGGTGGAATAAACAACAGGGACGGGCGTTTTGTCCGGCAGAACGACCGCCCCGCTTATACAATCGGCAGCCATTTTTGCGATGTTCTGACAGCGAGTCCGGCTGGACTGGTCAATCCGCGGGTCGCTCGTGGCAAAAACACCAATAACAGGAACCTTGGGCGTGGCTTTCCTTATATTCGGTACGTGCTTAGCTTCGACTTTCTTTGCCATTTCAAAAGCTCCTTTCTGGCAAGCGGTTACTCAAACCGACTACTAATCACCTATATCAAACGTGGAAGTATCTTCCAGCAGTTTTCTCACAAAGTCGAGGAACTGGGCTGCGTATGCGCCGTTTGCAACCTTGTGGTCCACGGACAGGGTCATATTCATTAGCTTTCGCACCATGATATTTGGTTCCCGCAAGGCGGGGTCCCTGCCGTTGTCCGGCACGCAGGTATCGGTTATCTGACCGATGCCAAGAATACTGCATTGGCCGGGCACCACAATCGGGATGAAGTTGTCTATCCCGAAGGCACCGAGGTTAGTTGCGGTAATACAGCCGCCCTCCAAATCGGTGGGGGCCAATTTATTGCTGCGCGCCCTTTCAACCAGTGCCTGATTGTCACGTGCTATTTGCTTGACGTCCTTTTTGCTCACGTCTTTGAGAATCGGCGCGACCAGACCGTCCGGAACGGATATAGCAAGGCCGATATTGATTGCCTGGGCCAGCTTGATAGCCTGGCCTTCCAATTGGCCCGTCATAATCGGATATCTCTCCAGGCCCGTCGCTACGGCCTTGATAATAAAATCATTGTAAGAGATTTTCACGTCATCGCTTTCGTTCAGCTTTGTCCGGAGCTTAACTAAGTCGGTGACATCGGCCCTTACAGTCAGATAGAAGCATGGAATCTCACGCTTTGACCTCAGCATTCTCTCTGCGGTAATTTTCTGCAATCTGTTAAGCGGTACCGTCGCACCGAGTTTTACCTCTGCTGGAGCTGCGGGGGTCGGTTTAGCGGGTTTAGCCGGTTTCGAGGCGGCGGCTTCTCTGACATCCTGCTCGGTAATTTTGCCGGCAGGGCCTGTGCCGGTAATTGCTGTCAGGTCCACTCCAAGCTCACCGGCCAGTTTCTTTGCCCTCGGTGAGGCCTTTACTCTGCCTACAGGCGCGGCCGGCTGCGGCTCGGCTTTGGGAGGCTCAGCAGTGACGGGTTGCTCAACAGGCGCAGCTTCCGGGGCTTCTGGTGCCCCGGACTTGAGTGAATCGACAAAGCTTTGCGGCACTTCTTCGTCCTCCTCGCCAAGGACCAACATCGGCGCCCCTACGGAAAGTGTTTCATCGACCTCAACGAGAATATGCTTTACAAAACCGTCGGCGGGTGACTCCATCTCGAGGGTCGCCTTGTCGGTCTCTATCTCAAAAATCACATCACCTTTTTTGACCTCGTCGCCAACCTTGAGTAAACAATTAACAATGGTTCCTTCTTCCATTGTCTGGCCAAGCTGAGGTAATCTTACTTCTTTTGCCATTTATTCTATCCTCATATATTTTCGTATTTCATCGTTTGTCATCCTGAGCGTTAGCGAAGGCTCCGGCCTGCGAAAACGAGATTCTTCGCTGCGCTCAGAATGACAGGAGAAAACATCTTTCTTCATACAATCGCCTTAACAGCCTCTATGATTTTTTCAACGCTGGGGATACTTGCCGTCTCCAGCGGCTCGCTCATCGGCGGGGGGACATCGGCTGCCGCCAGATTGACCGGCGCCGCATCAAGATAATCGAACCCGTGCGAGCCGTCACTGAATTCGTACTCCATAAAGCGACCGGCTATCTCTCTGCCCGCGCCGCAGGTGCAGAAACCCTCACTGACGGTTATTAATCGGCCTGTCTTGCGAACAGATTCGGCTATTGTTGTTATATCCAGAGGCTTTAAGGTCCTGACGTCAATTACCTCGGCGTCGATGCCGTGCTCGGAAGCTAAGATTTTCGCGGCTTGAAGCGAATACATCGCCATTCTGCTGTAGCTGACGATGGTTGCATCTTTGCCGGGCTTTTTAATATCCGCGACACCGAGCGGGATGATGTAATCTTCCTGCGGGACGGCACCGAGTTGGCCGTAAGTCGCCTTGTGTTCTATAAACACCACGGGATTGTCACTGCGGATGGCGGCTTTGAGCAGACCCTTTGCATCGTAAGGGGTCGAGGGCATTACAACGTAAAGCCCCGGTGGGTGCATAAGCCAGGCCTCGAGCGATTCCGAATGGTGGGCGGCGATACATCTGCCGACACCCCCTTCGGTTCGCAGGACCATCGGGACCTTGGCTTTGCCGCCGAACATATAGCGGTTATAGGCGCCGACGTGAACGAGCTGGTCCATCGCTATTGTAACAAAATCGACATACATAATTTCAGCCACCGGCCGCATACCCCGAAGGGCCACCCCGACCGCGGCACCAGCGATAGCCGCCTCGGATATTGCGGTATCAATGACTCTCTCGGTGCCGAATTCGGCCATGAGCCCCCGTGTTGCCTGGTATGCCCCGCCGTAAAGGCCGACGTCTTCACCCATTACTATAATGTTTTGGTCGCGTTTAAGCTCATCAGCCTGAGCAGCGGAGACCGCCTGTGCAATGGTCATAATGTCCATATCAAATTGAGATTTAATCCGGCCCTTTGCCTGTTCGGCTGCTTCCTTTTTCGTTTTCGCTGTGGATGAAGCAAGAGCGGCCTGGAAGGCGGCGGTCGCTTCGGTCACCTTTGCACTAAGTGCCCTGTCTGATTCGATAAGCTCAGCCGGATAAGCCTCCTCGACATACACATCTTTGGTCAAATCCGCAGTATTGGGCCAGGGGCTGTCCAAGCCGAACTTTGTGGCTGTTTCAATCGTAGCAAAGGCCTTATCTTTGACCTGGTCCAATTGCTCTGTTGTGGAGAGCTTCTCGGTAAGCAGCTTTTCTCTGAGGACGTTAATGGGGTCTCGCTGGTGCCAGGCCTTTTCTTCAGCCTTGGTTCGATATGCGCGTGGGTCGCTCCGGCTGTGGCCGTACCAGCGATAGGTCTTGGCCTCGATTATTGTCATCCGGTTATCTTTTCGCGCCCTTTCCACAGCCTTGCGGACCGCGAGAAACACGGCCACCGCATCCTGGCCGTCCATAATCATAGCCGGCACATCATAAGCAGCGGCCCTTTGAGCAATGTCCTCGATATTGCTGGCCCTGGTGGCACCTTCGATTTCACTGCCTGAGAACGGCACGCTCATTCCGTAAAGGTTATTTTCAATTATCGCCACCAGCGGCACGGCCAGTGTTGATGCCATATTCATTGATTCGTGAAAGCTGCCACAGTTTGTCGAGCCGTCCCCGAAGAATGAAAGCACAACTTTGCCGGTCTTTTTATATTTTTCCGCCAGAGCCGCACCGACAGCCGGTGCCTGATTGCCGCCGACGATGCCGGTTGACCCGAGATTGTGGCATTTATCGACATCGGCGATGTGCATTGAGCCGCCTCTGCCTTTGCAGTAGCCGGTCTCTTTGCCCATCAATTCAGCCATCATCCGGTTCCAGTGAGTCTGGCGGTCATCTTCGCTGTCGGCGTATTTGTTGCCGATGGCGCCGCAGTGGCCGTGGCCCCGGTGGGTTGAGCCGATGACGTCACCGCGTTCAATAGCAGCGGTAGCCCCGACGGCGACCGCCTCCTCGCCGGCGTAAAGGTGTGAGGCGCCTTTGATAATATTCTGGCCCAAAAGCTCGAAAACCTTCTCCTCAAAAAAGCGAATCTCATAAATGGTCCTGAGCCAGTCTGTTGCATTCTCAAGATTGATAATCCCATCCTTAATAAGGTCTTTAACTTTTGGTTTCGGTCCCTTTCGAGTATCCTCAATGCAAAAATCCATACTGCAAGTCTCCTCAAAATCTACTTTTCAGTGGTAAAAACGCCGAAATTACTCTGCTAACAGCATTGAAAAATGGTAGTATAGCACATTTCGCTAAAGAAACGCAACCGGAGGGTTACCATTTTGCTGTTTTTTTGCAGAAGGGGTCCCAAAATGGTGATTGGTGATTGTTAACCATTTACTATTTACCATTTATCATTTACCATTTACCATTTACCATTTACCGTATGAGCAACATTAAAAGCGTCATCGTGCTGTTTTTGAATATTCTGCTTCTCGGCGGGATGAAAAACTACCAGACTTCCAGTCAGATTACAGAAGCTCAGAAGGTGATGCAACCGCCCAAAGTTAAGTTTTATCTGTTTGGAATGGGCAATCGTCATAAATTCCTCTACCGTGACGGGACACTTTTTAATGCACTTACCGGTGAAGCTGTCCACCAATGGAAGGTAACAAAAGAGACAATACAACCTTGCGAGTACACTGTGCGATTAAACACCTCAAACGGCAAAGAGATTGTCATAACAGAAGATGAGAAGGCCGTCTGGATTCAGGAAGGAGTAAACCGGCTTTCTTTGACCGAAGGAACCGTCAATTTACCAAAATTCAAAGGCCATCCCTGGCATGACCCCAAAAAACTGTACCATTGAGAATTAGAGGGTATCCGATAAAATCAGTAGTTTTTAATGAAAGGGATACCCAAATGAAACGTAAATTTCACACACCAGAACAGATAGTTAAAAAG
>Ga0315551_10000239_pt1 | contig 43640 bp, 42 predicted proteins | sample SalMarSW160290MG_FD_203678 | JGI IMG/M metagenome (GOLD analysis project Ga0315551, IMG submission 203678) | Salt marsh sediment microbial communities from the Plum Island Ecosystem LTER, Massachusetts, United States - Salt Marsh Sediment SW1602-90 ...
GCCAGATCGTGAGCGGGCTCTCCGCTGGAGCCGTCAAGGGATGATCGAACGACTTTCGGCCGGAACCGCTTCGGTAGGTACGATCCGGCCGCACCGGACGGAGGATCGATGACGACCACCACAGTGGGTGATTCCACCCCGCGGTACCGTGACCGGGGCCGCGCCATCGACGAGCGGGTTGAGGATCTGCTGGAGCGGATGTCCCTGACCGAGAAGGTGGCGCAGCTCGGCAGCGCCTGGGTGTTCCAGCTCGTCGAGGGCGACGAGCTGTCTGCCGAGCGTGCCCCCAAGCTCATGGAGCACGGGCTGGGTCAGGTGACCAGGGTATCCGGAGCCTCCAACCTCGGAGCGGAGCAGGCGGCGCGGGTCGCCAACGCCATCCAGCGTTACCTGGTCGAGGAGACCCGGCTCGGCATCCCGGCCATCATCCACGAGGAGATCTGCTCCGGCCTGATGGCCCGGCAGTCGACCGTCTTCCCCCAGGCGATCGGCGTGGCCGGAACCTGGGACCCCGATCTGGCCGAGGCGATGGCCGACGTGGTGCGCATCCAGATGCGGGCGATGGGCGCCCACCAGGGCTTGTCGCCGGTGCTCGACGTGTGCCGCGATCCCCGCTGGGGCCGGATGGAGGAGACGTTCGGGGAGGATCCCTACCTGGTCGCCCGGATGGGGGGCGCCTTCGTGCGCGGGCTCCAGTCCGACGACCTGTCCGACGGTGTCGTCGCCACCGCCAAGCACTTCGTCGGCTACGGGGCGTCGGAGGGTGGCATGAACTGGGCCCCGGTGCACCTCCCGGCCCGGGAGCTGCGCGAGGTGTACCTGTATCCCTTCGAGGCGGTAGCGCGGACCGCCGGGCTGTGGTCGATCATGAACGGCTATCACGAGCTCGATGGGGTGCCCTGCGGCGCCGACCAGAACCTGCTCACCGGGATCCTCCGCGACGAATGGGGGTTCGAGGGCTGTGTCGTCTCCGACTACTTCGCGGTTCGCCAGCTCGCCGAGTATCACCGGCTGGCGGCCGACGGGGAGACCGCCGCCGTAATGGCGTTGACGGCCGGGATCGACGTCGAGCTCCCCGGCACCGACTGCTACGGGGAGCCGCTGCTGGCGGCGCTCGCCTCCGGCGCGATCGACCAGAAGATCGTCGATGCCTCGGTGCGACGGGTGCTTCGCACCAAGTTCGCCCTCGGCCTGTTCGAGCAGCCGTTCGTCGAGGTGGAGAAGGTGGCGGCGGTCACCGACACCGCGTCCCACCGGGCCCTGGCCCGTCGCGTCGCCCACAAGACGATGACCCTGCTCCGCAACGACGGGACCCTGCCGCTGCGGCCGGGCCTCGGCTCGTTGGCGGTGATCGGGCCCAACGCCGACGCCGCTCGCCACCTCTTCGGCGACTACACCTACCCGGCCCACATCGAGTCGCTACGGGAGATGCGGGCCGACGACAACGTCTTCTCGATCCCGATGCCCGAGGGTGTCGAGTTCAGTGCCGGGTCGGTGCCCGCCCTCTCGGTGTACGAGGTGCTGCGGGAACGGCTCGACTGCGACGTCCGGTACGCCAAGGGGTGCGACGTCAACAGCGACTCGACCGAGGGTTTCGCCGCCGCGGTGGCCCTCGCCGCCCGGGCGGACGTGGCGGTGATGGTGATGGGCGACAAGTCGGGCCTCACCACCGACTGCACCTCGGGTGAGAGCCGGGACCGCGCCTCCCTCGACCTACCCGGCGTGCAGGAGGACCTGGTGCGGGCTGTGGTCGCCACCGGAACCCCGGTGGTGCTGGTGCTGGTGGCGGGGCGTCCTTGCGGGAGCGAATGGGTCCACGAGCACAGCGCCGCGGTGCTCATGGCATGGCTCCCGGGGCAGGAAGGCGCCGCAGCCATCAGCGACGTGCTGGTGGGCGACGTCAGCCCGGGCGGCAAGCTCCCCATCTCGTTCCCACGCACCTCCGGCCAGATCCCTACCTATTACGGGCACAAGGTGTCCGGTGGCCGTTCCCACTGGAAGGGCGACTACGTCGATGCCCGTTCGAGCCCGCTCTACCCGTTCGGTTTCGGCCTCGGCTACACGACCTTCGCCCTCTCCGAGAGCGCCGTCGAGCAGAACGAAATGGCCTGGAACGGGACGGTGACGGTGCGGGCCCGGGTCGCCAACACGGGCGACCGGAGTGGCGACGAGGTCGTCCAGCTCTACATCCGGGACCCCGAGGCCGGCGTGACCCGCCCAGTGCTGGAGCTGAAGGGCTTCGCCCGTGTCGAGCTGGAGCCGGGGGAGTCGAAGACCGTCACATTCCAGCTCCCGGTGGCGCAGGTCGGCTTCTACGACCGCGATCTGCAATACGTGGTCGAGCCCGGCGTCGTCGAGGTCTTCGTCGGAACGTCGGCACACGACCTCGTGGAAGCCGGCACTTTCACCGTGGTCGCCGATTCCTCCGACGGTCCGGTGACCAAGGCCTTCGACGGCACGGTCACGATCACCTGAGGCGTTCCCGGCTCACGGGATCGGGTCGCCGTCCCCCCAACGCACTCGGGCAGGGTTCGTGCACGAAGCAGGGTGGTCGGCGCCGGTGCTGGGCCACGGCATGGCGCCGTAGAAGGCCGGGGCCCCCTCCAGGTAGGAGGAGTCGGGGATGACGCGGACCGTGATGTCCGGATCCCACACCATCGTGCCTGCCTCGAAATTGCCGTGAGCCAGGGTGCCCTCGACAGACCCGTCGACCTGGATCGTGTCGGGCGACCCGTGGAGCACGTTGCCGACGAGATTCTGGCGATGTGAGGAGTCGCGCACGAAGACACCCTCCACCTCGACGCAGTTGCGCAGCAGCGTGTTGCCGGGCCCGACCGGTCCCCAGTAGTCGCTGATGCCGATCTCCTCGACGATGTTGCCCTCGAACAGGTTCATGAACGGGAAGTGCCCGTGGAGGGAGATGTCGGGGAGCAGGTTCCCCGAATCGTCGTGGGAGTCGCGGGAGAAGTTGTAGCCGAAGACGTTCCCGTTGGCGCCCACCTGGATGATCATCGAGTGGCGCAGCGAGGCGAACACGTTGTTCTCCACCAGGCAGTTCGTCACGTGGTTTCCGAGGCTCGTGCCGTAGCCGTGCCCCCCGCCCCCGTAGTCATGGGAGTGGTGAAAGTAGCTGTCCCGGATCTCGCAGCCGTACACCGCCGACACCCCGACGTGGGCCCGCACCGTCATCTCGCTCTCCACCTCCCGCACCCAGGTGTAGGCGGCGTTCTTCATGGCGATGGCGTCGCCGTCGCCGCCGTCGAGGCGTTCGAGATGGAGGCGCTCCACCCCGGCCCGTTCCACCAGCCCCTGGGTGCGGAAGACCGGGTCGAGGTCGGCCCGGTAGCTGTGGTGGAGTGGCTCGGCCAGGGTCACGGTGTTCCCCTCCACCGCCACCACCCGCACCATCTCGCCCACCGAACTCTCGGCCCAATCGGCCTCCCACTCCGGTTCGGTGTACATCACCGTCGGGTCGTTGGCCTGCTGGATCTCGGCGAAGGTGGGGGCGGTGATGCCGGAGGCGTCGGCCAGGGTGAGGGTGGTGGAGCCCTTGGCGAAGCCTGCCGAGATCGCCACCCAGTCGCCCCGCTCGTAGGTGACCATCTCGATGGCGGGATCGCTCGATCCGCCGAGGTCGAAGCGGAGGGAGGTGGCGTCGGCGCCGGCGCCACGCAATACCTGGCCGTCCCCCAGCTCGAGAGTCGAGGTGAGCCGGTAGGTGCCGGCCGGGGCATACACGACGCCGCCCCCGATCGGCAGGGCGTCGAAGGCGGCAGCGAACGCCGCGGTGTCGTCGGCCGTCCCGTTCCCGGCCGCCCCGAAGTCGGACACGGTCACTGTCACCGGGTCGTCGGGGATGCCTCCCGGGATCCCCGGGTTCCAGTCGATGCGGCGAGCCTCCGGGATGATGGCGGGAGCCGGCGCCGTGCCACCCCCAAAGGCGCGGAAGAGGAACGCCGCCATCTGGCCCCGCGTGACCGGATCGTTCGGACAGAAGTGGTCGTTGGCGGGCGGGTTGCAAGAGCGGGTGATGCCGGCGGTGGCGAGGCGTTCGATGTCGGCCTGGAAGACCGACCTGTCGTCGTCGTTGAACGGGTCGCCCTCACGATCGGCCAGGCGGAGGGCGCGGGAGAGGAACGCCGCCATCTGGCCCCGCGTGACCGGATCGTTCGGACAGAAGTGGTCGTTGGCGGGTGGGTTGCAGCCGCGGGTGATGCCGGCGGCGGCGAGGCGTTCGATGTCGCCCTGGAAGACCGACCCGTCGTCGTCGACGAAGTGCATGTCACCGGACGCGGTGAGATCGAGCGCTCGAACCAGGAAGGCCGCCATCTGGCCCCGGGTCACCGGGTCGTCCGGGCAGAAGTGGTCGTTGCCGGGTGGGTTGCAGCCGCGAGTGATGCCCTGCCCCTCCAACCAGGCGATCTCGGATGCGAACAGGTGCCCAGCCGGCACGTCGACGAAGCCCGGATCGGCCCCGGCGAGCGGCGACGCCGCCACCAGTGCGGCGGCCGACACGAGGAACACGATCCACGACGTCCTGGTCATCGGGGGCCATCGTCTCACAACCCGGCAGCGATCTCGACCCGGTGACCGGCCGGTAGCCCAGGCTCGTCGGCTAGGGTCGCCGTTCGGATTGCCTGGGGCGCGGGCGGCGTGGACGATAAGGTCCGGCGACCGCGGAGGGACAGATGGATCAGACACGACTGCTCGCAACCGACATGGACGGCACCTTCCTCGGTGACGATGCCGCCATGGAGCAACTCTGGGATGCGCTCGAGGCCGCCGGCATCGTGCTCGCCTTCTCCACCGGACGCCACCTGCCGTCCATCCAAGCCTTCTACGACGAGCACCGCGCCTCGCGGCGGGCCGCCGCCTGTGTCTGCATGGTGGGCACCGAGGTGTGGCTGTGGCGTGACGGGCGCTACGAGCGGGACGACGGCTGGAGCCGTCACATCTCGGACGCGTGGGACAAGGCCGCGGTGGAGGCCGTGCTCGGGGGCATCCCCGAGGCGCGGATGCAGGACGCCGAGTGGCAATCGGAGTTCAAGAGCAGCTACTACCTCGAGGTGAACGCCGCCGCCCGGCTCGCCGAGATCGAGCAGCGGCTGGCGGCGGGCGGGCTCCGGGCCAAGGTGGTCTACTCGGCGGACCGGTTCCTCGACCTGCTTCCGCACCGGTCCGGCAAGGGCGGAGCGGTCGCCTACACCGCCGACCTGCTCGGGATCCCGGCCGGCGACGTCGTCACCGCCGGGGACACCGGCAACGACCTCGACATGATGCGCCCCGACCTCGGGTTCCGCTCCATCGCCGTCGGCAACGCCACCGAGGAACTGCGACGCCTCGACGAGCCTCACGTCTATCACGCCGCGGCCGCCTGCGCGGCAGGGATCCGGGAAGGGCTGGAGCACTACGGATGGCTCCCGTCGGTATCTCTCGATTCCTCGCCACCGGAGGCCGATGCATGAGAAGGGCCGGCGGGAGCAATCGAGGGCAGGAGGCGCAGTGAGCGACGACCAGGGATTCCGTGATCGGGGCCGCACCCATGTGCTCATGATCACCAACCACGGGGTACACGAGTGGGAGGTGGTGCCCGGGCTGCCCGACACCGGGGGTCAGAACGTCTACGTCAACCAGTTCACCGCGGCTCTGGTGGAACAGGGGTATCGGGTGACGATCGTCAACCGGGGCGGCTATCCCCATCCGATCACTGGCCTCCCCCAGGTGGGGGTGCGCTTCCACCCCGGCGGCCACGCCCGCATCCTCTACCTCGAGGACGGCCGGCCCGAGTTCGTGCGCAAGGAGGACATGGCCGCCCAGATTCCGGCCCTGGCCGAGGATCTCGAGAAGAAGCTGGCGGCCGACGGCGACGGTTACGACCTCATCATCTCCCACTACTGGGATGCCGGCGTGCTCGGGGCCACCCTCAACGACCGGGCAGCGCGGCGGGCGCCCCACGTGTGGGTGCCGCATTCCCTCGGCGCCCTCAAGAAGCGGAACATGGATCCCTCCACCTGGGCCGGTCTCCGCATCGACGAGCGGATCGCCCAGGAGCGTGAGCTGCTCACCCACGTCGACGGCGCCGTCGCCACCTCGACCGCCATCCGGGAGACGTTCGTCGCCGACTACGGGTACCAGCCGAAGTACTTCCTGCCGCCCTGCGTCGACGTCGACCGGTACCGGCCCCGCAGCGACGAGGAATGCGCCGGCGTCTGGGAGTTCCTCGCCGCCCATTCCACCCCGACCGCCGAGGACCTGCAGCGCCGGCCGATCGTGACCGAGATCAGCCGCACCGATCGCACCAAGCGCAAGGACGTCCTCATCCGGGCCTTCGCCCGGGCCCGGGAACGGGTCCCTGACCTGTTCCTCATCGTCGCCCTCGACGAACGCTCCGGGGCGCCCTACCAGGAGGCGATGGCCCTCATCGACGAGCTCGGGCTCGGCGACGACGTCGCCGCCCTCGGGTCGGTGTGGGAACAGCTTCCCTGCCTGTACGCCGCCACCAGCGTCTACTGCACGCCGTCGGTGATGGAGGGCTTCGGCATGAGCGCCCAGGAGGCGGCGGCCACCGCCAAGCCGGTCATCTCCTCGGATCTGGTCCCTTTCGTCACCGAGTACCTGACCGGCGCCTCCCCGACTCGGGTGGCGATCGACGGCGAGCCCGGTCACGAGCTGCTCGTCGGCGACGGGGCGGTGGTGGTGCCGGCGGACGACGTCGCCGGGTTCGCCCAGGCGATGTCCCTGATCCTCGGTGACGGCGATCTCTGCGCCACGATGGGGGATCGCGCCCTCGACATCACCGTGCCCTATTTCACCTGGGAGCGGCGCACCCGCGACCTGCTCGACGACCTCGGCGTTTCTCCCCGTTCCGGAGCGACGTCGTGACCGCGGTGACGAGCGGGCTCGCCCGGCGGCTCACCGACACCTGGGCCCAGCAGGCCCGGGAAGGGTTCCTGCTGTCCGATCCCGACACCGCCGCCATCGAGGAGCGGATCCTGCCCGACGAGGTGGCCGGGATCGCGTACCGGTTGCGCTGGATGCCGCATCGGGAGCTGCGGGCCGACACCGAGGAGCTGGAGCGGCGGCGCATCCTCAACCCGGATCGGGACCACGCCAAGTTGTTCCGCGACCCCCGTGACCCCTCGGGGCGGCACTGCTTCCTCTGCATCGAGAACATCGAGGAGTGCCATCCGCTCGAGCGTCTCGTTCCCGTCGAGCTGGCGGGCCGTTCCTACATGGCCGGGGCCAACTTCGCCTGGATCGAGCGCAACCACTTCACCGTGATCTCGGTCGAGCACGTCGACCAGGATTTCACGCTGTACGTCCTCGATGCCATGGCCGAGCTGCACGCCGCCACCGAAGGCGAGTACCGGGTGCTGTACAACGGGGCCCAGGCGGGCGCCACCATCCCGTGGCACCTCCACTACCAGGTGACCACGGAGCGGTTGCCGGTGGAGGATCTCCCGCCCGGCGGGGAGGACCGCTACCCGGCAGCGTTGCAGCGCTTCGAGATCGACGGCCACGGCACCGCGGCGGCGCTGGCGGCGGCCCGTGACTGGATCGAGCGTGACCCCGAGCACCACCGGGTCAACGTGCTCATCGCCGGCCCGGTGGACCGCCCAGTCGCCCATGTCTTCGCCCGCGACTCCCGTCTCACCCACGCCGCGGTGAAGGGCCTGATGGGGGGCTTCGAGATCTGCGGCGACCTCGTCTACAGCGAGCCGGACAAGCGCCACATCTTCGAGACCGCCACCGCCGAGGTGGCGCGGCACGCCATCGCCGAGGTGCGGCCCCCCGACGTGTGACGATGCGCGGTCTCGGCCCGTCGGCCCCTTCACGGCCTCGATTTACGCCCGCAGGATCTCGAGCGCCTGCTCGTCGTAGGCATCGGTGACATAGGCGATGCCGGTCTCGGCGGCCGTCTCCCGGTTGGCAGCCATCAGATCGGAACGCGCCAGCTGATCGAGGCGATACTTGCGGGCTCCCGCCATGAACTGTTGCAGGCCTGCGGAGAGCTTGTCGAGGTATCCGACGAGTGCGATCGCCCCGTAGGGCACGTTCCCGATCTCGTCGTCACCGACCTTGGCGTGGACGGCCTCCCAGCCGGCAAAGATCTCCGCAGGCTCGTTGCCCATCCGGGCGATCACCGTGGGCAGTTCGTCCCAATTCCCGTTGAGATCGGCCTTGCGGTCCGGGTGGAGGACCCCTTCGATGTTGCTGCCGAGGAAGCCGGGGATCATCAACGCCCGGCCCATGCACACGAGTTTCGTGTACGGGGCGCCGAGGGCCATCGCCTTGAAGATGTGGTCCTCCCTGGCGAAACCCCCGGCGAAGGAGATGTCGGGCGGCCGGATGCCGTGCTGCTCGAGCACCCCGCAGTACTCGTAGGCCTTGGCGTGCAGCGGCAGCGAGGGCACGCCCCAGTGCTCCATCATGTTCCACGGGCTCATGCCGGTGCCGCCGCCGGCACCGTCGATGGTGACCAGATCGAGGTCGGCATCGGCGGCGAATCGCAGCGACATCGCCAGCGCCGCCATGCCGTAGGCCCCGGTCTTCAGGGTGATGTGTTTGAACCCCAGTCTCCGGTACTGCTCGATGGCGGCCATGAGCCCGTCGCGCACCTGCTCCGCAGAATCGAGGTTGGTCGCGCCGAGCCGGCTGTGTCTGGCGAAGAACCTGATGGCGGCCTTCGAGTAGGCATGCTGAACTTCAGGATCGGTGGGATCCGGATCGAGGAAGTAGCCACGCTCGGCCAGGAGGCGAGCGTACTCGATGTCCTCGACTTGGATCTCGCCGCCGATGTCCTTCGCCCCCTGGCCCCACTTCACCTCGAGCACGATCTCGTCGCCGTGCTTGTCGATGAGGTATCGGGGCACGCCGTTGCGGGCGTCCTCGACGTTGACCTGGACGATGACTGCGCCGTGCCCGTCGGAGTAGCGACGGAATCCCTCGATACGCCGGTCCATCTCCGGGGAGGCGATCAGGGTGCCGTTGCTCATCTCAGATTCGGGGTCGACACCGGCGACGTTCTCTCCGACGACCAGCGGGATCCCGGCGAGGGCGGCCCCGACGGCGAACGACGGCCAGTACTTGCGGGCGATGGCGGTCGATCCCAGCGCGCCGGTCATCACGGGAAGGCGGCACTCGATGGGCTCGGTGCGGCCGAAACTCGTCGATACGTCGACGTTCTTGTAGAAGCAGTTGTCGGGGTCGTGGTCGAGGTCGACGGGGAGGCCGTGTGCTCCGTGCAGGCCACCCTGGATGCGAAGGGCATGGTATCCGACTCCGATCGCCGTCACGTTGCCCGAACCCGAGGTTATCTCGCCGAAGTCGCGCGGGTAGAGCATCTCGCGGCCGCGCAGCGACGACATCCACACCTCACACTTGCCTTTGCAGTCGGCCCGGCACAGCGTGCAGAGGCCCGATTCCGCCGCCTGGCCCCGATTCACGGTTCCCAGGACGTCATTCTGCTTTGCCCGCTCGGTCATCTGATTCTCCCGTTCGCGCTCGGCTGAGTCACCACCGGCGACACGACGTAGGTGAGGTCGAACCGGCCCAGTCCGCCGGTGGCGGGGATGATAAGCGAAGGGCGATGACACGCCCATTCCACGGCAGATGAGCGCCGATTACGGAGATCGTCGACGCCGGATGTGGCCTCCGGAACCGGGCCCCTGACGGAGGGGGGCTGACGAGGAACCCGGCTGTCGCCGGCGGGAACCCGGGCGCGGTTCCCGAGCTCTCATGTCACGGCCGCGCCGCTCTCGAGGTCGACGACGTAGCGGTCGGGCAGTTCCACCGTCGGGTCGTGGTGGAACCCCATCCGCTCCAGGTAGGCGATGTGCTCCGGAGTGCTCGCCACCGCCCAGGCACGGGTGCAGCCCGAGCCGGTGAATACCCCCGACTCGGGTGAGTAGAGGTAGGGGCCGATCTTGAAGTCCCGGTACTGCGGGATCACGAAATCGAGCTCCACCTCGACGGAGCGGTCGTCGTGGCGCCGCCCGATGAAGAGCCCGGCGGGCACCATGTCGCGCAGGATGAAGGCGACCATCTCATCCGGCCGCGGCTCGTAGCTGAACTCGGGCTGGAAGCGGTGGGCGATCTCGTCGTGGTAGTACTCGAGGAACCGGGCCAGGTAGCGGGAGTTCGCATCGACGTGCAGCACCGAGAACACCTCGTGCTTGTACCGGCTCAGCTTGCGCAGGAAGTACAGATGGATGCCGGCGGCGATCAGGTTGACGACCGCGATCGGGTAGGCCGCGATCAGCACGCTGTAGACGACGAAGCCGATCGCCCCGACGAGGCCGATGAGGCGGAGGCGGAGGATGGAGCGCTGCAGCAGCGACGCGATGATGAACGCCGAGGCGACGTAGCCGATGATCTCGTAGACGACGCTGGAGTTCACGATGATCCGTGGGTGGAAGGCGCTTTGGTCGCGACCCACGCCGCATCGTAGCCAGCCGGCAGCTCCCGATCAGGGAGCCCGCTCCGCCACCTTCCGCAGCGCTTCCTCGTACACGGCCGCGATCCGATCCCACGCGGCGTCGGCCTCGTGGTCGATCTCCTGCCGGGCAGGATCCGCGTCGAACCAGCCCACCGTCTCCCTGATCCCCGCAGCGAACGGAGTCGTTGCCTCGAAGTCCGGGACCAGCAGCCGCAGCTTGGAGTTGTCGAACACGGTGCTGTGCACCTTGTCGCCCCACAGGCTTCCCTCCTCCTCGGGGTCGGCGGCGATGAGGGCATCGGTGGGGACGTGGAGGATGTCAGGCTCGGCGCCGGCCGCCTCGCCCACGAGGGAGTAGATCCGGTTCCAGGTGAGAACCTCGTCCGAGGTGATGTGGAAGTCCTCGCCGATCGCCCCCGGGTGCCCCAGCAGCCCGGTGAGTCCCTTGGCGAAATCGGTGTTGTGGGTGATGGTCCACAGGCTGGTGCCGTCGCCGGGCACGATGATCTTGGCGCCGCGCCGCATGCGCTCGACGATTGTGAACGGCTTGTCCCAGCTGCCGACGCACACCGGGATCTGCGACGGCCCGTAGGTGAGGGTGGGGCGGACGATCGTGAACGGGAAGCCGCTCTGCTCGTGCTCGCGGCGCAGCACCTCCTCGCAGGCGATCTTGTCCCGGGAGTACTGCCAGTGGGGATTCGCCAGCGGAGTGCCGGCCTCGGTCACCAGGTAGTGGTCGGGGGGCTTCTGGTAGGCGCTCGCCGAGCTGATGAACACGTATTGGTCGCAGTCCCGGTAGAGGTCGAGGTCGAGGGTCACCTGTGCGGGAACGAACGCCGTCCACTGCACGACCGCGTCGAAGTGGTGGCCGGCGATCGCCTCCTCGACCGCGGAGCGGTCACTCGCGTCGGCGACCAGCCGCCGGGCGCCCTCGGCGAGCGGAACCTTGTTGGTGGTGCCGCGGTTGAGCACCCACACCTCCTGGCCGACCGCCACGCCGCGGGCGACACACGCCGAGCTGATGAGGCCGGTCCCGCCGATGTGGAGCACCTTCATGGATCCAGAGCCTACGGCGTCCACGCGGCCGGCGGAGGAGGAACCCGTCACCGCCCGGGATCAGGCATCGAGGGCGGCGGCGAGCACGGTGCATGCCCGCAGCGTCACCCATTTCGACGGCTGCCCCTCCGGCTCGATGTCCACCGTGGTCTTGCCCCGGTAGGCGTAACGATTCACCCACCGGCCGTCGGTGTCCCGTTGGTCGAGCAGCCAGGCCACGGCGCGTCCCAATCGCGGATCCCGGGCGTGGCCCAACTCGGTGAGCACCTCGAGCACCTGGAGCACGTCGGTGACGTAGCCGGACGGGAAGCCGAGCTTGAACCACGAGCCCGACGGCTTCGTGTTGCCGTACCCCATCGGGTAGTCGGCGATCACCGGATCACGGGACAACAGGAACTCGACGCCGGCGTCGATGGCGCGCCGGGTCAGGGCGGTGCGCCGCGCCGGGGGAACGGCGGCGAGCCCGCGCAGCTCCTTGACGGCGCCCCAGGCGCAAGGCCGCTTGTCGTTGGCGCCGCAGGCGAAGCCGGGGCCCGGCGTCGAGGCATACCAGCGGTCGACTCCCTCGCCGGTGATGGCACGGGCCGCCCAATCGACGGCCGCCTCCACCACCGGGTCCTCGAGGTGCCCGAACCCGATGAGCGCCCGGACCAGATTGCCGTTGAGGCAGTGGATCACCATCGAAGGGGGAGGATTGGCCTCCTTCTCCGCGTAGGAGCACCCGAAGCCGCCGGAGGAGGTCGGGCACCACCGGAGCACGTAGCTGGTGGCAGCCTGGATTCGTTCGTCGGCCGGGTCGGCGCCGAGCTGCTCGAGGAAGATGAGGCTCCACACCGTTCCTCGGTATTTCGGCCCGTAGCCGGGCCCCGGGCGCTCCCACCAGCCTTCGGGGTGCTGGGCATCGAGCATGCTTCGAATCGGGTCGGCCTCCATGGCGCGCCGGCGGGCCTCGATCACCTCCGGGTCGTCGGCGGGCCGATGCAGGAGGCGTTGCAGGGTGGCGGCACGCACCGCCGGGGTCGACTCCTCCAGCAGCCAGGGCAGGGGATTGGCTCCCAGCGGCTGGCTCCACGATGGCGTTGGTTCCACCCTGCCAACTTACTCCAAACCGCCGCCCGAAACCATGTGGGCCGAGAAGCCTGCCGGCGATCGGCTCGACCCTGCCTACTCGCCCCGGGCGCGCACCGGGCTGGCGATGCGCACTGGGCCTGCGGGGCCATTCCCTGCACGCCGCCCGGTCCTGCCGTCCCCGCCGGGAGCGGTTGGCCTACCCGCAGTCGAGCGGCTGGACGAGGTCGTCCGGGAAGGCCCGCACCATCACCTCCCCGTCCCCGAAGTGCATCTCACGGGTGCGGGACCCGGTGCGGAGCACGAACCAGTCGTTGCTGGCGGTCTTGGGGGGGACGAGGTCGAATTCCCCCTCCACCGAGAACGTGTCGGGGTGGGTTTGGATCGTCTTGATGAGGCAGGCGATGTCGGCGGCCCGCTCGGGACGCCACCGCGTCATCACCTCGAGGCCGTGGTCGGCGGCGTATTCGATGTCGCGATGCACCGCGACGGCGGCCACGATGAGCATGATCACCCCGATTCCGAGCCCGATGAGGAAGGCGCGGCGGGGATCCGCCCACCACCGGGGTGGGGGCGGCTGCTCCTGGGATCGTGTATCACCCTGATACTGCACGGCTGCTTCCGGCGTCGGCGTCGCCTCCCAGGATGCCACGGTTGCGCGTTCGAGCCGACGACCTGCGGTGTGGCATTCCCGGAGACCAGGAGGAGGCGCCGCCGAGGCGGCGCCTCCTCTCGTAGAGCCCGTTCCGGCCGAGTCAGATCTCGGCGGGAACGATGACGTCGTCCTCCTTCTCCAGCTGCTGGGGGAGGACCAGGTTGGTGATGACGCCGATCACGGCGGCGAGCGCCAAGCCCGAGATCTCCACGTCGCCGATCGACAGCGGGGAAGTCAGCCCGCTGTAGCCGAGGCCGAAGACCAGGATGACGGCGACCACGATGAGGTTGCGGCTGTGGGTGAAGTCCACCTTGGCGTCCGCCAGGGTGCGCAGTCCCACCGAGGCGATCATGCCGAAGAGCACGATCGAGAGGCCACCGAGTACCGCGATCGGCACCGTCTGTAGCAGCCCGCCGATCTTGGGCACGAACCCCAGGATGATGGCCACGACGGCGCCGATCCGCAGCACCCGGGGGTCGTAGACCTTGGTGACCGCCAGCACGCCGGTGTTCTCCGAGTAGGTGGTGTTGGCGGGGCCGCCGATGAGGCCGGCGCCGACGGTGGCGAGACCGTCGCCGAGCAGGGTGCGGTGCAGGCCGGGCTCCTGGAAGAAGTCCTTCCCGACGACGCGCCCGTTGGCGAGGATGTCGCCGACGTGCTCGATCATCGTCACGAACGCCACCGGGGCGATGAGGGCGATGGCGCTCCAGTTCCAGCTTCCGGCGGTGAAGTTGGGCCAGGCGAGCCAGTCTGCCTTGCGGAAGGCGTCGAGGCTGACTTCACCGATGATGGCGGCGAAGACGTACCCGACGATGAACCCGGTGAGGATCGGAAGCATCTGGAACAGGCCGCGGAAGTAGATCGCCGCCACGATCACCGCCAGCAGGGTCACGATGGCGATCCACCAGTGCTTCTCGGCGTTGCCGATGGCGACCGGCGCCAGGGTGAGGCCGATGACGGCGATGACCGGACCCGTCACCACCGGTGGGAACAGCTTCCTGATGAAGCCGCTGCCCACGAAGGTGACGATGATCGACATGATCACGTAGATGGCGCCGGCGGCGGCGATGCCGCCCCCGATGGCGCCCCAGGAGTAGCCCTTGTTGGCGCCGGCCAGGATGGGGGCGATGAAGGCGAACGACGATCCCAGGAACACCGGGACCATGCGCTTCGTCACCAGGTGGAACAGCAACGTGCCCGCCCCGGCCGCGATCAGCGCCACCGACGGGTCGAGACCCGTGAGCAGCGGCACCAGGATCGTGGCGCCGAACATGGCGACGGTGTGCTGCAGCCCGAGCACGATCCGCCGCTGCGTGGTCAATTCCATGCAACCTCCCCGAAAAACAGAAAACGCAGCCCGGGGGCTGCGTTTGGTCCATCCGATGTGCGTGAGACACGTGCATCGGGGGTGCACCTTAGCGAGCCGTCCCGGGCGGCGCAGATCGAGTCGCGGGGGCCTTCCGATTGCTGGGTGGGAGGCGATCGGAAGGCCGATCCGGGTGGCGGAGAAGGCCCGGTGTGAGGGTCTCCTCCGGGGGCTGGATCAGAGGTCGAGCCCGTTGGCGAGCACGTCGAACGCCTCGTCCATGACGTCCTGGAGGGACCGTTTCCCGTTCCCTTCCACCCACGTCTCGATCGACGCCTGGAGGGCGCCGACCATGGCGATGGCGATCACCCGCACCGCGAGGTCGCCGGGAGGGCGCCCTGAGGTGGTGGCCAGGATGGCGGTGACGGCGTCGTGCATTGTCGCCAGGTTCTCCCGTCCGGCCTTCTCCAGCTCGGGGACGCCGAAGATGAGCCTGGCACGCCGCAGGCTGTGCTCGAGATCGGAGGAGAAGCGGCTGGTGAGCGTCCTCATGGTCAGCCGCCCTGCCTCGAGGGGCGGGAGCGAGCCGAGGTGGTCGGCCAGCCCCGCCAGAAGCGGTGGGTCGTACTCGTCCCAGATGATGACGTTCTCTTTGGTGCCGAAGTAGCGGTACACCGAGCTGGGGGAGACGTCGGCGGCGGCGGCGATGTCCTCGACGGTCACCTCTTCGTAACCCCGTTGTTCGACGAGATCGAGTGCCTCGATCTGGATCCGCCGCATCGCCTGCAGCTTCTTGCGCTCTCGGAGCGGGAGCTCGGCGTCCTCGGGCCGGGTGATCTCCATGGAGCCGCAGTATACGGCAAGTTACTCTGAATAGATAGTGACTCGCAGTTCCCTTCTCATTCGTGAGATGGTGATTGGGTGACCCGTCACCGCCATGATCCACGGGCGGCGTCGGTGCCCCCCGGGTACGGCCGGGAGGGCGAGCGCCCCCGGCTCACCGCGCCGGGGGAGCGGTGCGGGGAGGCGGCGTCGTGCCCTGGCGGCGGTTGCTGGACACGGCCGGCGCCAAGGGGGCTTGGGGCGAGGCGGCGGGCGCCGGGACCGGGGCGGGAGCGCCGGTCCCGGGTTGGGGGGTGGCGGACCTGGTGCTGGCTGCCTGCGCCGCGCTGGCGGGACTCGTCGTGGGGCGGGCCGGGGTCGTGGCGGGGGAGGGAGTCGTGGCCGCCGGTCTGACCGGCGGGGCCTCGCGGGTGGCATCCGGGGTGGCGGCGACCTTTGCCTGCTTCGCCTTCTTCTTCGTCTTCGGAGGCCGGGGCGGTCCGCTGGTGGCCCGCTCGACCAGCTCGTAGGCGATGAGCACGTGCTGGTCGTGATCGGCGGCGAGCAGCTTCCAGGCGGCACGGCTCTTCTCGGCGGCGGACTGGCGGACGGTGGAGAGCCCGGCCCGCTCCGCCTCGGGGATGTCGTCGAAGCCGATGATCGAGAGGTCCTTGGGAACGCGCAGCCCGAGTTCCCGAGCTCCGCCGAGCACACCCAGGGCGAGACGATCGGACAGGCAGAGCACGGCGGTGGGCCGCGACTCGGAGGAGAGCAGGTCGAGGGTGGCGGCCTTGGCGTTGCGGCGGAGGTTGGCTCCGACCTCGTAGACGAAGGTGGGGTCGAGCCCGGCATCGGCCAGGGTGTCGAGCACCCCGTGGAGCCGTCCCCGGATCGTGCGGTGTTGCACCTTGGCGAGGCGTCGGTCGTCGATCGGGCCGACCCGCTCCTCGCGCCCGGTCTGGTAGGAGAAGACGCCGATCCGGCGATGGCCGAGGTCGAGGAGGCGCCGGGTGGCGTCGGCCATGGCGGTGTGGTCGTCGATGCCGACGAAGCGCTTGCCGTTGAGCCGGGGGCCGTCGACGAAGACGGTGGGCAGACCTCGCTCCAACACGGTGGAGACCACCGGGTTGTCGTCGGACATCGCCATCACGACGATGGAGTCCACCATCGCTTGGCGGACCCATTCGTGTTGCTGCTCCCCGAAGGGGCAGGGGATGAGGGTGATGGAGAGGCCGGCCGATTGCGCCTCCATCGTGAGGCCGCGGAGGAAGGCGACGGCGTAGGGGTCGTCGAAGGCGTACACGATCGATTCGGTGAGCACGACGCCGAGGGTCTGGGCCTTGCCGGTGCGGAGGGCGCAGGCCGCCGGGTCGGGCCCGGTGTAGCCGAGGCGCTTGGCGGTGGCGAGGATCCGGGCTTGCAGCTCGTCGGAGAGCTGGTCCGGTCGCGAGAACGCGTTCGAGACCGTGGTGCGGGAGACACCCAGCTCGTCGGCGATCGTTTGCAGTGTGATTGACTTGCCCATGGGGGTTGACAACAGCTTAGTCCTTCGATACTGTATCGATCAAGTACTGAATCGATAAAGAAGCCAGGAGGAGGGGAGTTCCATGAACGAGAATCTCTTCGTCAGTCCAGGCCCCTACTACGTCACGACATTCCGGCGGCGGGCCAACCCGCTCTACCTGGACATCGAGCCGGACCTCCCGGCCCGCGCCCGGGCGACGAGCAGGGTCACCAGGGCGGGCGTGAGGCGGCGATTGGCCAACGTGTTCCAGCTCCAGCCGGTGCCCCGGCCGGAGAACTAGATCCAGAGGGCAAACCGAGCAAGAGGGCGGGTCCTGCGGGGCCCGCCCTCTGGTGCGTTCCGGGGTGGCGGGCTCGTCGGGCCGGGTCGGATTGGGTTGGAGGCCGATCTCGGAGGCCTTGATGGCGATCCAGACCCGGGAGCCGTGTGCGAGATGGAGGGCGGCGGCGGCAGCCGGGGTGATCTCGGCCGTCAGCGGGACGGGAGGTCCGAGCTGGACCCGGACCCGGTCGCCCAGCGGCTCGAGGACGGTGATGACGGTAGGCCAGGCGTTGCGGGGGCTGCCGTGAGGCTCGGCGGCGTAGAGGGCGATGGCCCGTGGGTGCACGGTCGCCAGCGTCGGGCCGTGCGCACTGCGATCGGCCACCGCGACGGCATGCCCGTTGTCGAGGGTGAGGGACCCGTCGGTGGCGACGCCGGCCATGAGGTTGATTCCGGCCAGGTCGGCGGCGTAGGGGGTGACGGGGCGGCGCCGGATGTCGTCGGCGGTGCCGGCCTGGGTGATCCGGCCCTGCTCGATGACGTAGATCGTGTCGGCGAGCAGGAAGGCCTCGGCCGGGTCGTGGGTGATGAGGAGCCGGGGGCCCGGGTAGACGTCGAGATGCTCGGCGAGCACCCGGCGGAGCTGGCCCCGGGTCGTGACGTCGAGGGCGGCGAGTGGCTCGTCGAGCAGCAGCAGGCTGGGGTCGACGGCGAGGGCCCGGGCCAGGGCGACCCGCTGAGCCTGCCCCCCGGACAGATCACGAGGCCGGCGATCGGCGAGGGGGGCGAGATCGAAGCGTTCCAGCCAGCGGCCCGCCTCCCGGCGTGCCGTCGCCCGGTCGATGCCCCGGCCCCACAGCCCGAAGGCGACGTTGTCGAGCGCGCTGAGGTGGGGGAACAAGACGTAGTCCTGGAAGACGATGCCGAGCCGCCGCCGCTCGACGGGGACGAAGCGACCGTTCGCCGGATCGTCCAGGACCACGCCGTCGAGCCGGACGTGGCCCGCATCCAGCGGGAGGATGCCGGCGATGGCCGCCACCGCCGTCGACTTTCCGGCGCCGTTGGGTCCGAGCAGCGCCGCGGTGCCGCCCGGAGAGATGTGCAGCTCGATGTCGAGGGTGAAGGCCTCTCCGGGGGAAACGGCGAGATGGGCGTCGAGTCCGGTGGTCATTGCATGCCCCACCAGCGGTTGCGGAGGGCGAGGAGGACGGCGAGCGAGATCGCCACCAGCACCAGGCTGAGGGCGATGGCGACGTCCCGGTCGCTCTCGAGGGCGACGAAGACCGCCAGCGGCAGGGTCTGGGTTCGGCCGGGGAGGTTCCCGGCGAAGGTGATGGTGGCGCCGAACTCGCCGAGGGCCCGAGCCCATGACAGCAGGGTGCCGGCGGCGAGGGAGAGGGCGATGAGGGGGAGGGTGACCCGGCGGAACACTCTCCAACGGGAGGCGCCGAGGCTGGCGGCCGCCGCCTCGTAGCGGGGATCGAGGGTGCGGAGGGCGCCTTCGACGGTGACGACGAGGAAGGGTGTGGCGACGAAGGCGTTGGCGGCGATCACTCCCCAGATCGAGAACGGGAGCAGCAGCCCGGTGGCGTTGTAGAGCGATTCACCGAGCAACCCGCGGCGGCCGAAGGCGAAGAGCAGGGCGGCCCCTCCCACCACCGGCGGGAGCACCATGGGCAGCGTCACCAGGCTGCGGACGAGCGCCTTGCCGGGAAACTCGCTGCGGGCGAGCATCCAGGCGAGGGGCACACCGAGCAGCACCGCGACGGCGGCGGCCGCCACCGACGTCGCCAGGGAGAGCCGCAGGGCCTCGACGGCCATCTCGTCGGTGACGAGTTCCCAGAGACGCCCCCACGGGGTTCGGGCGAGGAGGCCGGCGAGCGGGAGCGCGAACAGGACGAGACCGATCGTGCCCAGGACGAGGAGGGGCGGCGGGACCTGCCGCAGCCCCGTGTGGCGGCGCCCGGCGGTCACGGTGCCACGAATCCGAATCCGTCCATGATCTCCTGTCCCTCGGCGGACAGGACGAAGGCTACGAAGTCTGCCGCCTCCGTGGGATGGGGAGCGTCCTCCAGGGCCACGATCGGGTAGGTGGCGCGCACGTTGAACTCGGGGGGGATGGCGACCTCGTCGACCGATCCGGCGGCCGCCATCACGTCGGTGCGGTAGACGATCCCGGCGTCGAGCTCGCCTGCCTCGATCTTGGTGAGCAGGGCCCGCACGTTCGGCTCGTTGGTGTCGATGGCGGGTGCCACTCTCGCCTTCTCCAGTGCCCGGCGGGCGAACCCGCCCAGGGTGCTTCGGCGACACACAGGCCGATGAGCAAGTCGTCGTCGCCAAAATCGGCGAGCCCGGTGATGCCGGCCGGATTCCCCGGCGGCACCGCGATGCGCAACTCGTTGGAGGCGAAGTTGGCCGGGCCGGCGGCGGCCCCCGCCTCCACCACCCGATTCATGGTGGCGGTGTTGGCCGAGGCGAAGACGTCGGCGGGGGCCCCTTCGAGGATCTGGTCCCGCAGCGAGGAGCTGGAGGCGAAGCTGAGGGTGACCTTGGTGTCGGGGTGGGTCGCCTCGTACGCCGCGGCAACGGCGGCGAAGGCGTCGGTCAAGGATCCGGCGGCAAAGATGAGGAGTTCGCCGTCGGCGGCATTGCCGGACCCGCACGACGCCCCGAGCAACGTCATGACGAGCAGTGCGACGAGGGGGCGTCGGCGCATGGTCCTTCCGTTCTGTCGAGTAGTCTCAATGAGACTACGACGTTCGCCAGGATGGCAGAGGTCGATGTGAGCGACAAGTCACCCGCCCGCTCCGGCGCCCCGTCGCCCCAGGAGCCGGCTCCGGAGAGCGAGCCGTCGCTCACCGAGCACGTAGTGCTGGCGGTGCTGGGGGAGGGGGCGGCGCACGGTTTTGCCATTGCCCGCGAGCTGTCGCCGCGCCGCGAGATCGGTCGAGCGTGCACCGTGCGCCGACCGCTGGTGTACCGAGCATTGGATCGCCTCGTGGCCTCCGGCCTCGCCGCCACCCGCGGCACCGAGCCGGGGGAGGCGGCCCCGCGCCGCACCGTGTTCCGCATCACCCCCCGAGGCCGGAGCGCCCTCGACCGCTGGCTGGAGCAGCCGGTGGACCACGTCCGGGACCTGCGAATCGAGTTCCTGCTCAAGGTCCTGCTGTTGCGGCGGGGCGGGCGCACGACCCGCCCCCTGGTGGAGGCGCAGCGGGATGCCCTGGCCGGCACCCTGGCGGCTCTGCGCCGGGGGACGGGGGACGACGAGATCGACCTGTGGCGGCGCCACAACGCCGCCGCGGTGGCCGCCTTCCTCGACGAGCTGCTGGCCCGGTCGTGACGGGTGATCGGGCGGGGCGGGGCAACTGCAGGATCGTTCTCCCCCGGAATCGGGCGGAGTCGCGCTAGCTTCGGGACGTCAGGCACCACCACACAGCGGAGACCGACCATGCAGTTCGACTTCCCACTCGCCGAGCTCGAGACCTACCGTCCCGAGGTGCAGGAGCCGGAGGACTTCGACGACTTCTGGACCGAGCAGCTCAGGATGGTCGCCAAGTACCCGCTCGACGCCACCTTCGAGCCGGTGGCCGGCCCGCTGCACACCGTGGATGTGCTCGACGTCGCCTTCAACGGCTACGGCGGTGACCGGATCCGGGGCTGGATGCTGCTGCCACTTCACCGCAGCAAGCCGATGCCGACGATCGTGGAGTACGTCGGTTACGGCGGTGGGCGCGGGCTCTCCCATGAGTCGCTGCTGTGGAGCGCCGCCGGCTACGCCCACCTCATCATGGACACCCGGGGCCAGGGATCGACCTGGTCGGTGGGGGACAGCCCCGATCCGGGTGACACCGGCGATCCCAGCTTCCCCGGCTTCATGTCGAAGGGGATCCGCAACCCCGCCACCTACTACTACGTGCGCCTCTTCGTCGACGCCTTCCGGGCGGTACAGACGGCGCGAGCCCACCCCTTCGTCGATCGGGACCGGATCGCGGTGACGGGCGGGAGCCAGGGCGGTGGGGTGGCCATCGCCGCCGCCCACCTGGCGGGAATCTCGGTGACGGCGATGGTCGACGTGCCGTTCCTGGCCCATTTCGCCCGGGCGGTCGAGATCACCGACGCAGATCCCTACGCCGAGCTGGCCGTCTACTGCCACACCCACCGGGATCAGGTCGAGACCGTGTTCCGGACCCTGTCGTACGTCGACGTCGTCAACCACGCCAAGCGGGCCAAGGCGCCCGCGCTGTTCTCGGTCGGCCTCACCGACATGGTGAGCCCGCCGTCGACGGTGTTCGCCGCCTACAACTGGTGGGGCGGCGAGAAGCAGATCGAGGTCTACCCCTTCAACGCCCACGAGGGGGGCGGTGCTCATCACGACCTGCGCAAGGTCGAGTTCGCCCACGAGCACGTCCGGGACTGCGTCGTCGAGTGAGCATGGTCCCGCCGGCGACGCCGCCGGCATCGAACCGGAAGGGACTGCCGTGACGCCCATGCCGCCGGGGCGCTGGTGGGTGCGGCGAGCACCACGAGAGAGTTCGGGGCGCTCCGGTCGAACCAGGGGCGTCCTGGACGCGCTGGGGGCGATGGCGGTCGTCGGGAGCGCGGTCACCGTCTCCGAGCAGCTCACCGACTACCCGGTCTACTCGGCGCAGGCGGTCCGGTACACGATGGCGGCGTTGCTGCTGTTCGGCGGGGCCCGGCTGGCGCACCGCATCGTGCTGCGCCCCACCGCACGCGAGCTGGGGCACCTCTTCCTCCTGGCCACCATCGGCCTGAGCCTCTTCAACATCGCCATCGTCAACGCGGTGGGGCACGCCGAGCCGGCCGTGGTCGGAGTGATCGTGGCCGGAGTCCCCGTCCTGCTGGCGCTCGGGAGCCCGCTGGTGGAGCGGCGGCGGCCACCGCTTCGCGTCGTGGCGGCAGCAGGCGTCGTGGTGCTCGGCGCCGTCCTCGTCGAGTGGGGAGGGCGTAGCGATGCGGTCGGCATCATCTGGTCGGTGGTGGCGATGCTGGCGGAGGCGGCCTTTACCTTGCTGGCCTTGCCGGTCCTGCAGCGGCTCGGACCGCTCGGCATCTCGGCGCACACCTGTTGGTTGGCTGCGCTCCAGCTCGGGGTCCTGGCGGTGGTGATCGACGGATCGGCCAACCTCACGATGCCGGATGCCGGGGAGGTCTTCGCCGTCGTCTACCTGGCGGTGGTGCTCACCGCGATCGCCTTCCTGTGGTGGTTCGAGGGGGTCCGCCTGTTGGGGGGTGAGGTCGCCGGGTTGTTCGCCGGAGTCGTGCCGGTGGCGGCCGCCGCTTCGGGGCTGCTCACCGGCACGACCACCGTGGGGATCAGGGTGCTCGGTGGCACGGTTCTGGCGGCGGCCGGCATCGTCGCCGGGCTGCTCGCCGCCCGCTCCGGACCGGGACCGGCCGGCCTCATTCGGGAGTGACCAGGCTCGGCGACGAGGAGACGGCCGACAGCACGGCCACCACCGTCGCCCCCGGCATCAGTAGCACATGGGCGGGCTTGGGAGGCGGGCCGGTGGTGGGGTGGGGGACGGAGCGGCTGGTCACGTTGGCTCTGCTGCGGGGCGCGGCGCCGGTTCGAGGACGTCGGCGGGGACCCGGAATGCATCCCATCCGGTGGTCTCCACCTCCTGGATCACGTTGTCGAGCCAGGCGAGCTCGGCGGTGAGCAGGCCGTGGATCCTGAGCAGCATCTGGGCGGAGGTGGCGCCGTGGCGTCGCCGCAGCTCCGGGACGAAGGCGGGGTCGTGCAGGTCGAGCCGGGCGGCGACGGCCCGCCGCCGGGCTCGGAGCACGTCGAGGCTCTCGGCCTCGTCGAGGGCGGCGGCGAAGCCGAGCATGCCGAAGACGGTGTCGAAAGGCTGCGGCGGGAACGCCTCGGCCAGCTCGGGGGACTGGAACCAGCTCCGCAGGGCGCGCCGGCCGCGCCGGGTGATGGCGTAGACGTTGCGGGGCGGGGCTCCGCCGGCCCGCTCCTCGTGGGAGACGATGAGGCCGGCCGCCTCCAGCTTGCGGAGCACGTAGTAGACATGCTTCTCGCCGAGTTCTACCCACTGGTCGGCACCCGAGATCTCGATGATCCGGTTGATGCCGTGGCCGTGGATCGGGTTCCGGGAGACGGCTCCCAGAATGAACAGCTCCCTGGTGCTGACCGCCATCATGCCTCCGCGTATGAGCCGTACTAGTACGAATCATACGATCAACGGAGGCGGCGCCGCCACCCCCGGCTCGGTCCTCCCGGTTCCCCTTGATGTCGTCGGGATTCCGGCGAGAGGCGGGGGAGGGACGGGGGCGGGAGCGGCAAAGCGCCGGCCCGGCTCCGTTCACATGCTCGAAACATGCAATTCACGCAACCGCAACGGCAGGGCAACCAACGAGAAACAACGGGGCCCGATCATGCCCCCCACGGTTGCACGTTCAGCACGAGTTCAAATCACAAGGGGAAGGTGAAGAACATGCGAACGCTCCTGAGGGCTTGGTTGCGGCAGAGACGTTTGTGGCTCTCGTTGCTCTTCCTGTTGATCGGGTTGCTCCCGGCAGGGATCGCATGGGCGTCCGACCCGACGGGAGCCGCCACCATCAACGTCGACACCAATCCGGCGGCGGCCGCCGTCGAAGCGGTCAACTACACATGGACCCTCATCGCGGCGTTCCTCGTGTTCCTGATGCAGGCCGGCTTCGCCCTCCTCGAGGCAGGTTCCACCCGGGCCCGCAACGCCGGCTCGGTATTCATGAAGAACCTGATGGACTTCTGCATGTGCGGCCTCGCCTTCTGGGCCTTCGGGTTCGCCCTCATGTTCGGCGGCTCCGGCGGCGCCTCCGGGCTCGCCGAAGGTAACTCGCTGTTCGGGTACTCGGGATTCTTCCTGGCGGGCCAGGCCAACGACGTCGGCACGATGGAGCTGTGGCTGTTTCAGATGGTCTTCGCCGCCACCGCCGCCACCATCGTCTCCGGAGCCATGGCCGAGCGCACCCGCCTCGACGCCTACATGGCGTACAGCTTCCTGATCAGCGCCCTCATCTACCCGGTCTACGGTCACTGGGTGTGGGGCGGCGGCTGGCTCTCCACTCTCAACTTCGGCTCGGGAGCCGTCGACTTCGCCGGGTCCGGCGTGGTCCACACCGTCGGGGGCGTGGCAGGCTTCGTCGGGGCCCTGATGGTCGGTTCCCGTCGCGGCAAGTTCGACACCGAAGGCAAGCCGCGCGACATCCCCGGCCACAACATGGGCTTCGTCGTCATCGGGGCCATGATCCTGATGTTCGGCTGGTTCGGGTTCAACCCCGGCAGCACGCTGGCGGCCACCGATCTGCGCATCTCGGTGATCGCGGTCAACACGTTCCTGGCGGGCGTGGCCGGCGCCGTGGTCGCCTACTACATCAGCCTGGTGCGCACCGGCAAGGCCAACATCGCCGTCACCTGCAGCGGGCTCATCGGCGGGCTGGTCGCCATCACGGCGCCCTGCGCTTTCGTCGATCCGTGGGCGGCCGTGGTCATCGGCGCCATCGCAGGTGGCCTGGTGATCGTGGTGGCCGAGTACCTGGAGCGGCGGTGGCGCCTCGACGACCCGGTGTGGGCCGTCGCCTGCCACGGTGGCGCCGGGATCTGGGGCCTGCTGGCGGTCGGCATCTTCGCCAACGGCAACTACGGCGGCGTCTCCGGCCTCCTCGACGGTGAAGGCGGGCAGATCGTCGCCCAGCTCATCAGCGTCGTCGCCGTCGTCGCCTGGACCGCGATCACCTCGGCGATCATCTTCGGCTTCATCAAGGCCACGATCGGCCTCCGGGTCTCGGAAGCCGACGAAGAGATGGGCCTTGACGCCTCCGAGTTCACCCAGCCCGGATACGTGGTTTGACCGAGAGAGTCATGACGAAAAGAGAGAGGATCGGGATATGCAATTCATAGCCCTCGCAGCATTCGTGATGATGTTCGTGGCGTTCGTGGTGCTACCGAAGCGGTTGCTCCAGCGCGAAGAGGAGGACTGAGCCACCGGCCGTCCTGCTCCACCGACAGGTCCGGAGGCCACGCCTCCCGACCCGGCGGGAGCATGTGGGGCGTCGCGCCTCCGGGCACGGAGACGCGGCCACCGGGCTTGAGTCCATCGCACCATCTCGTCCGTCATACCCGATCTGTGTCCGTCTCTCGTGACTCCGTGACGGTCACTGCGTGAAGGAGCCCCGCCTTGGCGGGGCTCCGGCGCGTCGGTGATCCGGAGCCGGCTCCACATCGCGCGCGAGAGGCACCGGGAGCAGCCGCGGACCGCTATCATGCCGTCCGTGACTTCAACAGGAATTGATTCGAATTCGACTGAAATATTGCTGGAGCGTCTCGCCGCGCTCGCCGACCCGATCCGGCTCGAGGTGGTGTGCCAGCTGAGCGACGGGCAGCGTTGCGTCTGCGACCTGCAGGAGGCGGTGGCGGCGGCGCCCAACCTCCTCTCCTATCACCTCAAGGTGCTACGGGAAGCCGGGATCATCGAAGGGACCCGGCGGGGCCGCTGGATCGACTACGCCCTGGTGGAAGGCGCCCTCGAGGAGATCCGGGGCGCCCTCCCGATGCCGGCGTCCGGGAACCCGGGCTGAGCGTGCCGCCTGTGATCTCCCTGGGTCGTCAACGGCAGGACGCGTCGACACGATTGTGGGCCTCCGTCGCCGCAGCCGTGGTGGGCTGGGTGGCGGTGCTGGCGATCAACGATCGGGTGTGGGATCGGGTGGTGTTCGGCCTCTTCGGACTGTCCGAGGGAACGAGGTGGGGCGAGGCGGTGCACTTCTTCGTGTTCGACACCACGAAGATCCTGCTCCTGCTGGCAGGCATCATCTTCGCTGTCACCGTCCTCCGCAGCTTCGTGACCCTGGAACGCACCCGCGCCATACTCGGGGGTCGCCGCCAAGGCGTGGGGAACGTGGCCGCCGCCGGCCTCGGCGTCGTCACCCCCTTCTGCTCGTGTAGCGCGGTGCCGGCCTTCATCGGGTTCGTGGCGGCCGGTGTCCCGTTGGGGGTGACCCTCAGTTTCCTGATCGCCAGCCCGATGGTGAACGAGGTCGCCGTCGTCATGCTGCTCGGCCTCTTCGGGTGGAGGATCGCCCTCCTCTACATCGGGTTCGGGTTGCTCGTCGCCGTCCTGGCCGGCTACCTGCTCGGCCGCCTCCGGCTGGAGCGGTGGGTCGAACCGTTCGTGTTCGAGACGGCCCTGCGCGGCCGTCCGGTGGCGTTGTCGAGTGGCCTGGCTTGGCAGGAGCGGCTGGCGCTCGGCCGCCAGGAGGTACGGACCATCCTGCGCAAGATCTGGCCCTACCTCCTGGTCGGGATCGGAGTAGGCGCCGTCGTGCACGGCTGGGCCCCCGAGGACCTCTTCACCCGTCTCGCCGGATCCGGCAACCCGCTGGCGGTGCCGGCCGCGGTCGTGCTCGGCATCCCGCTCTACTCCAATGCCGCCGGGATCATGCCCCTGGTCGAGGCCCTCTCCGCCAAGGGCGTGGCGATGGGCACGGTTCTCGCCTTCATGATGTCGGTGGTGGCGCTCTCGCTCCCGGAGATGATCCTGCTGCGCCGGGTCCTGAAGCCGAAGCTGCTCGCCACCTTCACGGCCGTCGTCGGCACCGGGATCGTCGCCGCCGGGTTCCTGTTCAACGTCGTCATCTAGCGAGAGGAAACACACGAGATGGAGATCAAGGTTCTGGGATCGGGATGCGCCAATTGCCTTGCACTCGAGGAGCGCACCACGCGCGCGCTCGGCATGCTCGGGATGGACGCGGAGGTCGCCAAGGTCACCGACTTCGCCGAGATCGCCGGCTACGGCGTGATGAGCACCCCGGCGCTCGTCCTCAACGACGAGGTCGTCGTCATGGGCCGGGTCCCGACCGTCGAGGAATTGCAGGCGATTCTCGGCGCCAGCCCGGCGTGAGCCTTCCTGGAGCGCTCGCTGCCGAGGTCGAAGCTCCCGTCCTGCAGCGCCTCTCCCGGCTCGACCGGTTCCTCCCGGTGTGGATCCTGCTGGCGATGGTCGCCGGCCTCGGACTCGGGCGGCTCTTCCCGGACCTCAACGACGCCCTCGACGCCGTCAAGATCGGCACGGTGTCGCTCCCCATCGCCCTCGGCCTGCTGGCGATGATGTACCCCGTCCTGGCCAAGGTGCGCTACTCCCAGGTGGGGGAGGTGGCCGCCGACCGCACCATGATGGCCACCTCGCTCGTCCTCAACTGGGTGATCGGCCCGGCGCTCATGTTCGCCCTCGCCTGGCTCCTGCTACCCGACCTGCCGGAGTACCGCACCGGGTTGATCATCGTGGGCCTCGCTCGCTGCATCGCCATGGTGCTGATCTGGAACGACCTCGCCTGCGGCGATCGGGAGGCCGCCGCCGTGCTGGTGGCGCTGAACTCCGTGTTCCAGATCGTCGCCTACTCCCTCCTCGGCTACTTCTACCTGGAGCTGCTCCCCGGGTGGCTCGGGCTCGACACCGCCACCCTCGACGTGTCGATGTGGGAGATCGCCCGGGTGGTGCTCGTCTTCCTCGGCATCCCCCTCGCTGCCGGCTACCTGACCCGGCGCTGGGGCGAGGCACGCCGCGGCCGGGAGTGGTACGAGACCCGCTTCCTGCCCAGAATCGGCCCGATCGCCCTGTGGGGGCTGCTGTTCACGGTGGTGATCCTGTTCGCCCTCCAGGGTGAGACCATCACCTCGCAGCCGGGCGACGTGGCACGAATCGCGCTGCCATTGCTCGCCTACTTCGGATTGATGTGGGGTGTCTCTTTCTGGCTCGGCCTCCGGCTCGGGTTCTCATACGCGAGGAACACGACGGTGGCGTTCACGGCGGCCGGCAACAACTTCGAGCTGGCGATCGCCGTCGCCATCGGCGTCTTCGGCGTCACGTCGGGGGAGGCGCTCGCCGGAGTGGTCGGGCCCCTCATCGAGGTCCCGGTCCTGGTCGGCCTGGTCTCGGTGGCGCTGTGGGCCCGGCGCCGTTTCTACCCGGCCGACGACACCACGATCACCCTGCCGCCGGGGACGGAGGATCCGGCTCTTCCGTTGCCTCGGGAGCGGGGTCGTGCAGGATGAGGCGGGCACTGCGGGAGTACGTGAGGTAGGAGCGGGCCCACTCGAAGAGCACGATGGCCCGATTGCGGAACCCGATCAGGAAGAGGATGTGCACGAACAGCCAGGAGAGCCAGGCGGCGAGGCCCCACAGATGAACCCGCCGGATCACCGCCACCGCCGCCTTCCGGCCCAACGTCGCCATTGATCCCCGGTCGACGTAGTGGAAGGGTTCGGGCTCCTTTCCGTCGATCCGCCGCCTGGGCGGTGATGATCCCAGAGAGCAGGAGACCCCCGACCGCGATGGCGCCGATCATGACGTTGCGCCCCCGCTTTCGAGCGTCGTTCGCGGGGCCTCGATATCGATACCATGATTCCCGCACTTCGGACGGGCGCCGCCCATACCTGAGGTTTGGGTGCGGATCAACCGGAGGGCAGGATTCGAGATCGCGCCGTTGCGGCCGGTACCGTGTGGACCGGAGTGGGGTGAACGATGCGACAGAGATCATCCGGCCCAGGGATCCGCCGTCCCGTCGTGGCCGGTTCGTTCTACCCGGCCGATCCCGTCTGTCTCGAGGCGATGGTGCGGCGCCTGCTTTCGGAGGCGCCGGCGATCCCGACCACGATCCTGCCGCGGATCCTCGTCGTCCCCCACGCCGGCTACGTCTACTCCGGACCGGTGGCGGCGACCGGATACGCCGCGCTGCAGACGGCCGGGGAGGGGGTGGAGCGGGTGGTGGTGATCGGTCCTTCCCATTTCGTCGGATTCGCCGGTCTCGCCACCGCGGGTGCGGTCGCCTTCGCCACTCCCCTCGGCGAGGTGCCGGTGGATCCCGACCTGACCGGCCGTTTCGAAGCGATGCGGCGGGTGCACGCTCGCCCGGCCGCCCACGATCGGGAGCACAGCCTCGAAGTGCAGCTCCCGTTCCTTCAACTCACGTTGCCGGCCGTGTCGGTGGTGCCGGTGCTGACGGGCGACGCCGACCCGGTTGCGGCCGCCGCCGTCGTCGACGAGGCGCTGCAGAGCGAGGACACGGTCGTCATCGTCAGTTCCGATCTCTCCCACTACCTCGATCTGGAAGCGGCCCGCCGTGCCGACAGCCGGACGGCTTCCGCGGTCGAGCGGCTGCGTCCGGACGAGATCGAACCCCGCGCCGCCTGCGGCGGGACGGCGCTCCGGGCCGCCCTGGCGGTGGCACGGCGCCGCGGGTGGCGGTGCCGGCGGCTCGATCTCCGCACCTCGGGCGACACCGCCGGGTCCGTGGAACGGGTGGTGGGCTACGGGGCGTTCGTGCTCGGCCCGCTGCGGTGACGGCCCCGCCTGGTCAGCGGCCCTGCGGGAGGCCGGGGCCGGGCGCAGGATCGGGGCGGGCGGCGAGCCGGATCGGCCGTCGCCGTCCTCCCCACGATCCCGGGCGATCCTCGAACATCCCGGCGCACCGGGTGCCGCAGCCGAGGCAGCGGCCCCGGGCGTCGAGCCCCCATCGTCCCAGCCGGTAGCCGTCGCGCTCGACGAGGGAGGCGCCGCAGGCGGGGCACCAGGTCGTCTGCCCTTCGAGATCCTGGACGTTGCCGAGGTAGACGTGACGGAGCCCGTTTTGGAGTGCGACGGTGCGGGCCCGGCGCAGCGTGTCGAGCGGCGTCGGGGGGACGTCGGACATGCGGAATGCGGGGTGGAACGCCGAGAAGTGGAGCGGGACGTCGGGGCCGAGACGGGCGGCGATCCAGCGGGTCATGGCATCGATGGCGGCGTCGCCGTCGTTGAGGCCCGGGATGAGCAGGGCGGTGACCTCGAGCCACACGTCGGTCTCGGTCGCCACGTACTGCAGGGTGTCGAGCACCGGCTGGAGGTGGCCGCCGCAGGTGTGCCGGTAGACGTCGTCGTCGAACGCCTTGAGATCGATGTTGGCGGCGTCCATCTTGGCGTAGAACTCGGCTCGGGGTGCCGGATTGACGTAGCCGGCGGTGACGGCCACGGGATGGATGCCGATCTCGCGGCAGGCGGCGGCGACGTCGACGGCGTACTCGTGAAAGACGACCGGGTCGTTGTAGGTGAAGGCGACGCTGCGGCAGTCGAGGGCGGCTGCGGCGCTGGCGATCTGCTCCGGGGTGGCGGCGTCGGCCAGCACGTCGTCGGCCCGGGCTCTCGAAATGTCCCAGTTCTGGCAGTGGCGGCAGGCCAGGTTGCACCCGGCGGTGCCGAACGAGAGCACCGGGGTTCCCGGGAGGAAGTGGTAGAAGGGCTTCTTCTCGATCGGGTCCACGCAGAACCCGCTGGATCGCCCGTAGCTGGTGAGCACGATCCGGTCGCCGCGGCGGGCGCGCACGAAGCACAGGCCGCGTTGCCCCTCTCGCAGCTTGCACTCTCGGGGGCAGAGGTCGCATTGGATGCGCCCGTCGTGCCGCCGATGCCAGTACGTGGTCGGGATGATCGGTCCCGCCGGGACGTCCGTCGTCACCCTGGCCTCCTCTTGCTCTCTCCACGATATGCCCGGCCGGACCGGGCCGCCAGCGGCGCGGGGGAGCGGAGCGGTGCCGGCTCCCGCGGCCGCCGGTGCCGTAGCCTGGCGCGATGCGTGACGGGCATCTCGTGCTGATCGGTGAGATGGGATCGGGCAAGACCACGGTCGGCGCCAAGGTGGCCGCCGCCCTGGGACGCCCGCTGGTCGATTCCGACCGGCAGATCGAGGAGCGCTTCGGGGAGAGTGGCCGCGCCCTTGCACGACAACACGGTGTCGCCTGGTTGCACCAGGCTGAAGCCGACGCCCTGCGAGAGGCGCTGGATCGGGAGGGACCCGCCGTGATCGCACCGGCGGCGAGCATCGCCGACCGGCCCGACCTGGTCGACGCCCTCGCCGATCCGGCGCTGACGGTGGTGCTGCTCGACGGCGACCCGGTGGTGCTGCGGGCTCGGGCCGGCGCCGGCGATCACCGGCGCCCACTCGACCTGGAGGAGGCCCGTACCCTCGCCCGGGAACGGCGGGAGCGCACCCTGGCGGTGGCATCGCTGGTCGTCGACGTCACCTCGATCGATGCCGGCGAGGCGGCGGCACAGGTGCTGCATCACGTCTTGGCTTGAGACGCCGGCGGTTCGGTAGGCTGCCGCGCCAACGAGCCGGACGATCACGGGAGACGCCATGCCGGGAGCGGGGTTCGATCGCGCCGAGGAGTTGCTGGCGCAGCTCACTCACGAAGAGAAGGTTGCGCTACTGGCCGGATCGGATCGGTGGAGCACGGTGCCGATCGAGCGTCACGGCATTCCCCGTCTCACGGTGACCGACGGGCCCAACGGGGCCCGCGGCGGAGACGAGAACCACGGGCCCACCTCGGCTTGCTTCCCGGCCGGGGCGGCCCTGGCCGCCACCTGGGACGTCGACCTGGTGGGTGAGGTGGGGGCGGCTCTTGCCGATGAGACCCGCTCCAAGGGGGCTCACGTGCTGCTGGCCCCTACCGTGAACATCCAGCGCTACCCCCGCGGCGGCCGTGTCTTCGAGTGCTACTCGGAAGACCCCTACCTCACCGGACGCATGGCGGTGGCGTTCATCTCCGGGGTGCAATCACGCGGGGTGGGGGCCTGCATCAAGCATCTTGTGTGCAACGACGCCGAGTTCGAGCGGAGGTCGATGAGCTCGGATGTGGAGGAACGACCGCTGCGTGAGGTCTACCTGGCGCCGTTCGAGACCGCCGTCGCCGAGGCGGGCCCGTGGTCGGCGATGTCGGGCTACAACCGGATCAACGGCGTCTACGCCGCGGAGCACCCGTTGCTCCTCGACGTGCTCAAGGGCGAGTGGGGGTTCGACGGCATCGTCATGTCCGACTGGGGCGGCACCAACGGGGAGGCGACGCCGGCCGGCGGCCTCGACCTGGAGATGCCGGGTCCGGCACGGTGGATGGCGCCCGGGCATGTCGAGGCCGCCCTCGCCCGCGGCGACCTCGACGAGGCCGGGCTCGACGACAAGGTGCGGCGCCTGCTGCGGCTGATGGTGCGCACCGGCGCCCTCGACGCTTCGGGGCCGGCGTCGCCGCGGGCCGACGACCGGCCGGAGCACCGGATCCTGGCGCGGCGGGCGGCGGCGGAGTCGATCGTCGTCCTCGGCAACCGGGACGGCATCCTGCCGCTGGACCCGGCAGGGATGCGCCGCGTTGTCGTGGTCGGCGACCTTGCCGCCCACACCCCGATCATGGGCGGCGGCAGCGCCGAAGTGAACGTGCACTACTCGGTGCCGGTGCTCGACGGCATCCGGGAGGCGGTGGGCCCGGGCACCGTGGTTGACCACCAGGTGGGCACGGTGGTCCATGTCGCCCCGCCTCCCCTGGCGTCCTCGCTCGTCACCGCAGCCGACGGGGCACCCGGGTTCACCATCGAGTACTTCACCAACCCCGATCTCGCCGGGGAGCCGATCCGCGCCTTCACCACCGGCAAGAGCCGATTCCACTGGCGGAGCCAAGGCGACGGCTACGTCGAGTATCGCCAATTCTCGGCTCGACTCCACGGCACCTTCACCCCCGCGCTCGGCGGCGAGCATCTGCTCACCCTGGGCGGGATCGGGGGAGAGGTGCGGTTGACGCTGGACGGGGAGCGGCTGCTGGCGGGCGGCCCGGATCCGGAGCAGGCCCCCACCGACCTCTCCGTCGCCCTCGACCTGGGCGCCGGGGAGTCCCACGAGCTGGTCGTCGAGTTCGCCGCCACCGGGGAGAGCCGGTTCCGGATGCTCGAGGTGGGGCACCGGCCGCCGCAGCCCGACGATCTCGTCGCCCGGGCCGTGGCCGCAGCCGCCGCCGCCGAGGTGGCGGTGGTCGTCGTCGGGCTCGGCGGGGAGTGGGAGGGAGAGAGCTTCGACCGGCCCGATCTGAAGCTTCCCGGGGCCCAGGACGAGTTGGTGGCGGCGGTGGCCGCCGCCAATCCCGCCACGGTGGTGCTGGTGGCGGCGGGGGCGCCGGTCGAGATGCCGTGGGCCGACGAGGTGGCCGCGGTGGCGCAACTCTGGTACGGGGGCCAGGAGGTGGGCCACGCCGCCGCCGACGTGCTCTTTGGCCGCGTCGACGCTTCGGGCCGGCTCCCCATGACCTTCCCGCGCCGTCTCGAGGATGCACCGGTGCCGGAGCTGACGGTGCGGAGTCCCGGTCACAACGTCTACGAGGACGGCGTCTTCGTCGGCTACCGGGCCTACGACCGGGACGGCACCGAGCCGCGCTACCCCTTCGGTCACGGCCTCTCCTACACCACCTTCGGCTACCGGGACCTGGCGGTGGTCGCCGCCGGCGACGGGCTGCAGGTGGCGGCGACGATTGAGAACACGGGCGACCGGGCCGGTGCGGAGGTGGTGCAGCTCTACGTGGGCCCGGAGGCCCGGCAGGGGGACCATCCGCCCCAGGAGCTGAAGGGTTTCCGCAAGATCCGGCTCGAGCCGGGCGAGTCGACCACGATCGGCTTCGAGGTGACCCGGCGTGATCTCTCCTGGTACGGGCCCGAGGGATGGCAGTTCGACCCGGGCGAGTACGAGGTGCGCCTCGGGCATTCCTCCCGTGACATCCGGCTCACCGCCCTGATCGAGGTCCCGGCGGCCGGCTGAGCGTCACCGCCAGGCGAGCGCGGCGTCGACCAGTTCGGCGACGGCACGCCACGAGTACCGCGCCTGCACCAGTTCCCACCCGGCGTCGGCGAGGGACCGGGCCCGTTCCGGGTCGGCCAGCAGTGCCGTCACCGCATCGGCCATTCCCTCGACGTCTTCGGCGAGCAGGGTATGGGTGCCGTCGACGACCGCGAGGCCTTCGGCCGCCTTCGCGGTGGCCACGACCGGGAGGCCGGCGGCGAACGCCTCCAGCAGCTTGAAGCGGCTGCCGCTCCCCGCCTGGAGCGGCGCCACCATGACGTCCGCCTCCGCCAGCAGCGGGGCCATGTTCTCCACCGGTCCGGTTACCCGGACTTCGGGCACGGTGCGGTGGGCTTCCACCATCTCGGCGGTGGGATACCTCCCGGCCAGCACCACCTCGAAGGTATCGAGGCGGCGGCGCAGCGCCGGCACGAGCCGGTCGATGATGAGCATCGCCGCCTCCCGGTTCGGGGGGTAGGCGAAGTCACCGGGGAACACCAGGTGGGCCTCCCCGGGCGCTCGGTCGCGGCGGGCGGGACGTTCCGGCGGGAGGGAGACGGCATTGGGGATCACGAAGACGCCGCGAACCCGCCCGTAGCGGTCGGCGATCCCGGCCTGGTCATCGGGCGAGCACACCCACACCTGGGCCGCCGACTCGATGACGGCGCTCTCCAACTGGGCGATGCGGGCCGCGAAGTGGGAGCGGAGCACCCGCTCCGGGGGCTGGCCGGCGCGGGAGGCGAGTTGCTCCTGCAGGTCCGCCTCGACGTTGTGTTCGTTGAGGACGCTGCGGGCCCCGCCGGCCGTCAGCACGTCGCGGTAGGCGCCGAGGTAGAGCTGATCGAGCACCGCCACGTCGGGTTCGAAGTCGGCGACGGCCGCCACCACGTGGGCTCTCAGCCCGTCGGTGAGGTAGGCGAGCGAGGGGTCCCAACTCTCGTCGCGCAGCCAGGACGGGTCCCGGGCGGGGTCGGGGAGCTCGGTGAGGGAGATGGCGTCGGCCGGTTCGTACCACCTCACGCCAGGGAGGGCGGGGCGTGCCATCGGCTTGCGGAGCACGACGATCCCGAGCGGCCCGTGATCGGCGAGGATGGCGGCGATCTGGAGGCTGCGGAGGGCGACGCCGCCCCGCGGTGGGTCGTCGACCGACAGCGACAGCAGCAGGGTGCGCTCGGTCATGGGCGGCTCCGGGACTGCACCCGTCGCCGGGCGTAGCGGCCGAAGCCGACCACGTTGCCGTCGTCGTGCTGGGACCGGCGGTAGCGGTACCAATGCCGGATCAAGGCCGAGGGTCGCGACCCCGGGGAGCCCCGCAGCCACAGCCGGTGCTCGGCACGTTCCCGCCGGCTGTGGGTCCCGTCCCCGAGCGCGGCGAGGACGGGGGTGGGGACCGGCACCTGGAGCGTGCGGGCGAGGAAGGCGAGCCCGGCTTCGACCCGGAGGCTGCGCTCCAGGCGCCGGGAGACGTCCACCAGCCGGTCCCAGTCGATCCGATCGCCGTGGTGGTTGATGGCGATGGCGGTGTCGCCGATCCACCGCAGCTCGACGGGGCGGCCGTGGCGAAGGCCTTCCAGTAGCGCCAGCAGCACGGTGTCGGTGAGGGCGGGAGCCGGGACGGTGCGTTCGGCGACGACCTGGTCGTGGCATCCCTCCCAGAACGGCGCGTCGGCGCCGTCGTCGGGATGGTCGGTGAGCACATGGTCGGTGAGGAAGACCTGGAGGCCGCGGCGGTCGGTGAGCACCGCCAGGTCGCGGTCCGTGGCGCCGGCCGACCAGCCGGCGGCGACGAGGTGGGCGGCGGCCCGGGTGGCCGACGTCTCCCGCAACGCCAGGCCGGCCCGCCCCAGGTTCCGGAGCCCGAGGTCGGGATAGGCCATGATCGCCACCGCGGTACCCCCGGTCACCATCGTGTCGATCCCGGCCTCGTGGAGACGGTGCGTGGCGGAGACGACCGCGTCGATCAGGAGCTGGTTCCGGTACCAGGACTGGCGGGTGATCCCGAGGAGCCGCTCCACCATAACGTCGTCCACCTCCAGCCTCCCGAGGTTGGCGGCGAGCAGCGGCATCATCTCCACGGTGGGCGGGTCGATCGTGTCGAGGTCGGCCTGGCCTCGCCACCGCTCCCAGGCGGCACGCGCCCGGTCGCCGCGGCCCAGGGCGGCGGTGAGGAGCAGGTCGTGGGCGGGGCTGAGGCGGAGGCGGGTGGGCCGTCCTCTCATGCTCACGGTGTCGTGCCGGGCGGGTCGGCCTGGCCGGCCGTCGTCGTCGGGTGGCGGATGCCGTCCGTCACGACCCGGCCTTCGTCGATCCGGTAGAGGCGGTCGACGTGGTCGACCACCCTGGGATGGTGGCTGATGATGAGCACCGCCGGGGAGTTCTCGAGGCGGGTCAGGTTTCCCAGCACCCGCCGCAGGGTGCCGGCGTCGAGGTGATTGGTGGGCTCGTCGAGGATGAGGAGGCGCGGATTGCGGAGCAGCGCCCGGGCGATGGCGATGCGCTGTCGCTGGCCTCCCGACAGTGTCCTGCCGTCGAAGGTGAGTGACTCGTCGAATCCGTGTTGCAGGGTGTCGATGAAGTCGTCGACGGTGGCGAGGTGGGCCGCCCGGCGGATCTCGCCGGGGGCGGCGTCGGGGAAGCCGTAGCCGATGTTCTCGGCGATCGTCCCGGTGACGATGACGCCCTCCTGGGAAACGACGCCGATCTGGCGGCGCAGCGTCGGCATGTCGATCTCGTCGTAGGGGACGCCGTCGACGCTCAGCTCGCCCTGCTCCGGCCGGTAGAAGCCGAGGATGAGGCTCACCAGCGACGTCTTGCCCGACCCGTTGGGTCCGGCGACCATGGTGACCACGCCGGGCTCCAGCTCGAAGTCGACGTCGTGCAGCAGCGGTTCGTCGCCGTAGCCGAATGTGATGCCGCGGCCCTCGATGTGGCCGACGAGGTCGAGTTTGCGGGTGCCCCGGTACGGGTTGCGGTCGTGCTCGTTGTAGAGATCGAAGAGGTGGGTCAGGGCCTGACGTCCCTCCAGGATGGCGGGGACGGCGGCGAAGCTGGTGACGAGCGGGCCCCGCAGCAGGGCGAGGCCTGCGTAGTAGGCGAAGAGGTCGCCGAGGGTGATGTGGCCCCGGGCGTAGGTGATGCCGCCGACCACCAGGATCAGGGTCGCCGAGAGAGCGAGCAGGGTCTGCTGGGTGGTCCCGTAGAGGCCCCGCAGCCACGTCATGCGGGCGTCCTTGGTCTCCAACTCGGCGAGGTGGGCGTCCTGGCGGGCGACGTCCTCGGCTTCGGCGCCGCGGGTTCGGGTCAGCTCGATCGACCGCAGCGAGAACAGCACCCCGGCGCTGAAATCGGCGTACTCGTGCTGGTAGTCCTTGACCGCCCGCTGCACCCGGGGGCGGAGCCAGCGATGGTTCATCGAGAGCAGGGGGACGATGGTGAAGGTGACCAGGGCGAGCAGCCAGTTGATGCTGATGAGGATCGCCGAGATGCCGATCGCCAGCAGCACGGTCGGGAAGAACGTGGAGATGAGCAGGTCGGTCATCGAGTCGACCCGTTGGGTCTGCTGCACGATCTGGTCGTGGAGCAGACCCACCTCGTTGCGGCGGTGGTAGTCGATCGAGACGTCGTGGACCTTGAGGGCCATGGCGTGGCGGATCTCGCGGGTGGCCCGCTTCGTCTCCCGGATGACGAGCCAGCGGCGCAGCAGGGTGATGCCGCCGTTGCCGAGCTCCATGCCGATGAGCACGACGCCCACGGTGAGGATGCGACCGGTGTTCCGGCTCGGGATGGCCTTGTCGAGGGCGTACTTGATGATGAGGGGGAGGGGGATGAGGAGGGCGGCGCCGACCAAGGCGAGCAGGATGACGAAGCCCAGCATCACGTTGGATTGGTGGAAGAAGCTGCGGTACTGCCGCCACGGGCCTTGCTTCATCCCGATGCACCCTCTCGCCGCCGGTCGATGGAGCGCTTCAGCGCTCGCAGATACTCGGCGTGCTGGTCATGGCGCGTCACCCGGCCGCTGTTGGACTCGTGGAGACGACGGTAGACGACGGCGTCGGCGACCGCTGCCATCTCGAGCCCGGCGTCGCGGGCCCGGAGCTGCCAGTCGAGGTCACCGCCGGCGGTGACCGATCCCGCGAAGTCGCCGATCCGGCCGGCGGCGTCCCGAGTGAAGAGCAGCGTCGAGGGCAGCGGAGCGGGATGCCGGCCGGGCCGGGCGGTGAGGCCGGCCCGGGCCGCCGGTGTCAGATCGGGGGAGATGAACTCCTCGACCAGGCAGTAGGCGATGTCGAGGGTGGGGGAGGCGGCGAAGGCGGCGAGCTGGTGCCGTAGCTTGCCCTCACCCCACAGGTCGTCGGCGTCGAGGAAGGCGATCCAGTGGCAGGCGGCGGTGTCGATGCCCCGGTTGCGGGCCGCCCCCACTCCGGCGTGCTCCTGCCGGATCACCCGGACCCCGTCGTGGCCTGCGGCCACTGCGGCGGACCCGTCGTCGGACCCGTCGTCGACGACGATGATCTCCACCGGTGGGTCGTCGCCGACGCTGGCGATCGCTTCGGTGAGGTACCGCGCCCCGTTGTGGACCGGGATGACGACGCTGACGACGGGGGTCATGGCGTCCCTCCCTTTCGCAGCAAATCGGCGACGGCGGCGGCGACCCCGTCGGGCGGTCCCAGATCGAGATGGTAGGCGGGGACCCGCCGCGCCAGCTCCGCCATGAAGCGGAGGGCGGGACCGCCTGCCCCGGGGAGCTGGAACACGGTGGTGGGGGCGAGGGCGAGCAGCGCCTCCGAAGCCGAGGCCGGGTGGAAGCGGGAGCGGTCGGAGCGGCCGAGGCGCGGGAGCAGGATCGCCTCGAGCCGGAGGCGGGGCACGACGCTCTCCGGCCGGGCCCGGCTCAGCATCACGACATGTTTGGAGATCTCCGGGTCGTCGTTGACCACCCACGGTTTCAGGTGGGGGAGGAGGGCGAGCGAGGCATCGTCGAGCTTGGCGGACCCGTAGGCGGCATGGAGGTCGCCGTCGGCTCCGACCACGACGTAGTCGTCACCGACGAACTGGAGACCGGCGTCGGCGCAGAGAAGGGCGGTGGTGGACTTGCCGGATCCACCGGCCCCGGCGACCAGCACGCCGCGGCCGTCGAGGCCCACCCCGGCGCCGTGGACGAACTGACCGCCGGTGGCGGCGACGAACCACGGCAGGATGGTGCGGAACGGGGCCGCCGCCATCCATCCCGGCACCCTGTCGGCCGAGTCGATCCAGAACACCGCTCTCCCCGTCTCCCGGTCGAAAAGGCTGAGGGCGCCGGGGTCGAACCGGTAGGCGATGGAGATACTGGCGGTGTCGGGGCCTCGGATCTCGCCGCCGTCGGGGTAGTCGGCACGGTTCCAGGGAGTGGCGGGGAGGGGGGTGCCGCCCGAGTGGCTGTCCCACGCCCGTACCTGCAGCGCCGTCTCGCCCTGCGATTCGGTCTTCAGGTGGGCGAGAGCCGGCATGAGCCGCGGTTCGAGATCGGGGGAGAAGGTGAGGTCGATGCGGTGACCGGTGAGCCGGACGCTGTGGGTGACGGCGCCGGCTCCGGCGTCCCACACCGCCGCGAAGAACGCCTCCGCGGTGGAGGTGGCCCGCTCGGAACCCTCCGCGCGCATTGCGCCTCCCCGGATCAGCGGGGATCTGCCGGCCGGTGCGGCCATCCCGCGTCGGCGACGTCGTGGATCGGGTCGAGCAGGAGCATCTCCTGCATGTCGTCGAAACGGGACACCGTCGGGGGTGCATAGTCGCCGGCCGCCTCGAGAGCGGCAGGCTCCGGCTCCCCGGCCGGTACGGCATCGACGCCGGCGACGAGGTTCTCGGCGAGCAGCTCGCCGAGCCAGCGGTCGAGGTCGGATCGGATGTCCCCGTCGCCGAGCCCGTAGGCCTGGCGCAACCGGGCCTCGATGGCGGCGGGGGTGGCCCCCCGTTCCAGCAGGGGCCAGATCTCCGCTCCGGATCCGCCGAGGAGGTAGTACGTACCGGTGTCGAAGTTGATCAGCACCACGTCATCGTCGATCACCTCGCCGATGACGGCAGGTGCATTCACCTTGAGCGCTCGATCCTGGTCCATTGATTCAGCACACCATTCCTGCGATGCAGCATTGTCCACTACCGGCCACTCAATGTAGCAGGGCATCCTGATATGCCCACCCCAGAATGGGCTACCAGTGGGGGGTCACCAGCGACATGCCGCGATCGACGGTGACGGTGGCGCCGGTGATGCCGGCGGCGAGGTCGTCGTTGAGCAGGAACCACACCGCCTTGCCGATCTCGACGGGGTGGAGGGACACCTCGCCGAGCGGCGCCCCCCGGCTGTAGACGGGATTGCCCCGCCGCCCGACCGCCACGTGCCCGGGCGCCACCGCGTTGACCCGGATTCCGGTGGGGGCGGCGTCGAGGGCCAGCTCCCGCATCGCCATTGCGAGCGCCGCCTTGGTGGCGCTGTAGCCGGGTTGGCGGCGCAGCACGGCCTGGTGGATCGAGGTGATGAACACGATCGAGGCCGGCTTCTCCCGCCGGCGGAAACGCTCCAGCACTTCCCGGGTGAGGGTGAGGGGGCCGAGCACGTTGGTTTCGTAGACCGTGCGCATCGTGTCGGTGTCGAGGTCCGGCGGCTCGCGAGGGTAGGGGTCGAGGCCGACGTTGTTGACGAGCCCGTCGAGGGGTTGATCGAGGCCTTCGAGCAGCGCCGTGATGGCGGCCGGGTCCCGCACGTCGGAGAGGGCCCCGACGACGGTCCCTGCCGCGTCGGCTTCGGCGGCGACCAGCCGATCGAGGGCCTGCTGGTCGAGATCGGTGACGGTGACGTCGGCTCCGGCCTCCGCCAGGACCCGGACGATGCCGCCGCCGACCACGCCGGCGCCCCCGGTGACGAGGACGTGGCGGCCCGACAGGGAGCCGGCGATGCCGGTGAGCTTGCCGGGGCGGCGCCGCAGGATTCCCATGACCCGCTGGAGCCTAGGAGATCGGGGGGCGGCTCGCGGACATCTCAGTCCGCCGCCTCCGCCACGAAGACGGGCATGGTGAGGACGGTGATGGGGCCACGGTGCCGGCCGGCGACGAAGCTGAGGAAGTGCCCGCCGGCCGGGAGCGGCTCGGGCGGCACCCAGGTGACGTGCGCCTGCCCGCCACCCTCCGGCACCTCCTCCAGGCCGGAGACCGGTTCACCGTCGACGAGGAGGAGGTTGACGCCGTCGCCGGTTCCGGTCCACTCGACCGGTCCGGTCGGCGAGAAGGGAACACTCGACTCGGGGCGGGGCGACGGCGCGAAGCCGTCGACGGCGGGGAGGTACCACTCGACCCTCCAGGCACCGTCTTCAAACACGGCGGGGAGGACCGAGATGGCGTCCTCGACCATGCCCTCGACGGTGCGGGTGCCGCTGATCGCCACCAGCACGGCCGGCACCCTGCCGATCTCGATCGGTTCCCCGCTCAGCGCGGGAGTGGCGTTCCCCCACGAGCCGAAGCCTTCCTCCAGCTCGGTGAAGGCGGAGTCGAATCCGTCGCGGCCGTTCGTCGCTTGGGAAGAGATGCTGAGTAGATCCCAGGCGGCGTCGGCGTCGCCGGCCGCCAGCGCCTGGATCCAAGCGTCGACGGCGTCGAGCGCCCCGTCGACGGGCACGGCCACGGACCCGGGCGTCTCGGGCTCGGTGGTCTTGGTGGCGTCGTCCCCGGTGGTGGGAACCGTGGTGGTCGCCTCCAGGACGGGCCCGGTGGCCGGGCCGCTCTCCCGGGTCGCCGGTGGGGCCCCGAGCACCCCGACGGCGACGATCGCCACTGCAGCGGCGGCCGCCCCTGCGCCGAGCCCGAGCTGGACTCGATGACGGCGCCGGGCCCGCCGGATCTGCGGCTGGAGTTGTTCCCACACCTCGGTGTCGTCGACCGGGGGGGCGGCGGCGTTGAGGACACGCTCGAGTTGGCTGTCGATCGACATCACGACACCTCCAGATGGCGGCGCAGCGCGGCGCGGGCGCGGTGCAGGTGCGATCCCACGGCTCCTTCGGACAGGTTCATGGCAGTTGCGATCTCGGGGGTGGTGAGACCTTCGAAGTAGTGGAGCACCACGGCGGTGCGTTGCCGCTCCGGGAGAGTCCGCAGCGCCGCCATCACGTCGATTCCGGTGTCCGGGTCGGCGGGCGGCGGCGGTGGGACGAGGCGGGCGACGGCCCGGTCGCGGCGCCGCAGGGAGCGGTGGCGGTTCTTGAGCCGGTTGATGGCGACCCGCCGGATCCAGCCGACGGGGTCCTCGTAGCGGCCGATCCGGCGCCAGTGGAGGCAGGCCTGGATGAAGGCTTCCTGCACGGCGTCGGAGGCCTCTTCGACGTCGCCGGCGATGAGGGCGAGGGAGCGCACCAGCCGGGCGTAGTCGTTGCGAAACACCACCTCGGGTCCGGCCGGGCTGAGGCGGGTGTGGCTGGTAGTGCGTCTCATGGTGGGCTCGATGGTTCCGGTGCTCGGGTCGCCCAAGCTAACGAGCACCGGTGTCGGTGGATTCACGGTCTTCCCCTCCGGGCAGGATCTCCTTCACGATCACACCCGAAGACACACCGCCGGAGCTCGCATTCTTGACACGGCGGGCGCCGGGGCGGCGAGGATCGCCACGGGCGGAACGGCGCCCGGGATCAGAACGGGAGGTCCATGGCTTCGCAGAGGAACTGCATGAAGGGGGCGGCCCGCTTGCAGTTGCCGGAGAAGTCCTCCAGGAAGTGGTCGGAGACGATCTGGCCCTGGGTGAGCCGGGTGGAGGCGATGAAGTCCTTGCGTTTCAGATCGGTGATGAGGGGATGGTCCTCGTCGAAGCCCCGCGGCGCCCGCTTCAAGGAATCGCCGGTCACGGTGAAGACGTCGGTGAAGCGCTTACCCCGTGACGCCCGTTTCCATTCCGCCGGATGCTCGTGGATGTGGTGCCGGATCGCCTGGGCCACCTTGCTCTCGGGGCGCCACAGGCCGATGCCCATGTAGCACTCGGCGGGCTCGATGTTCAGGTAGAAGCCGGGGGCGTGCACGTCCTTGCCCCGGACGTGGCGGAACTGCATGCCGGTGTTCTCCTTGTACGGCGTCTTGTCGCGGGCGAACCGGGTGTCGCGCTGGATCCGGAAGAGGGAGCCGCCGACTTTGCGCGAGTCGGCGACGAAGTGGGGGGAGATGCGGGACAGGTGGGCGGCGAAGTCGTTGATGAACTCGAGCGCCGGTTCCCGGACGTGCTCCTCGTAGGCGTCCTGATTGGCCTTGAACCAGGCCCGGTCGTTGTGATGGGCGAGATCCTGGAGGAAGGTGAACAGCTTGGGGGTGAAGTATCGAGTTCCCATGGTGGACCAACCTACCTGCCGGCGACGACAGGAAGCAGGCCGATTTCCCCTCCGCCGAGTTCCGCCGCTCCGGCGTGCCCGTAGTGTCACATCGTCGTGACCGAGACGTTCACCCAATTCGTGCAGACCGGGATCACCCCGGTGGCATTGATCTCCGGCGTCGGGCTGCTGCTCCTGACGTTCACCAACCGCCTCGGCCGAACCATCGACCGGACCCGCTTCCTGGTGGAGCAACTCGACGGCGACGCGATCCTCGGGACCGATCGGCGCCGGGAGCAGATTCGCATCCTCTACCGGCGCAGCGCTCTGCTCCGGTCCTCGATCGGCGCCCTCGTCGGCGGCCTCATCGCGGCCTGTCTCATCATCCCCGTGCTGCTGGTCATGCTGGTGTTCGACTGGGATCTGAGGGTCCCCGGGTACGTGCTGTTCACCCTGGCGATCGTCCTGATCCTGGTGTCGCTGGTCTTCTTCCTGCGCGACGTGGCCCTCTCGTTGCGGGCCCTCCACCTCGAGGCCGGGGATTACCTCGACGATTG
>Ga0315551_10000243_pt1 | contig 43448 bp, 46 predicted proteins | sample SalMarSW160290MG_FD_203678 | JGI IMG/M metagenome (GOLD analysis project Ga0315551, IMG submission 203678) | Salt marsh sediment microbial communities from the Plum Island Ecosystem LTER, Massachusetts, United States - Salt Marsh Sediment SW1602-90 ...
GATATCCTCTGCGATGTTAGAGTGCATTCTTACAGAAATCGCGGTATGGACGCTGCGATATTTGTTGGCCCTTTGGGAATGTTAGAAACGAGAAAGATATGACACAACGACAACTTGAAGCAACAAAATTAACCAGCCAACCGGCTGGGACAGGGAAGTTATGTACCGGTAAAATCTTCGGCTCTACTGCGTGGAAGCCTGAGAGAACTCGCTTGTTTTGGGCCTAGTTCTGGAGTAAGGAAGTTCAGTATCTGCTTTACAGATTTTGGTGGTAGGTCTGAGAAAATGCGTTGGTCGGTTGACATAGTATCGGCCCAAAGAATTACCTTAATACCTTTCTCTCGCATCTTTGATTCATCAGGCACCGGTGGCTTGTCAGAGTCACCAAAATAAGCAACGCCATAGTCCAACTGAGCAAAATGAATCGCCCGTGCTGGGCCATTTTGATTGCCTTGTCCGTCTACAAGTACGACTCCCTCACATTCTATTGGGACGCCTTCGTGCTTTTGCTCCCAATGTTCCTTCAGTCCTCTGCACAACCCTACCTCTGTTTGCCCCTCGCAGACCAATATTTTGCGGCCAACAAATGCCTCAGGAGCAATCTTGCGAGTAGTACTCAAATCCGGACTAACCGATTTTATCTTTATCTTACCCGCTACCGACCTCACGACGCATAGTCCTTCGGATAATCTTTCCACTACCACGGCCGAATGTGTGGTCATTACCACTTGGCCCTGCGGTGTTCCTTGCAGATGACGCTCGTCATTTATCCTTGTCAAATCACGGCTTAATCTTCTCAGGAGTCTCCGGACTCTGTGAGGTTCCAGTCCATGTTCAATTTCGTCAATAAGAACGATGGCGCCATCAACAACTGCTTCCTGTTGAATACCAAAAGCTACAAGTCGGCGGCTACCCAAGCCTGCAGCCCGCACTGGAACTTGCCCATCATGGAGCGACAGAGCCCCTGTGCGGACGAAAACGGATTTTGAGTCTAGCGCTGGCACGTATTCTTCTTGGCACGACACTCCCAGCTTCTTGGCGAGATCCTCAGCTTTCTTCGCTGCCTTTTTGAGAGCCTCCAAATTCGTTTCTCGTACGGCATCTCTTGCCTTGCGAGTTGCCTCTGTGAGAGCGGTATTAACATTAGAGAGGTCATCGGTGAGCCTAGATAACATTGACAAGCGACCCCACGCCAAGTCCCGCTCAACTTCATGACCCAACCGGACCACACCTAACCTCGCACGGTCTTGATAGCTTATGCGTTTTCCCTCTGGTTGACTGTCTTTAATAACGGTCCAGCTTGGCTCCAGATCGGCAGTAACTTCCACGCGTATAGTCAGTACTTGCTCGCAATCATCATCGGGGTCATCTACTAACCCTTTTTCTGGGTGCCAACCTCGCATAAAAAGGCCAAACTTATCCGTACGCTGTAGCTCTCCTGGTATTTCTCCTACTGTGACTTCAATAACGATGGGTTGGGTGACCACCGCATCGTAAAAATCTATATCGGAAAAAGCAACATATCTAGCGGGAGAGAGGGCTATTCCGATTGCATCAAGGATAGTCGTCTTGGCTGAATCGCCATGTCCGACCAGACAGACAACCCTCCCATCAACAGTCCAAGTTAGCTGTTTTATACCTCGAAACCTCTCGACTTTTATGTGATGAATTCGAATTTTTCTCGCCTTTTCTTGCTAAGGTACTTACAAAGTTTTTAGATAATGAAAACGCCGATTGCGGCATAAATCGCGCTCTGAGCCCGATATTGAGCCTATGATTATCTGAAAACTTACTCAAGGTAGCTTAGCAATCCTGTCCCAAAACTCAATATGGACGCGGGTGTGGACCCCTGTTTAGCATTCGATTGTCATGTTATATACCGGAAAGACTAATAGCCACCACACCGGGTACTAAGTGATGTTTAAACACTTCAGTGGCTACGCCTTCCCAATCTTTTTCAAATAACTCTTGTTTTTCTTAAGCCCTAATTTTGTCGCCTTTCCCTGTACCGACTTTTCACTTCGGGCAAGTTGTTTGGCAACCTCTTTAGTGCTTCTGTTTTTAAAGATCTGATTTAACTTTTTTAGCTCCTCTTTCGACCACGGATTTCTTGTTGGTTTGGTTTTGTTTGCCATAAGCGAGTCCTTTCAAGAACAAAACATTGCAGTAACAAACCTTTAATTACACATGTTAACAGGGGCAATTGTCGAAATCAACTCTTTTTTATTCTACAGCCAATAGCTCAACCACATTTCCACTTTGAAGCCATTATCCCCAGAGCCCCGTCCTGGCGCGCCGCCAGTTCATAGAACGGCACTAATCTGACCGGCTCAGCCGGCCATAGGGCCTTCTTCCATGGCAAAGATCTTTCTGCCCTGGAACTAAGGTACTCGAAGGAGCTGGTGTTGAGCCAACCTGTGCCACTGCCAGCAGCAATCAGGGGCGAGAGAGGGATAAATAATAGCATAAAGAAAAGAAGCAGGGATAAACTTTGATATGGATATATACGCCTCCCCCTGTTGGAAGGCGTCTTCGTGACACAAAAGAGAAAGAAAAGCAGGAAAAGACTGATGGAAAGGCTTCAGGCGGCATTTTGCCGTGGATAATAGTGTTTTTTGTAGTAGTCCTTTGTGGCGGTGCTGGCTTCGATTTTGAATAGTAGCGCGCTTTGCGCTTATGCAAAGGGAGCTTGAAATACAAAAAGCAAAAGACATTATGACGAAAGAGGTGGTCAGTGTCAGGCGGAATACGCCGGTAGAAGAGGCGTTAGAGCTTCTGCTGGCACACGAGATTTCGGGTATGCCCGTGGTCGAGGAGGATATGACGCTGGTGGGGATTGTTACGGAGAAAGATTTGCTGGAACTGTTGAATGGACCACAAGGCGCAAAGGGAAAGACGGTTGAAGAGTTTATGACGCAACCGGCGGTGTACTTCGAGGCGGATGAGAGCCTCAAGGAGATTTGGAAGTGCCTGCTCGACGTCACTTTCAGAAGGGTGCCGGTGACAAAAGAAGGGAAGGTGGTCGGGATTGTGAGCAGGCCCGATGTCATTAGATGCATTCTCCAGCTAAGTGGTGCAAGGGCGGATGTGTAGGTGGTCGAAAGCAACCCTGCGGGGCACCTTGGAATGAAACCAATACCCAAATTGTAGTTTTTGGACCGCACTTAGGTCATCTCGAAGAGCTAATATGGGGTGGTCGTATGTTCGAAACGCTCCCCACCTTGCCGGAGAGGCTTGACGACTGCTCGTAGTATTCCGCTGGTACCGGGCGGAACTTCACTTGTGAAAGAGCACTAGTTCGCCACCAAATATTTTATATCTGACACCAGGAAAGTCGAAATCGTGTATAACTGTGCCATCCGGCAAGTTAAAAGTAAATGCACCCAAGGCTTCAAAATCGGGATTCAAGTCTATTTCACTCCGTTTGACTTTGATAGTGCTGGTTACTTGATCCCCACTTTTATATATGGTTCTTTCTTTGTGTTGCCCTTCAACCGGAACATATATATCATCTATTTTCTGGATTTTTATAGAATCAACCTGTAGTTGCCATTCCTTGAGTTTAGTTTCTTCAATGGGCTTTCTGTTAAAAAGGTCGCGACCGGTCTTGTTCACGGTATACTTTAAAGCGTTATAACCTTTATCTGGTGCAATCCACACCTTGAATTTGCCATATATCGTTTTTGCCTCAATGATATAACATAATATGTCATTTATACTTTCGGTGCCGGCAACGTGTAAACCGTCACTTTCAGTTAACCTTTCGGCTATTGTTTTTAGCTCCCCCACTCCAGGTACTTTACCTTCCAAAAAACCTCCATAATCTGTATGGAGCAGGCGAAGCTTTCGCTCTCTGTCAAGCTCTCTCTTGATATGCCCGAGAAATCGACCTACTTTGGGATGCTTCTCTGCAGACAAAAACAATTTATCGTTGATGATTGTCGCAAAATCGAGCGAATCCTCATCAATTACTCTTCCAGCACTATCCAATAATGCGTCGTTTCCAATCCATTCGGCACGGTTATTGTCTCTTCTGAAAATCAGTTCTAATCTATGGTGCCCTACATTCTCTTGTCCATTTATATTGCTTGCGAAGTCCGTTTCCACACTTAAACTCATCGTGATTGTTTTATCCCAGGATGTTGATTCGCTATAACGACGGATAATTTCTTTCGGATCCGGCATTGGTTTTCTTTCAACCTCACCGTAAGCGTACACGGACCACGACACGGTAAAGAGCTCCAACAACAGAATAACAGTTTTCTTGTACATACCCACTCTCCTAACAAATAATTATGCCTCGTGAAAGGCTAATAACAATATTGGCATGTCAAGGGGCATATTATAGCCCCTTACTTCTTTCCGGCCAATCCACTGCATTTTCCGATTACTATAATACACGAATTGACATGCAATTTCAACCTGTTTTTGAACATTTGCGACTCAGGTTCATAGCGGGGGCGTTTCGAACGTTGAAAAAACAGCGCAGTAGATAGTCGTCATTCATGTTCGCTCCTCGGTTTACAGGAGCCGCGAATTTCTGTAACTCTTTACATATTTGAGACTTATCTATTGTCGACCACGCAGACCCCGATACAAGGTCGTATGTTCGAAACGCGCCCCCGCTATGAAGACATATAGATAACTTCAAAAACTGTGTTTGGCTATCTATTGGTTGTTGGCAACAAATAAGGAGGGGAAACAGTTTTTTTCCCAAACTGCTTCCCCTTTTTCGTTTGAAAAACGCATGTACTTACTCGTCGATTCTATCGCTTTGTTTAATTGGGCCTACTCTGCTGCTTAAAGGCATGTATCTCTCATGTTTGGTTCTTTCATAACCTTTATCTAATTCCTCATCAGTAGGTGGGGTATTACCCATTTCCGCAAACCTGGCTTTTACCATACGGATCCAATCTTCCTTTGGAGGGACTTCAAATTTAGCCGCCTTCATCATTCTCTCCTCCCCAGTAAACTCTACATACTGTTCTCCGTTATCAGCAGTAGTAGCACCCGCCAATTTATAGCTATCTCTCCGATGTTCCTGGGCTAAGGAATGCTTTATCCTTGCTCGTTAACGACTTCGTTGTCGTTTTGACATACAGTCGCAACTCCCATCGAACAGAAACAATCGGGAAGAGACCTGATTCGGTTACGCGAAACGTTCAAAGCTCGCATCATCTCTGAACCTTATAACTGAATTATCCCATTTCTTGCCCACAGAGTCAAGCAAAAATAGGCTATGATTTTGTAACTCTATTGATTTACTACTCGCGGTGTGTCCACATCCTGCGCGCTATAGACCTCACCTTTTCTCATTCAACTGAAAGACCTGACTGTGGGTAAATATCGCAGGCAAGGTCTATACATGCAAACTGGCCAACATGGCCCGCAGACGAGCCCGGCACCATGGCGGTACGAGTGGGTTTATATGTTCGATTCTTTGCCGCCAGTCATCAACATCTTCCTTGTAGTCGAATCGGTCTCCACCCTTTAATAGTCTGTCTACAGCGCTGACCGAGCCTGAGGCCAATGAACTGATAACGGCGAACGCGAAGAACAATCTTCGTTTTTCCGTCTTCTCATGAAGGTCTTCGCAAAGACTCGCATACAAATGCGGAAGTTGCTCATCCCATTTACCTTTCGTTCGAAGCTGTATCTCTTTTAGACCTTCGAACAAGTGTTCTGTACACATGGGGCTGAGTGTATCAAAGACACGCTTGATCCATTCCCGGTCAACAAGACAATCCCATATAAACTCCTTTGGGACTCTATCCATGCTGGCTTCTATGATTTCCGGAATTCTCGCGTACATTCGGCTAATCATATCAACATAAGGGTAGTCAGCCGGATCCCCCGCTGCCCCTTCGTAGTGAATCGGGCGAGTCGGGTCGTATTCTTTAATCCACGCCGACATCGCAGCATGGTTCGGCCCGCAGCCCGATTCATTGCCGAGCGACCAAAAAATGACAGATGGATGATTCTTGTCCTGACAACCATGGCCCGGTGACTTCCCCGATATGAACCTACAACCACGGTTACAGAGGAGCAGCAAAGCACTCTTAGTCCGCCCGTCCCCGAACCGTACGTTTTTTTTCGCGCATTAGCATCCTTTCACTATCCTTGGCTTTGATTATCCATCAACTCCAGAGATGCAGGGATTTCAGTTGTATCGCTATAATTATTCTTTATAAATTTTTGAGCTTTGTCGATATGCGTCTTGATTTCATCAAGGTCAAAATAAACCTTGTAATATTTTTGAGCTTGGATGTGTATAAGAGCTTGTGTTGCATAGTACTCGATGAGCTTTATATGCTCAATTAGTGTCATGATAAACTCCTTAGACCCGCTGGAAACGGCGGTTTTTTCACAGATCTAAACGCTGCGAAGATCCGTTGGTTAATTAGAATCCGCACTCTTTTTCTGCGGCGATTACAATCAACGCATCTTTACGTTGTTGCAGGGCATCGATTTCAGTTTCTTCCGCATTTTTCAGGTCCATGAAGAACCAGGGCACGATTAAGAGAAAACCACCTATAAACCAAGCAGCATTGCCCCAATCTCTTTTCTCCTTCTTTGATTTCTTTATTTTTATTTGTTTATTTATATTTGCAATTTCTGCTTTCAGAGCATCGGAGCTGTAGGCGATAGCAGCCCCAATGGAACTGTCTACTTCCTTGATACATTGCCGTATGAATTGGTTGATATTAGAGCCGAAGGATTTGAACTCGATGAGTTTGCCGAGATACAACCATGGGGCCGCAACTAGCCTACGATCTATCAGATCTTTGTGTCGGGGTCTGCGGCAGGACCATGTGGGGTCTCTGAAGGAGAACAAGGCCTTTCATTATAACAGCCCTGTCCTTTCGATTTTCTGGGCAGGGCATATGGCCTCCAAGTTACTGAATGCGCGTATCGGTGAAGTATTTGACTTTATATGGAAAATTCTCTTTCTGAAAATTCAAATATTATTGAAGTAACTGGCCTGACTAAGAAATTTGGCGATATTACAGCTATTAACGATATTTCATTTTCTATCGGCCGGGGGGATATCTTCGCTTTTCTGGGGCCGAACGGTGCCGGTAAGACAACAACAATAAAAATGCTTACGACCCTGCTGAAGCCGACAAGCGGGAAAATTCTTATCGACGGGAACAATCCGGCTACGCAACAGGATAAAATCCGACGCAGTTTTGGTATTGTTTTTCAGGATCCGAGCCTGGACGAGGAATTAACCGCCTACGAAAATATGGAATTTCACGGTTGTTTATATCGAGTTCCGAAGGATATCCGAAGACAAAGAATCGAGGAACTGCTGAAATTCGTGGAGTTGTGGGACAGGAGAAAAGACTTGGTTAAAACCTTTTCCGGCGGGATGAGCAGAAGGCTCGAAGTCGCACGGGGTTTGATTCATCATCCGAAAATTCTATTTTTGGACGAGCCGACTTTGGGGCTGGATCCACAAACGAGAAATCATATCTGGAGCCATATAACGCAACTCAATAAGCAAGAAAAAATGACCGTATTTCTGACTACACACTATATGGAAGAAGCGGAAAAAATCGCTCGAACGATAGCGGTTATCGACCATGGTAGAATTGTCACACAGGGAACCTCCGCCAACTTGAAAGAGCGAACCGGTACGTCCTCCCTCGAAGAGGCTTTTCTTAAACTGACCGGAACTACCATTCGCAAAGAATCTGCCGACGCTCTTGAGAGGATGAGAATAGGAAGACGGCTTTGGAGAAGAAATAGAAGATGACGACGATTTATATTCTCTGGCTGAGGCAGTTAAAAAGATATTCCCGCTCGAAGGCGAGAATCGTTGGTTCTTTAGGCCAGCCGCTTCTTTTTCTAATCGCTTTGGGTTTTAGAATGGGGCCGATATACCAGAAAGCAAAAGGTGGAAACTATATCGATTTCCTTGCCCCCGGCGTAATGGCGATGGGAATAATTTTTACAGGAACATTTTCCGGAATTGAGATTATCTGGGACAGGCAGTTTGGTTTTCTCAAGGAAACGCTCGTCGCCCCGACTTCGCGTGTAAGTATTATGCTCGGTAGAACTCTCGGCGGCGCAACTATCGCCACTTGTCAGGGATTAATAATTCTGTGCATCTCTTTTATAGCTGGCTTTCGGCCGCATTACAGCCTGCTTATACCTGTATCATTAGTATTCATTTTTCTTATCGCTTTGGAGGATTTTCACGGCTTTCAGTTGATTATCAATTTTTTGATTATGCCTTTGTTCTTCCTCTCCGCTGCGAACAGCTTCATCCATCGGATTTGTGAAGCCTTTTTCAAAAAAGGAATTCAGATATGAATACAGAAGTACCTTTTCATTTTCATTCCCACCGACATCCATGAAAGAGTTCAAAGTCACAAGCCCTTCGGTCAGAGTACCGGTTTTGTCAGAACAAAGCACATTCATGCTGCCAAAGTTCTCGATAGAAGCAAGACGTTTGACGATTACTTTCTTCTGTGCCATTCGCCGCGCACCGTGGGCAAGATTTACGCTTACAATCGCTGGTAATAGCTGTGGTGTCAGGCCCACCGCAAGAGCAAGGGAAAAAAGAAAGGCGTCCAAAACAGGTCTTGCTAAATATACATTTACAGCAAAGATCGCAATTACCAGTAGTAAAGTAACCTCCATCAAAAAATATCCGAATCGTTTTAGCCCGTGTTCAAATTCTGTTTCTGGTGGCTTGAGCTTCAGTCGTTCGGAAACTCGTCCGAATTCAGTCTCTTTTCCTGTTCGGACGACGACGGCCCGTGTAGTACCGCTGACGACATAAGTGCCCATGAAAAGGGCATTTTTACGTTGAGCCAAAGGTGTTTGGGGCGGCAGAATTCCGCCTGTTTTTTCTACAGGGTATGTTTCTCCTGTCAAAGTCGCTTCATTGATGAACAGATCTTTCGATTCCAAGATAAAGCAATCTACCGGTATACTGGCACCAGCGGAGAGGATAACTATATCACCAGGAACAACTTCACCAGCAGCGATTTCTTTTTCTTGTCCGTCCCTCAAGACGACTGTTTTTGTTTGCACCATTTTAAGCAATTTATTAACTGTGCCAACTGCTCCACGTTCCTGCCAGAAACCAAGGAAACCACTGATCAAAATAATTCCAAGTATAATCAGAGCATCGGGGGCATCATGAAGGAAAAAGGATAATAACGACGCGAAAATGAGGATTAGAATAATAGGACTTTTAAACTGAGAAACGAAAATTCTTAAATCGCCTGAATATCTGGGAGCAGATATGATATTTCCCCATTGCTTAATTAAACGCAGGTTTGCCTCGTCATCTGTTAATCCATTCTCTGAAGTACTAAGGAAACCCAATAGTTCGGCAGTTGGAATGCTCCAAAATATTTCTGTTTTATGATTAGTACCCATAACTCTCATAGCTTATGCTATGTCCAATTAAGCATAAAGCTTACAGCTTTAGTTTTTGAGACAATTGACTGCTTTGCATTCTAAGGTTTTATGGTAGATTGCCCGGCTTTCTCAGTCACAGCCACGGCCTGCATGACGGCCTTGCGGGCCATTCTCGACACGAGAACCATCACGGCAACACACACCACGAGTCCGCCAATGATCACCAGATCGTGCAGGTGGGCGGTTCGTGCATCGCTGCCGGCCAACCGGGCTGCGTGCTTGCCGACGTGCCCGAAGTAAACCTCGATTACCAAGTTGGGTGTGAGCGCCAGGAACGCTATCATAAACCCTGAGAACCGAACGCCGGCAGCGCCGAGTAGGTAACTGATTGTTGCAGGATTTAACGGTGTCAATCGCAAAAGTGCCTGCAAGCGAAATTCGTCACGACTAACGGCGCGTTGGATAGCAGCCAGCGACGGTCTCGCCGCAAACGTACGCTGGATCCGTGCCCGCAAGAGCTTGTGCGAGAGCGCAAACTGCATCGCCCCGGCCAGCACACTGCCCGCCAGTACCGCCGCGACACCCCAGAACATACCGAAGAGAGCGCCTGCGATGATGCACAGCACCGTGTCGGGCAACAGGAACGACGTCGCCAGGACGAACAGTCCAACGAATGCGAACACGCCCCACGGGCCAAGCTTCGTAATCCATGACTCAATTGCATTGATGTGATGTTCGATTTCGCGGCCCGCAATAACAATGACGACGATCAGCAGCAACCCTACCACCAGGTAAGGGAGCGCTGCCCGTGAGTAGGCCCGTGCCAGGAACCGTTGCACCCGGTCAACGACTTCAATATTCTCCTCGCTGCACATGGCTGCTCCTCCAACTGATGGGTGTCGGGGATTCGCACGTCCAAACCGGCAAAACTGCACCAATCTGAATACCTGGATTCGGTAGATCGCGGCGTATCGTACCTTGCTCTCCCATTGCTCCGCGTCTCATCCCGCTTCCCTGTGCGAAACAAAGGATTAAGGTACCCACTACCAAGACCATCACTGTAATTGTAATCAGTAACTTTCTCATGATACGCCTTCCTTTCTTGAAGTAGAAAACCCTTAACTGACATTTCCCAGATAAACGGTTAGAAACCATGAATTTCTCTGTACGACATGTAAAATTTTATAAAGAGGTGAAATATTATTTTTTTAGCAAATCAGTAAAGTAACATACTTTTTTCTCCGACGTAACAGCAATTTATGGAATTCATCAATCACAAGCAAAAAAGGATTCCATGGCAATAAGAAAGCGTTTAATTTCAGCAGTAATGAAAGGTTGACAAAATGTACACATACCTATCCATAGGTGAGGGTATATTGAAAGTTTAGTTCCAAACGTTTTCATCATTATTTTTCCAGAAGCTTTATTTCTACAACATTGCCAAAACATGGTCAAGTTTAGCCGTGGCCAGACATGTACAAGTATCCGCGGCTCCATAGTACATCCACAACTCGTCGCCGCGAAGCAACAGTCCGGTTGGGAAGACAACGTTTGGTGTTAAACCGGAAAGTTCATACGGAGCCTCAGCCTGGAATATCCACTCGCGCGACCGAGCAATAACCTTGTAAGGCTTATCCTTGTCCAGCAGGGCCACGCCAACGCGGTAGACCAGATGGCCTCCATAGCCCTTAACACCATGATATATAAGCAGCCAACCTTTTTCGACAAGAATAGGTGGCGCTCCTGCGCCGACTTTAATATTATCCCATGCTGCGCCGCCTTCTTCTGACAACACTGAGTGTGGCTCTCCCCAGTGCACCAAATCAGGCGAGTAGGCTGACCAGATATGTTCGTCACCGCCGGCATCAGGACGATGGAGTACAGCCCATCGGCCATCGAATTTCTGAGGAAACAAAACCGCGTCTTTATTATTGGGTGATAGAATAAGTCCGATTCGCTCAGCCTTAACGAGGTCATAGCTGCGGGCCAATGCCACTGCAGCACCTTTGGGAGAGTAAGCGGTATAAGTAATATACCAGCATTTTTCTTCCGATATAAATGTGATTCGTCCATCTTCGCATCCCCATTCTTCATACTGCCAGTCTTCCTCTCCGTAGGCAAGTATTGGCTTCGGGTTGATTTTCCAATCTGTTACACCATTTTTGCTGCGTGCTATATGGAGATTTGAGAATCCAGCATGGTCTTCGATGCGAAGAATCAAGACAACGTCATCGCCTTGTTCGGCAGCGCCCGGATTGAGTACGGCGGCTGCCTGAAACGGAAGGTCCAATGGAGAAATAATAGGATTTTTTGAGGATAATTTAAAAATTCTTGTATCCATAACAACACCTTATTAAAGAAATTCATCAATTTATCATTTTTTTGTTAATAGGCCCGGCTTTTTAGGGTCGAAGATGTGCAGTGCCCAAATTTCAACCCAGTCATTGACCAAAAACCATGCCAAAGCATATCCCCAAACCAGTGCCGCCCAGCTCCAGCCGATGGGAGTCATGAACAGGCCGTAAACTGCAACCAGCGTGGCAATCAATTGTGTACCTACAACCGCTCCGAGCAGGATATTAGAAGGCCGGTCTGCCCAGAAATGTCCCCGAGTACGAGTAAGAAATATGGTCATGTGCCCTGCTACCGAAAGCTTAAGGTACATAAGAGTTTGAATCGTATCTCGACTCATTTTGAAGAGATGTTCTCCGAGATAAAAAAGGCCAAAAGAAGCTATCACACCTGTAATCCCCAAAGCTGTGGCAACTCCAAGCACTCTATGCATATTCCAGATTTCAGGCACATTTGAGATATGGGCTCTGTCGTAAGCTATAGAAAGGATAGCACCGTCGTTAAGCAATGCCAGCAGGACAATCATTACGGCGGTTACAGGGTAAAAGTTAAAGACAAGTATGCTGAGAGTCATAAACAGCAGAACGCGAATTGTCTCAGCAATGCGGTAAGTAGCATAGCTGTTCATCCTCTGGAATATCTTTCGACTTTCTTTGACAGCATCAATAATCACCGATAGACCCGGGGTCAGTAATACGATATCAGATGCTGCCCTCGCCGCATCGGTGGCTCCGGACACTGCAATACCTGCATCGGCCTTTTTCAAGGCCGGAGCATCATTAACTCCGTCGCCGGTCATTCCAACGATGTGACCATGCTGCTGCAACACCTCTACTATGTGGTACTTGTGTTCAGGAAATACTTGAGCGAAGCCATCAGCTTGCTCAATAGACTCTGCCAATCGGCCTGCTTCATGGTGTTTCGCATCACCAAACATTTGAGCGTCGAGAATATTCGTTCCCAATCCTACCTGGCGAGCGATTTCCTTGCCGATTGCCACCTGGTCTCCAGTTACCATCTTCACGTTTACACCCATTTGTTTTGCTGCGATAATGGTGTCTTTGCAGTCTTCACGAGGTGGATCGGAAAGAGGAAGCACACCCAGATACTGCCACTGATCTTTTTCGTCAGTTCTGGCAACTCCTAAAGAACGATAACCTTTAACGGCAAATTCTTGTACTGTTTTTTCCATCGTCTCCTGGATATCTAATTTATTCACTACAAGTTCAAAAATGACCTGTGGAGCACCTTTACTGACTTTAAAAGTCTTTCCACGGGAGTCCTTTATTGTGGCTTCGGTTCGTTTATGAACAGGATCAAAAGGCCGGAAATGCATGACTTGATAAGTGCCTATTACCTGTGAGTCTTTCAAACCACTGATCACAGCGAGGTCAATCACATCTTTGTCCTCTGCTCGTGAAGCCAACGCACCTGCAAGAATAATTTCCTCACCTGGGACCTTCGTGAAAGCAACCGGTTCACCGAGGATCAGCTTGTTCTGAGTCAATGTTCCTGTTTTGTCCGAACATAAAATGTCAATTCCTGCAAGTTCTTCGATAGAAGCCAGCCTCCGTACTATTGCCTGTTTGGTTGCCAGCAGCTTGGCACCTACTGCCATAGTCACCGACAGCACCGTCGGCATGGCTACTGGAATAGCCGCCACCGTCAGCACCAAGGCAAATCGTAATGTTGTCAAGATTTTCTCATGTCTGAAGAGTGCGGTTATAAGAATTAATGCAACCAGTGCCACAGCGAGAATTATCAGGTAATCTCCGATTTTTAATACTGCGCGTTGAAAGTGACTTACAGTTTTGGCCCCTTCGACCATTTGTGCTGTTTTGCCGAAATAGGTGTTGGCTCCGGTAGCATAAACAATTGCTTCGATTTCGCCTTGATTTACAATAGAGCCGGAATAGACATTATCTTCTTTTTTGCGCTCGACAGGTAGCGACTCTCCCGTCAGTGTAGATTGATCAACTTCTATTGGGTCACCTTCCAGAAGTTTTGCATCGGCAGGTATTATTTCCCCCAGACGTAGGCGAATGATATCGCCGGGAACCAGTTCACGAGAAGGGATTGTTTTCCATGTGCTGTCTCTTTGCACACGAGCTTCCATCGCCAGTTTCTTCTTCAGCGCCTCAATGGCATTTCCAGCCTGATGTTCTTCCCAAAAGCCTACAACTGCGTTCATTAAGAGCAGAACCAGGATAATCCAGAAATCGGCCCAGTGACGTACGACCGCCGAAAGGATTACAGCAGCTTCAATCATCCACGGGATGGGGCCCCAAAAATAGGTGAGGAATTTCAGGAACGGATTGGTCTTCTTTTCTTGAATCTCGTTAGGTCCATATTGGGTAAGCCGTTTCTGCGCCTCGGCTTGACTGAGACCGTCCGGCGACGACCCCAACTTTGCCTGTAGTTCCGGCATGGGCAGGGATTTCAAATCATCCTTCGCATTGGGCTTCGGTCCCGACTTCGATTCGGGAAACCTGGGTTCATCAGCATTGGGTTTCATAATGGTTATCCTTTCTGATACGCGAGTAATTGCCCCGCGTAGCCAGCCGCGGGAAGAGGTAGAGCTCACCATTTGGGCCACGAACGGCAGCCGGATTCAGGACGCCTTCGATCTCCCGGGGATTGCCCGGTTCCGGCTCCATCATCTGCCCCAGGCGCTGCAACTTAAATCCACTCATAAAATCCTCTCACAGGGTCACGCTTGCTGATCGCGATCTAAACAGGCAATGATTGCTTCGGTAACCCGTTTAGTCTCATTGGGACCTCGAACCGGGATAGAAACAACACCTGCTTCTTCAGCCGGATAGTCGTTCCCTCCCACGAACAAGGCATCACCTATGAAAATCATCTCTTTCAATGAAATACCAAGGAGGTCTCGCAGCTTTCTTATTCCGTATGCTTTGTCAATGCCAGGCTTGGTGACATCAATGGATGTCGCGCCACCCAGTCGAACCGAAAACTCGGGAATAAAAGCGTCAAGGATTGCCTTGATCTTCTTCCGCTTGGCGAAATCAGGGTCCCATTTGTTCTTTTCTTCCAAGGGGGCCTGCTGACCTAAGGCGGAATATGTTATCTGGCTTCCCCGGTCTTCGATGACCTCTCCCCAGACCTTTTCGACCTTGAAGCCCGCTTCTCCCAGCGCCTTCTTTAGTGAACCGACGATTTTTTCTTTTTCATCCACGGTGAAATCCTCCGAGTAGATCTTTTTCCAATCCCCTGCGTATTGGAAGAACTTTGTTCCACATGTCGGAAGGAGGGATAGGTTCACCAGGCGTTCGTCATGGGGCAGATTGGAGAGCAGTTGTTCTTCAAACTGCGGCCAATTGCCTCCGGAAATCACGGCCACTTTGACGATACCGAGAAGGTCATGCAGCAGTGTCGACATTTCGGTATCAAGAGACGATTTACTTTCAGCAAGCGTACCGTCCAGATCAAAAACAATTAGCTTTTTCATTGTCCTTCCACCATAAGCTCTTGTGCATTCATTTGAGGTTGCTCCACTTCCAGTTCCGGATTTCCGGCATGTCCTCGCCGTGCTTGTCGATGTACTGCTTGTGCTCAACAAGCATGTCCTTGAGCTGCTGCTTCAGATAGATGCCCTTGTCACCGGTCTGCGGCAGACGATCGATGGCGTCCATCACGAGATGGAAGCGGTCCAGATCGTTCATCACTGTCATGTCGAAGGGCGTGGTTATAGTGCCCTCCTCCTTGTAGCCGCGGACGTGGATGTTGTCGTGGTTGGTGCGGCGGTAGGTTAGCCGGTGGATCAACCACGGGTAGGCATGGAACGCGAAGATGACCGGCTTGTCCTTGGTGAAGAGTTCATCGAAATCCGTGTCGCTCAACCCGTGCGGGTGCTCCGTGCTGGGTTCCAGCTTCATGAGGTCGACGACGTTGACCACGCGGATTTTCAGGTCGGGCAGATGCTCGCGCAGAATGGAGACGGCGGCGAGTGTCTCCAGCGTGGGCACATCGCCACAGCAGGCCATGACCACGTCGGGCGCAGTGTCATGGTCGTTGCTGGCCCACTGCCAGATGCCGATGCCCTCGGTGCAGTGCTTGACGGCGGCGTCCATTGTCAGCCACTGCGGTGCCGGGTGTTTGCCCGCGATCACGACGTTGACGTAATGGCGGCTGCGCAGGCAGTGGTCCATCACCGACAGCAGGCAGTTTGCATCCGGCGGAAGGTAAACACGCACGACCTCGGCCTTCTTGTTCACGACTTGGTCGATGAAACCGGGATCCTGGTGCGTGAAGCCGTTGTGATCCTGGCGCCAGACATGCGAGGCCAGCAGGTAGTTTAACGATGCGATCTTCCGCCGCCACGGTAGGTGCGACGTGACCTTCAGCCACTTGGCGTGCTGGTTGAACATCGAATCGACGATGTGGATGAACGCCTCGTAGCAGTTGAAAAGTCCATGCCGCCCGGTGAGTAGGTAGCCCTCGAGCCAGCCCTCGCATTGGTGCTCGCTGAGCATTTCCATCACGCGACCAGTGGGTGCGAGGAATTCGTCGTTGGGCACGGTCGCGCCTTCCCATTGACGCTGGGTTACTTCAAAGAGGGCTTCCAGGCCATTGGAGAGCGTTTCGTCAGGGCCAAAGACCCGGAAATTCCGCTGTTCACTGTTCAGCTTCGCCACATCGCGCAGGAAAGGCCCGAGTACATGCGTGTCGCCGATGCCGCGCACCCCCGGCGAGGGCACGTCCTCTGCGTAGTCGCGGAAATCCGGCATCCGCAGGTCGCGGAGCAGAATGCCGCCGTTGGCGTGAGGATTCGCGCCCATGCGTCGTTCGCCCTTGGGCGCAAGTTCGGCCAGTTCCGGTTTCAGGCGGCCCTGCTCATCGAAGAGTTCCTCCGGCCGGTAGCTCCTCAGCCAGTCTTCCAACAGCTTGAGGTGTTCGGGATGGGTGGCCGGGTCGGAGAGCGGCACCTGGTGCGAACGGAAGGTGCCTTCAACCTGCAGGCCATCAATCATCTTCGGTCCCGTCCAGCCCTTGGGTGAATTGAGGACTATCATCGGCCAGCGCGAACGCGCTAAGTTGCCGTGAACTCGGGCATCCTGTTGGATTTTCTTGATCTGCTTCACCGCCTTATCGAGCGTCGAGGCCATGGCCTCATGCATCAGCCCGGGCTCGTGACCCTCGACGAAGTAGGGCGTCCACCCATAGCCACGAAACAACTGTTCCAATTCTTCGTGAGTGATGCGGGCAAGTAGAGTCGGGTTGGAAATCTTGTAGCCGTTGAGATGCAGGATCGGCAGCACCGCGCCGTCGGTGGCCGGATTGAGAAACTTGTTGGAATGCCACGCTGTGGCCAAGGGACCCGTCTCCGCCTCGCCATCGCCGACAACGCAGGCGACGATGAGATTGGGATTATCTAACACCGCCCCGAACGAATGGCTGAGCGAATAGCCAAGCTCTCCACCCTCGTGGATTGAGCCCGGGCACTCCGGCGATACGTGGCTTGGAATTCCTCCGGGAAACGAAAACTGAATAAAGAGCTTACGCAGCCCGGCCTCATCCTGGCTGATGTTGGGATAGATCTCGCTGTAAGTGCCCTCAAGATAAGTATTGCCCACAACGGCAGGGCCACCGTGCCCGGGGCCGGAAACATAAATCATGTCGAGGTCGTATTTTTTGATGACCCGGTTCAGGTGCACATAAATAAAGTTCTGTCCGGGGGTCGTGCCCCAGTGTCCTAGTAGCATGTGCTTTACATCCGCGAGCGTCAGCGGCGTCTTCAGCAGCGGATTGTCGTAGAGATAAATCTGGCCGACCGACAGATAATTGGCGGCGCGCCAGTAGGCATCCATCTGGTGGAGCAATTCCGGGGAAAGAGTTTTTGTCTTCATGGTTCAATTCTCCTTTTTTCAGCCAAGGCCGAGAACGCGGCAAACCGTCTTGGCTATCATGCGTTCTTCGTCCGTGCGAATGACGCGGATCGTAACCCGGCTGGCTGCTGTGGAAATCACGCCCTCATTCGCCGAGTTTTGTTTTTCTTCGAGTTCGATTCCAAGAAATCCCAGCCCATCGCAAATCCGAGCGCGGACCTCTGGAGCATTCTCACCAATTCCGCCACTGAATACTAATGTTTCCACTCCTCCCAGTACTGCTGCGAAAGCGCCGATCCATTTCCTTACCTGGTAACAAAACAGTTCGACCGCCTCAGCGGCCCGGACATCGCTCGCCTGACTATCGAGCAAATCGTGCATGTCGGAACTGGTTTCAGAAACACCGAGCAAACCGGATTCATGATTAATGAGATTGTTGAACTGTTTGGGTGTCAGATTCTCCGCCCGCATCAGGTACCATGCCACGCCGGGATCCAAGTCACCTGGCCGAGTACTCATCGGCAATCCTGAGGTCGGCGTGAATCCCATGCTGGTGTCAATGCTTTTGCCACCATGGACAGCAGTCAAGCTTGCGCCATTCCCCAGATGGGCCAGTATCACGCGCCCTTGGGCTGCTTTCGTACATGCAATACGAACGAGTTCCTCCATCAAATAAGCATAGGACAAGCCGTGGAAACCGTATCGCTGTATCCCTATCGTGTCGAAACGGCGCGGGATAGGCAAGAGCCGGGCCACACGCGGCATAGTTCGGTGAAACGCCGTATCAAAGCAAGCCACTTGAGCCAGTTTAGGATAACGTTGCCGTAACACCTCGATCAATTCAACCTCAACAGGCAGATGATCCGTATCGTACGGGCTGATGCGGTGTAGTTCATTCAGCAATTCCTGCGTGATGCGTTCGGGTTCCGTGTGTTTCATGCCGAAAACCACTCGATGTCCGACGCCACTGATCAAAGAAATATCAATCTGTTCTTTGAGCCAATCGATCAGGAAATTTGATGCCGACCTGGTATCAGAGGATTCAAGAATGAGACTACCTTTCTGGATTCTTGTTGAGTCGCTGAAAGTTAAATTCGTACCTGGCAAACCGATACGGTCAACGCTTCCATGAAAACTTTGTTCCAGGGGTTCGCTTGTCTGATACAATGCGAACTTGATGCTCGATGAGCCGCCATTGATCGTCAGCACGCCGGCGTGAGTAGGTTTTGCGGATGACTGGTTTGTCACTCTGCAACCTCCAATCCAAACGAAGCCAGTTTCGCACACGTGGACTTGTAATCCGTGTGATAAATACCTTGAATTCCAAAGTCTTCCGCGACTTGGACGAACATCGGGAGGTTCTCAATATAGACTACCTGATTGGCCGGAACCTGTGCGATATCGAGCGCAACATGAAAAATGTCCGCATCAGGCTTTCGCAAGTGGACGAAACAGGAGGAAATGAAAAAATCCACAAAACCATCAAGCTTGAACTTTCGAATCCGATACGAATTGAGCTCCCGTGCTTCGTTGCTGACCACCGCCACCTTTAATCCATACCGTGCTTTGAGTTTGCGGACCAACTCTATCATTTTGGGATATGCCTTCGACTGGGCGAACATGAATTTCCGAAACTGAGCCGGAGTAAAAGGCCGCTCCTCGTAGAACACCACCCGGCTCAAGTATTCCTTAATAGTGAGCTTGCCCAACTCGTAAGTGTCGAAGGTCTGGTTATGCCGACTTTCCATATCTTCCGGATTCAGGTCGAAAGCCTTGGCCGCCAGTTTGCGGGACACATGCCCCCATCCGTCGGTGAGCAAAACGCCACCGATATCCAGGAACATGCAGGTTATTGCAGTCGTTTTCTTCATCGTCTTTCCTTCCGTCGATCGGATCATCGCTGCCACAGTATTCGTGCGTCTTCCAGCGGGATCGCAACACCGTCGCAGTGCGGTATCACTCGCGCCGTATAGTCCGCTGGTTGGCGCGCCGAAGACACAGCCGCGCTGTAAACGTAGCCGCCCGACGCGCCGGCCAGTTGGCGAACGCGCTTCATCTCCTGCCGCACGGAAGCACTGCCCATGACGCCGTCGGCGTAAAGCTCTACCCACACCGCCTTCGGGTTGATTTCGTTGAGAAAGACCTTCACTTCAAATACGTGCTGCTGTCTGTTGGTTTCAACCTTCATTTCGCCAAAACGCATCGCATCCCATTTTTGTTCGAGAGTATGCTGCCAGTCTATAAGCTTTTTGCCCATTGCACCTTTATTGGAAGCACGCACATGATAGGATGCCGCAGCCGGAAGATAATATTGCTCAGTATATTCGCGCACTGTGCGGTTGGCAGAAAATCGAGGCGTCAGCTTTGCCATGCTTTCACGAATTCGAGCCACCCAGGTTTTGGGAATATCGTTTTCGTCGCGGTTATAAAATTCCGGTATCAATTTGTATTCGAGCAAATCATAAAGCTCTTCGGCTTCCGCGGCATCCCACAGCGGGTCACTGTTGTGTTCTCTCCCATCTCCTAATGCCCAACCCACCTCAGGCGTATATGCTTCGGCCCACCAGCCATCCAACTCCGACAGATTGATGCCTCCATTGACAAGCACTTTCATGCCGCTGGTTCCGCTTGCCTCCCACGGCCGACGCGGTGTGTTAATCCAGACGTCCACCCCCTGTACGAGATGTTCTGAAACATGCATGTCATAGTCGCTAAGGAATACCGCGTGTGGACGTACCTCCGGCCTTCTGATAAAATGAATCCATTGCTGAATCAGGTCTTGCCCCGCCTGGTCCGCAGGATGGGCCTTACCCGCGATTATCAGTTGTACCGGCTGCCGGGGATTGCTCAACAGGCGAAGCAGCCTCTGCGGGTCGTGCAGTAATAGGTTCGGTCTTTTATAAGTTGCGAAACGCCGCGCAAAACCCAGCGTCAATGAGTTGGAGTCAAATAGATTCTTCGCAGCCTCGACCGCTTCTGGAGGCGCAGAGGACTCCTCCAGTTGCCGTGATAATCTTTCACGAGCGTATTCAACAAGAGACTTACAAGCAGCGGTACGAAATCGCCAGAGCCTTGAATCGGAAATGCGCCGAATATCCTGCCCCAGGGTTTCCATAGTTCCCAGCCAACGCTCTTTTCCGCAAAATTCGGTCCAAAGCTCATCAGCCTCTGCCGAATCCCAAGTTGGCATGTGAACGCCATTGGTAACAGACCCGACTGGCACTTCGTCTGCTGGCCAGCGTGGAAAGAGAGGTTCAAAGAGATGCCGGCTTACTTTCCCATGCAAGAGGCTCACACCATTTACTACTCCACTGCCTCGCAAGGCCAGGTAGGCCATATTGAAATACTCTGACGAGTCGTTAGAGTTTTGCCGTCCAAGAGCGAGCAAATCATGGATTGGTACCCCAAGCCTGTTTTGGGCAAACCAACCAAGGTATTGCTCGATGAGGGCTGGATCAAAACGGTCAAAGCCGGCGGCTACCGGTGTGTGTGTGGTAAAGAGGTTGCCGACTCGCGTAACTGCAAGCGCAACTTCGAAAGGCTGGCCTGTATCTTCCATGAAATTTCTTGCGCGTTCCAACACAGCGAAGGCAGCATGCCCTTCATTCAGGTGGCAGACCTCCGGCCGGATACCTAGCGCACGGAGCAGTCGCCATCCTCCAATCCCGAGTATGAGCTCTTGCTTAAGTCGCAACTCCGGCCCGCCTCCGTAAAGTTCGCTTGTAATTCCTCGATGAGCAGGAAAGTTTGCAGCGTCATTGGTATCCAGCAGGTAAAGTTTGACTCTGCCGACCTGTACCTGCCAGGCACGCAGCCACACCGAATAACCGGGAAGCACAACTTCCAGCCGCAACCACTCCCCGTTCGATTTTCGCAGAGGTGTGATTGGCAATTGCCCCGGGTCATTGTATGGAAACAGGGCTTGTTGCGATCCATCCTTATCAATCACCTGGCGAAAATAGCCCTGCTGGTATAGTAGTCCCACGCCGACAACCGGCACACCGAGGTCGCTGGCGGCTTTAAGCTGGTCGCCTGCCACATTACCAAGTCCGCCCGAATATATGGGCAGAGCCTCGCTCAGCATAAATTCCATACTGAAATAAGCGACACAGGTCAAAGGAGCTTGTGGGTGATTTTGCTGAAACCACGCGGGTGATTCCGCCATGCGACTCTTAGTTTGCATGAGTTCATTCAATTCCTTGCGGAAGGCGGGATCAGCCAGCACATTTTCGAGCTTTTCCCGCGAGACAGTCTGCAGGATTACCCATGGATTTTGAGTAAAGTCCCATAGCGAAGGATCAAGCTGCCTCCAGACTTCGTCAGCGTAATGACTCCACGACCAGCGCATATCCAGAGCAAGCTCGGCAAGAGAATCGAATCCATCAACTTCTGTCGGTAGAAAAGAGTTTAGCTTGCTCACACGTGTTTGTTTGTTCATGTTTTCTCTTTACTTACTCGGATGACTTTTTTGTTAAGGTCTCCATCAGCTTGTCGAACGGCTCGTCAAATTTCCTGACGCCTTCGTCTTCAAGCTGCTGAGTCAACTTGTCGATGCTGATCCCGAGTTCCGGCAATCGTGCCATTATCCACTTGGCTTCCTTGACATCTTGTTCGAGGTGTGATTTCGGATCGCCGTGATCACGGTAGGCATCGATGGTTTCAAGCGGGACCGTGTTTACGGTGTCCGGGCCGATAAGCGGTTCAATGTACTTTACATCGCTGTACTCCGGGTTCTTGGTACCTGTGCTGGCCCATAGCAGCCGCTGTACACGAGCGCCCTTATCAGCCAGCTTCTTGAATCTATTACTGCCGAAAATTTCCTGGTAGATTTGATAAGCCACCTTAGCGCTCGAGATGGCCACTTGCCCGCGTACCTTTTTGGCAATTTCCGTTTTCTTGCCACCTGAATCGAAGAATTTCTCCACCAGCGGATCCACCAGGGTGTCAATACGGCTCAAAAAGAAGCTTGCCACCGAGGCTATATGTTTCAAGGGCTTCCCTTGAACTGCGTGCGCTTCGAGACCTGCAATGTAGGCTTCCGCAACCTGTCGATAACGAGGCAAACTAAAGAGCAATGTCACATTGACATTGATTCCTTCACTGATGAGTTGCTGGATAGCAGGCAGACCATCAGACGTCGCAGGGACTTTGATGAAAACGTTGGGTCTGTTCAGTGCAGTCCACAATCGGCGTGCTTCCTCAACTGTACCTTTGGTGTCATGCGCCAGATGAGGGTTGACCTCCAGGCTGACATATCCGTCCTTGCCGTCAGTCTTTTCATAAACAGACCTGAATTCGTCAGCAGCGTTCTGTACGTCGCGCTGGCTGAGAGCTTCATAGATTGCTTTAACATCTTTTTTCTTGAGGGCCATGTCACGAATGTCCTGGTCGTAAATATGGCTTTCTGCTATCGCCTTCTCAAAGATGGATGGATTCGAGGTCATACCACGCAGTCCAGCCTCCTCAATCAAACGTCGAAGCTCACCATGTGTGATCAGATCACGTCTGATGTAGTCGAGCCAAATTGACTGACCGAGCGTTCCCAATTTTTTCAAAGGATTGTCTTTTATGATTTTGCCTCCTTATTTTCCAGTGCCACAACTTTCGCCAAGCGGCGTTGGAATCGTTCAGCGCCGCTGAATTTAGCCTGAAGAAATGTTTTTACCAATTCCCATGCGAACGCATGGCCGACTACGAGGCCGCCAAGGCAGATCATGTTCATGTCATCGTCCTCAACTCCTTGATGAGCCGAAAAAGTTTCATGAATCAAGCTCGCACGTACACCTGCCACTTTGTTGGCGGCAACGCAAGCACCAACACCACTGCCGCAAATCGCCACTGCACGGTCAACCTTGCCATCGGATAATGCTTTAGCCAGTGGAACGACGAAATCAGGGTAATCATCTTCTGGATTTAGGCCAGAGGCGCCAAAATCCATGACTTCATAACCTAAATCACGCAGGGCCTTTGCCAAAAGTTCCTTTAGCCCAAAACCTCCGTGGTCAGCGGCAATTCCAACACGCATCATGTTATTTTCCCGCAGTTATTAACGCACCTGACACAGCACCGATTATTGTGCTTATAATCGGATTACTGGTTAAAGGGCATGTACCGGAGGTGCATTTACCCAAGTAACCAACCAAAAAGCCTATACTACCTCCTATTATTGCACCTATAATAATTCTCATTTTCACTACCTTTATTTCGCAGACCGCAGAGCAACCAAAACATCCTCAATTAAATTACTGTCATACATTTCGTATCTACTTCTCTCATCCAACTAATTTCCAGTTACAGCCTTACCCATTGCGGCCTTAATCATAAAATACCGACTAATACCATCAAGGCAGACCATGCCTTTTACACTTCCTTTGTCGACAACTGCAACGGCCGTTTTCTGCTTTGACAGTAGCGATCTGTAAATGTCCTCAAGTGGTGTCTGTGGATTTACAAAAGCGAAATCACCGTCCATCACTTCGGAAACCGGGATATCAAGACCTTTCTCATGAACACTTGACAAGATGCGATCACGAGTAAGAATTCCCTCAAGCCCCTTTTCTCCGATAACGGGGAAGTCTTCCTGACATCCGTGATAGAATTGTTCTAGAGCCTCCGAGAGCATCTGTTCGGGACGCAAAGCACGGTATTCTCGCATCATCACTTCGCTGGCAGGAACATCGTGCAGTAAAGATTTAAGAATTACTTGCTGTTTTTCACTCCCGGCACCGATATGCAAAAACAATCCTATTATCGCGAGCCACCAGTTGAAAAATATCCCGAACAGTATGAATAGCATTGCCAGACCCTGCCCGATTGTCACCGCTACAGAAGTTGCTTGTACATAGTCCATTCTCGTAGCCAGGATTCCCCTCAAGACTCTTCCCCCGTCCATAGGAAATGCCGGAATCAGGTTAAAAATAGCAAGCATAATGTTTACACCAATCAGTCCGGCAAAAAATGACCTTGCGGAATCCGGGTATAAATTTGGTGCCCCAACTCCCGTCCAGTGACCAACAAAAAGGAACAGGATAGCCGCAATAGCCAAGTTAATCAAAGGCCCTACAATCGACATGGCAATTTCCTGAGAAGGCTTCTCGGGCATCTCCTCCATGGTCGCTACACCGCCGATGGGCAGAAGAGTGATACTCTTAGCCTCGTTGCCAAAACGACGGGCAATCAGGCTATGGCCTATTTCGTGGATGAGGACACATACAAAAACAGCACATATGAATAGTGTCGCCAGAATAGCGCTACGGAAATCCCGCTGATTCAATACCGAAATGAAGATGAAAAACAGAAGAAGAAAAAAAGTAATGTGGATTTTGAACTTAATTCCAAATATCTTGCCGATATTAATAGACCATCTCATAATTAGTTGTTCCTTTTAGTTTGATATTTCAGAAGAATTTTATATCCGTTGTCAACATAAATGAGATTAATTATGCATTCAAGGAGAGAACAAATTATATCTAGTTAGATGAACACGAATTCCTGTCCATCTATTCTATAATTCTCCAATTTAATCAAGTTATACTTCCAAAACAGCCAGTTACTCAATCTATAGGACTAATTTAGCCCTATAGATGGCCAATTCTGTTATCTTTTAGCTCCCAGGAAATATGCTCTGTATCCCAGAACAAATTAAAACTTCACAACAATAAATTGAGAGATTTGCCCTCGCCGGACAAGAAAAATGACTTTCTTATTCTGCATCGATTTTTGCATAGCCTTATCAAACTCATCAACAGTACTAACCGGCTGCTGGTTAACGCTTTGAATCAAATCACCAGGCTGGATGCCTGCTTGTGCAACAGCTCCACCGGGCACAACTCTGGAAACAATTACGCCTTCACCTAATGAGTAGCCAAATTGTTGGGCAATGTCTTTTGTGAGATTCTGGACTTCAATTCCCAGTGTTTCTTGTGATTGTTGCGGTATAGAAGGTTGCTTAATTTGAGAAATCCCAGATGCACGCTCTGTAAGAGTTACTTCGACATCGATTGTCTTTCCGTCCCTCATGACCAAAAATCTGACCCTATTGCCCGGTCTGAGTATGGCAATATCATTTCGAAATGAGTCATACGATTCAATCTTCTTGCCATTCATTTCCAGAAGGATATCATGGCTTTTGAGTCCGGCCTTCTCCGCAGGTGAGTCTTTTTCTACATATGCCACAATAACACCCTGTCTATCCTTGAGTCCAAGAAGATCAACCATATCTTCCGTCACATTCTGTCCATAAATACCTAAATAGCCACGGATAACCTTCCCTTGTGTCTTTAATTGCTCCTCAATATTACGAGCCATATTAACTGGAATGGCAAAACCAATTCCCATATACCCGCCGCTTTGACTGAAAATAGCCGTATTGATCCCAATGACCTGACCGTCCAAATTAATCAGAGGCCCGCCTGAATTACCGGGATTAATAGCGGCATCTGTCTGGATAAAATCTTCATAAGCAGCTATATGAACATTGCTGCGCCCAACGGCACTTATGACACCAACCGTTACAGTCTCATTCAAGCCGAACGGATTGCCGATGGCAATAACCCAGTCGCCAATCTCAATCTTATCTGAGTCCCCTAAGGATAAAACCGGGAAGTTATTACCATCGATCTTAACCAACGCCACCTCAGAATCCGGGTCAGTGCCTATGAGCTTGGCGTTCTCAAATTTTCGGCCATCATTAAGCTCCACTGTAATTTTATCGACATCTCCAACTACATGGTTGTTAGTGAGGATATAACCATCCTTGCTGATGATAAAGCCGGACCCTTGGCCTTGCTCATGGTATTTTTCCGGGCTCTGTGATTGAGGTGGCAACCTATCTCCAAAGAACCTTCTCAGCAAGTCATCGTCAAAGAGGCCAAAGGGATCATTGAATCCGTAAGAACCACCAAATCCCATTGGACCAACCTCGATTGCTTTTTCCACTTTAATAGACACGACTGCCGGCATTGCTGCTTTGGCGGCGGTAGAAAAAGCACTGGACAACTCCTTAGCCGACTTTGTTCCCGACTGAGCGACCACCGGGCCGGTAAGGCTCAACATTAATCCCAGTGATATCGTTAAAATTACGATACTCTTGAAAATATTTTCTTTTTTTCTACAGTTTCTGTTCATGACAAATTTCCTTTCTTTGAAAAAGATGTAAACTTAGAGCCTGTATTGAATTATGTTTATATAAAGTCACCTGTTTTTGTTTTACAGTCACCAATGACTCACAACACACTCTGTGATATATTAATGAAGTCTGCAAAGGATGGCTCGATTCCTACACTGATTTGCCCGGTTGAATCCCTTCTCTGATCCAATCTTGTGCCTTGTCCGCCTTGTTCACGTCGAAATATTTCACCTTGGCGGTGGTAAAAGGCTTACAGAATATGCTCATGCCTTTTTCCCACTTCCTATCGCCAACCATCGCAAGACGCTCAATATCTTTAAAATGCTTGATATCGAACTTGATATCCTGCCATAGAGCCCCTGCATTCCAGCCATGAAAGTCCTCCATTTCAAATAGAATGCGGACCTTCCCAAAGCGCTGAATAAGCTGCTCCACTTTTGGGACCAAGGCTTCATAATCCTCTTTGGTGAGTTTTCCCGTAGCTTTTACTACGAGCACTTTCGCCTCATCAGTCTCTTGAATTTCTACTGCCATTTTTCTAACTTCCAATCAAAAAATTTAATACATGTTCTACCAGCAAGCCTATACGAAACATGAAACTCCGGATATGTCGTCGTATAGCAATTGAGGTTTGACCACCGGGTAAATGGACCGGACAGTCGCATATACTGTAGCGAGCTTTCATCAATCCGTTTGTTCGACAAGGTAGTTCTGTGTACCCATCTGTTGGATCTGATCAAGCTGCGCTTCAATCCAGTCGATGTGATTCTCTTCATCGACGAGGATTGATTCGAGCAGTTCGCGCTTACCGTTGTCACCAAGTTCAACAGCGAGCCGAATGTCCGCGTTACAGACCTTAATGGCAGTTTCTTCAGCCTTCCAATCATTCTTATGCTGTTTGTCCACGTCAGCGCCGATGCTGATCTTGTTCAGCTTGCTTACGATTGGCCTTCCTTCGAGGAAAATGATCCGAGCGATGACTTTCTCGGCGTGTTTCATCTCGTCAATAGCTCGCTTCTGTTGCACCTCATGCAGATGCTTATAGCCCCAATTCTCACACATTTCGGCGTGAACAATGTATTTGGTTGACAGCCGTTAGTTCATCGCCCAGACGGGCATTGAGTTTCTCGATAATCTTCTCTTGACCTTTCATGCGTTTACTTCAAATCGAATTATTTGACCAATATTGACTGTGTGTACCCAATGTGCATCAGGTGCACACAACCAATCACACACGCCGAGCAACCTGAAATACATCTGATTTTTTCACCGGCGCGTTCTTCCGAAATCCTTGCCTTGCACAAAAGACGACCGGCCCAGGCTGCCCATTTAGACGCTCGGCTGTAGTCGACTGTACATATCCATACATTAATAACCTGATTGACTTACTCACCTTTGACCTTGACCTTGGTAGGCTTGGCCTTCGGCGACTTCGGCAGCTTCAGCGTGAGTACGCCGTCTTTGCACGCCGCTTCTATCTTGCCTGCATCTATCTCACTTATGAGATTCAGGTCGCGTCTAAAGCTGCCGTAGGACCGCTCTACATGATAGAAACCCTTTTCCTTTTTCTCTTCCTCCTGCTTCTTTTCGCCTTTGATGGTCAGGACATTTCCGTGAACGGAAATATCGATATCCTCAGGCTTACAGCCGGGTATCTCAGCCTTGACGATGAACTCATTATCGTTTTCTGCGATGTCAAGTGCAGGCCAGCGACTGCGACCCCATGCAGGCCAGTCCCAATCTCCAAAGAAACCGCTGATCAAATTGTCCATCTCGTCATGAAGTCTGGCTAATTCGCCTCTATCTCTTTTTCTAACAGGTAACAAAGCCATGTTCTTTACTCCTTTTCTTATAAACAGTAGTATTTTTTTGGAACTCAAACCTTACGGTTTGGACTCTCTAAAGTTTTAAAGGTTTGCAGAGGTTCTCGGCCTTGTTGGCTTTTGAGCCACAGTTCTCGCATTCGTACTGCGGATTCTCAATCAACGTTTTAAACTTTTTCGGATTCTTCTTATCGAAGCCCTCTGCCTTTAACGCACAGATGTGCATTTTGTGCTCTTTCTTTTTACAGTCTGGATTACCCGCCATAATAATAACCTCCTATCTGTGTTAACAAGTCACTTGAACGTTGAAGCTTCTTATGTGAACACTTCACGTCAGAGATTCTTTGGAGCGTCCACTTACTTACCTTTACCTTTGACTGTAGTCTTTAGTACTGTACGGACAGCTTGGGCAGCATCGCTACCTATCTCTTCGGCGGCCTCGATCGCACCGGCGGTGGCGTGCTCAATTGCTTTTGCCGTATCGACTCCAATTTCTCCGGCTGCCTTAGCCGCTCCATCCACTGCCGCTACGGCGGTCTTCCCAACATCTGCCCCGACCTCAGATGCACCTTTGACTACTCCCTTGACTGCGGACTTAATAGCCAAAAAGACATCTTCGCCGGTTTCCGTGGCTGCTTCGACCGCCCCTGTGAGGATCTGAGCAACGGCCTTTTCGGTTGCAACCGCTACTTGAGCCACACCGTCAACAGTCACAAGCAGCACGTCTGCGGTAGCCTTAACAATGGATGCAGCCGTTTCCCCTGTACCTTTGATCGCCCCGATTACTGCCCATTTTGCGGTTCTACCAATTTTTGATAAAGTTGACTCTGCCATTTTTGGGTCTCCTTAAACAGTTTCATTCCTTATTAAACGATAAACAATCTGCAATAATTATTCTTACCATTCAACATTAATTAGACTAAAAATCTCTTTATGAGGTTCGACATGCTAAAGCAGCTTGCCAAGCTTGTCTATTTCCTGGCCGATCTTCTCTATGGCTTTGCCAACCTCTTCGGCCATCCAACCGGTTCCCTCAACGAGCTTCCCTGCAAGCAGACCTACATCCTTGATGGCCCTTACACTAACAGCCTCAAGCTCATGTCCTGCCCAGGCAAAACCATGCTCTAGATGAACCGCTGCCGCCTTGAGCGAATGCCCCGTTCTGCGCACATCATTCTTCGCCTTGTATTCAATTGCCTTAAGGTAATGATGTTTTGCAAGAGCATGATGCGCTTTGGCAAAGGCGCGGTCGAGAGTCTTGGCCGACGTTACCGTGCCCTTTTCAACGTTATTTGCCAGCTTTTCAAGTTCTGCCACAGATGCGATCAGTCCTTTCCTGCCTTCTGTCGTTGCCCGTGCGGCCTGGAGTCTAAGGAAGGCTTCACCTTTGCGAATCTCCTCGGCAGCGGCCTTGTAATCTTTTTTTAGAAAACTTTGACGTGCCTTGTGGAAATGCTCACCGGGCAACTCCACAAACTGGAGCAGCACATCCTCCTCCACAAGCACATACCCCTCCGGCGTTTTAGGCTTGGCTGACTCGGCTGCCTGCGCCGACTTTTTACACCCTATTAGCCCAACCCCAGAGATAACCAACGCGATCATTAGGGCAATCGAAAGCTTAACAGTTCTTCGACACATAATACACCTACCTTTCTTTATTGAGTTAATCCTTCTACAAGAAACAATACTCTATGCAACACTAACGCTTCACACCGACTTGTTCAGATACCGACTGGCTTCTCCGACTTCTCTGTGTGGTGGACGGTCGACTCGATAGCTTCTGTGCCTTCAATGATCTCCTTGGCCTTGGCCACCTCGTCAGCGGTACCATGCGCGATAACAAGATACTTGCCTCCTTTAATTGCCGTCTCATATTTCAACACGCTATTCTTGGGTATGCCGATACTGAACAGGCCCGCACCAAGGGCGCTCACGCCACCGACAACCGCCGCGCCTTCCAACGCTCCAATGATCCAGGTCACTAGTGGGCCTCCTACCAAAATAGGGCCTATGCCAGGAATGGCAAAAAAGGCCGCTCCGAATAAAAGTCCCCAGATTCCGCCCCAGAATGCTCCCAGCTTGCCCCAGTACTTCATACGGTCGCCCGTGTTGTAGTAACCAACGACGTGCTCCTCTGTATGGTAGTCTTTCCCAATGATGGATAGTTTCTTCATAGGAAAATCGGACTTCTGGAGCTCTTTGACAGCCGCCTCTGCTTCTGTGTGTGCATTGAAGGTGGCAACAACTACGTTTTTTTCAGACATGTTTGGTCTCCTTAATAATTATGTTGTTTCTTTTCAAGTTTCATTATTTCCTGGCCAATGCAGTCTTCTGCTTTTACTTTGTTCTACAAAGCTCTCATGAATTCCACGAGATCGGTCTTTTCCTCCTCAGTGAGTTTGGTTCCAAGTATAAGATTAAAGAACTCCACCGTATCTTCCAACGTAAGCAGCCGTCCGTCATGGAGGTAGGGCGGGGAATCCTTTATCCCTCTCAATGGAAAATTCTTGATTGGTCCGTCTGACGCAGCGTATCTGCCATTTATCATCTGGGGCTTATAGAATCGCTCGGTTCTCAGGTTGTGCATAAGATTATCAGTATAATAAGGCGGCGTATGACACGCAGCACAGGTGCCCTTTCCGAAAAATACAGCTTGGCCGTGCATCTCAGCCTTCGTAGCCTTACCGGGATCTATTTTCCCGAAAACATCCAATTTAGGAGCCGGCGGGAAGTCCAGAAGCGCCTGGAATTCAGCCATGAAGTGAACCTGGCTGCCTCTTTCGAGAATATTAACGCCTTTCTTGGTGGCGATAACTGGATCACCGTCGAAATAAGCCGCCCGCTGCTCAAACTCGGTGAAGTCCTCAACAGTCTTAAGGGCCCGCTGTGATCCGAACAGGCGCTGGATATTAACACCCCGTAGTGATGGGGTATCGAGCCGATGGCGAAACTCCTGGGGGCGGATGTCACCTACAAGGTGCGTAGGGGAAGCCGTATGTCCATTGGAATGACAGTCAAAACAGGTTACTCCCCTACTCGGCTGATCGCTGCGACGGTCCTCAGTTTGATTGAACTGCTGCTGCGGGAATGGCGTAACCAATAGACGAACTCCTTCGAGCTGTTTTGGATTAAGTATCCCGTCAAAGAGCTTATAGTAATTATTAATAGTTACCACATTTCCCTGTGAGACATCGCCGAGGTCGGGACGCGTGGTAAGATAGATCGCAGCAGGATACTCTGGGAGAAAGTAGTCCGGCAGGTCAAAGTCAAGATCAAAACGTGTTAGATCCCGGCTCTCTTGCTTTTTGATTTCATCTATAACAAACTTGGGGAAAACCATGCCGCCTTCACCGTGATTAGGATGAGGTAGCGGCAAGAAACCTTTCGGAAACACGCCTTTTTCATGGATTTCCTCCGGTGTCATTTCTGCGAGCTTTTGCCAAGTTGTTCCTGCAGGCAGTCTTACGCGTACGCCTTCCTGGATGGGTTTGCCGCGAGACATAGTAACATCGTTGGCTGGCCTGTTCGATAGATCATACCTTTCGCCGAGCAAATCCATCTGGCGCTTCATGACTTCGGCCTTGGCAGCTTTCATTCTTGCCTGAATGGAATCAAAGTCTTCGGTGATAACAACTGGTGAATAGCTTGATTTTCTCTGGATTGGTGTTTTGGCATAGGTTAGCCCAATCTCAGAGATAACCAATGCAATCGTTAGGGCGATCGCAAGCCCAACAGTTCTTCGATACATGATACACCTACCTTTCTTTAATAAATAAATCCTTCTTTAGAATATATCACTCTATGGAAAACTAACGTTTCCCGTTAACCATTCAAGGGCCGACAGACTTTGCAAACTTCTCTCCGTGGTGGATGGTCGACTCCACAGCTTCTGTACCTTCAATGATCTCCTTGGCCTTGGCCACCTCGTCAGCGGTGCCATACGCGATAATTAATTGTTAATCCACAAAACTGTGGAGCCTTGCGATTCTTGTCTACCAAGCTAAGCGAGATTTGCTTCTGCAAATTCTCATTTTCCGGACTCTTGAATCACGGCCTAATAATAACGTAGGCCAGGCATGTGTAAATCGGGGTAATATCTGTTTTTTATGTCCATCAGAACACGCATATTCTTGTAGGGGAAAACCACTACGGTACTACTACCAAAACTCCTCTCAGGCCTTCCTCAGGAGAATCCTATGTTAGTTAGACAGCTCAAAAAAATGAATATTGGGGTTGACAACTCGGCTAATTTTGTTAGACTTATGTAGAATTGATAGTCTGTGTTTTTTGTACGGAATTCGAGAAATGTCTGCCAGAAAGGACATTGCCGAGCAAGGGCTGTGGGCTGAGGAGCGTCACTTATTGGCCGCAATCGTACACGACTCCAAAGATGCCATAACGGTACAGGATTTTGATGGCAATATAAAGCTCTGGAACCTTGGGGCGGAACGGATATACGGTTATACAAAAGCGGAGGCCTTCAAGATGAATGTACGTGAAATTGTCCCCGATCATAGGCTGGACGAAACCTTGGCGTTCATGAAGAGATTGAGGGAAGGAGAAGAACTCCGGTCGTTTGGTAAGAAGGCTTGTGATTAAAAAATCATTCTGGTTTTCCAACATTGATAATTTAAGCCCATTCGCTACAATTATCAATACGATTAACTCTCATTTTTCGCAAGTTCTTACGATGGGGATGTGAAAAATGGAAAAAGACGCTTCAACATCGCATAGAAAAGAGCAAAAGGGGCCCGAAATAGGTCGCCAAAGGCTTAGAAAACGCATGAAAAAACAAGCAAAGGTGCTTAGAGATGTAACAGAAAAGCTTCGGCAGACCGAGCAAACTTTGCAGGAAAGTGAAGGTAAATACCGCCAGCTTGCGGAGAACGCTGATTGTATTATTATTCGCAGAACGCCGGATGGTCGAATTACGTTTTTCAATGAATTCGCCCAGAAGTTCTTCGGTTACACCGAGCAGGAGATTCTCGGTAAAAATATTGTTGGTACAATCGTGCCTGAAATCGACACCACAGGTCAAAACCTTGTGAGAATGATTAAAGACATAGGGCTTCAGCCGGAACGCTATGCAACCAATGAAAATGAAAATATTCAAAAAAACGGCGAGCGTGTCTGGATTGCCTTGACGAACAAACCAATTCGTGACGAACAGGGAAATATTATGGAAATCCTTTGTGTCGGCCGTGACATCACGGATCAGAAGAAGGCCGAGCAGGCGCTGCTGGAGTCAAAGCAACAGTTGAGCGTAAGGAGCCAGATCGCAGAAATCTTCCTTACTGTTCCCGACGACGAGATGTACGGAGAAGTATTGCAGGTCATTCTGGAGTGCATGAAAAGCAAGTATGGGATCTTCGGATACATAGATGAGCAGGGAGTCTTAATTATCCCCTCCATGACCAGGGATGTGTGGGAACAGTGCCAGGTTCCTGATAAGTCAATCACATTCCCCCGCGAGAGATGGGGTGGCATCTGGGGTCGTGCCCTCACAGAGAAGAGGAGTCTTTATGCGAACGAAGGCCTACATGTACCCGAGGGACATATTCCTATAACAAGGGTTCTGGTTGTACCCATTATGTATGGTGGAGATGTAATTGGGCTTTTGGAAGTCGCCAACAAAATAACTGACTATGGCGAGAAGGAGCGGGAGTTCTTGGAAACCATCGCTGGCCACATAGCGCCTGTCCTAAATGCGAGATTGCAGAGAGATAGAAAGGAGGGAGAGCACAAGCGTGCCAAAGAGGCACTTCGCAAGGCGCGCGATGAGCTGGAAATACGAATTCAGGAAAGGACCGCGGAGCTTAACAAATCGAACGTACTTCTAAAGCGAGAAGTTTTCGAGCGAAAAAGAACCGAAGAAGTGCTGGTGGAAACAAGCGAGATTGTGGAAAAGATGTTCTCTACCACCCATCTTTGTATAGCTTATATGGACACCGATTTCAACTTCATACGCGTAAACCGTGCTTATGCGGAGGCAGATGGCCGCGATGAAAAGTTTTTCATGGGCAAGAACCATTTTGACATTTATCCCAATGAGGAGAATGAAGCGATTTTTCAGCGTGTGGTGGAGATGGGTGAACCGCACGTTGCTTACGCAAAACCGTTTGTATATGCCGGACATCCTAAACGTGGTGTAACATACTGGGACTGGACCCTTCATCCGGTAAAGGATTCTCAAGGAAAAATAGATGGACTTCTTCTATGTCTTGTTAATGTCACTGAGCGCAAACACCTTGAACAAGAAATCCTTGGAGTGAAAGAGAAAGAACGAATGCAGATAGGGCGAGAGCTGCATGACAGTATGGGCCAAATACTCACGGGTATTGCTGTAAAAAGCAAGGGATTAGAACTGAAGCTAAAAGATAAATCGCTTGACGAAGCAGAAGAGGCAGCAAAATTATCAAAACTTGCCAATAAGCTGATAACCCAGATGCGCAGCCTTGCCAAAACACTTCATCCTATCGATCTTGAAGCCGGCGGCATAAACTCGGCATTACAAACATTAGTCTCTAATACTGAAAAACTATTGGGATGCTCGTGTCAATTTAAGTCTGAAGAACCTGTCGTATTTAATGACCCGGTTAAAGCCAAACAGGTTTATCGTATCGCTCAGGAAGCTATTACCAATGCGATTAAACATGGTAAAGCAAAGAACATTAGTGTAGAGTTGACCTCGGACAAAGACAAATATATCTTATCGGTCAAAAACGATGGAAAGGATTTTCCAAAGGTCTTAACTAAGAAAAAAGGGCTCGGGTTGAAAATTATGGAATACCGCAGTAATATGATAGGAGGCTCCCTTGACATTCACAAAGGTGATAAAGGCGGTACAATAGTAACCTGTGCATTTACAAACAAATAAAAGGCATTAATCTCACTAAAAAAATATTATGGCAACTGTCAAAAAACAGGCTAAAAAGAACGAAACAAAAACACAGATACTGCTGGTCGATGACCACCCGGTAGTACGAGATGGACTTACTACGATTATCAACCATCAACGGGATCTTAATGTATGTGGTGGTGCTGATGATGCTCACCAGGCACTGAAGGCTATCAGTGAATTGAAGCCTGATATTGTTGTTGTGGATATATCTCTAAAGAACTCAGACGGAATTGAACTTACTAAAAGTATTAAAGCCAAATACCCTAAATTACGTGTCCTTGTCCTCTCAGTTCATGATGAATCGATATATGCCGAGCGAGCCCTTCGAGCGGGTGCCAGGGCCTATCTTATGAAGGAAGTAGTATCTGAAAATATCGTGAAAGCAATTCGTTCCGTTTTAAAAGGCGAAATATACGTCAGTGACACTATTTCAAAAAAGTTCCTGCACAAAATTGCAGGTGACAAGGCAGCCACAACAAAAACACCGATCGAAAATCTCAGCGACCGCGAATTTGAAATTTTCCGTCTGATTGGCGTTGGCTATAAAGCCTCTCAGATGGCAAAGAGACTTCATCTGAGTGTAAAAACAATTGAAACTTATCGCGGACGGCTTAAAGAAAAACTGAACATTACTGATGCCTCTAAACTGCTGCGATATGCCATTAAATGGGTGAGCAGCGACGACAAGAAGTAACTAAGCTAAAATTTATAACCATACCATCGACTTCTTTTTTTACAGCTATTCGTCCTTACAACCTTCTTTCCTGATTTTGTTGTAGGTATTTTCACCTTCATAAGAAAGCGTAACATCACCTACAACAAAAACAGGTTTGCCACCGATTCACAAAAGCAAAATCCCTGCTATTATATCAATGTGACGTTAAAAATAAAAAAACCGGTTTTTTGCGTAAGAAAGGTTAGTTTATGAAACTTGGGGTAATGTCAACAGGGCCAACTCTCGAACACTACTTGGGAGCACAGGCCAGGCGTTCCGGATACTTGCTGATTGTTGACCTCGACACAATGCAGTATTTAACGGTACAGAATCCTATTCGTGCTCTGCATGGGCATGGGGCGGGAACACTATTCGCACAGGTACTTGTGCAAAATAGTGTAGACGCCGTCCTGGCAGGAAGCTTTGAGCCCGCCATACACCAAACTCTGCGCAAAAATGGTGTAAAGGTTTTTTGCCACGAGAGAGGGATAGCATATAGAGTCATTGAAAAACTCAAACAGTCATACCTGTCCGCAACTTCCTGAATAACGGGAAGGTCAACTCTTATGCACGAAGCGAAAAAGCAACACGAAACCAGTCCGGGAATTAAGAGAATCTTGATTGTTGATGACCACCCTGTGGTCCGCCAGGGATTGGCACAGTTTATCAATCAGGAACCTGGCCTTGAGGTGTGTGCAGAAGCCGGAAATGTTAAAGAGGCTTTAGAGGCCATTGAAAAGCAAAAATTTGATTTGGCTGTTGTCGATATGTTACTGGAGAACACAACCGGCATTCAAGTTACTAAAATCCTTAAATCGAGATGCCCTGGTTTGCGCGTTCTGATACTCTCCATGAGTGATGAGCCGTATTATATCAAAGGTGCCTTTCAAGCCGGCGCCCAAGGATATATCACCAAAGAGGAGGTGGCGGAGGAAATCATAAATGCAATCCGCCAAGTCCTGGACAGCAAGATTTACCTGAGCGGCCGTGTAGCTCAGAAGTTCCCACGCAGAACGCTCGACAGGATCAGGGCAGGCGATTTGGAAGACTCAGTATGGGAATACTGACTATGCTGACTGTACTATGAGCAACACGCATCAGTCGAGGGAAAGCCGGCACAGAATGCAATGTTGCACTTGAATCAAATAGTGAGCCCTAAAAGAAAGTATTCTGGCGGTTCAAGCAACAAACAGGAAAAACAACGACACTAAACATATTTGGAGCAACACAAGGGAGTATTGTCCATGCCATACAATATTCGAATCGTAAGCACATACCCCGTAGGGTACAAAAACTCATATCCGGGTAGAATCCGGGCGAGTAGCCAGTGGTTGTGAACCCTTGCAACTCATATGAGCTGAGACTAATTTGATCGGATGACAACAAAGTCACCCTGTGTCGGTTCTCAGTTCCAAATCATACTATCTCCCAAGCGAGCATAAACCATTCCCACGACCTTGCTTGCGAGTTGGAGCTATCCTTTCTTGGAGCAACGTTACTCAGGCCACTCTTCGAATGTATGATTTCAGTAACCCACCCAAGAATTCGTGACACTGTATATCACTCGTATACACCGAGTTACTATCAAAATCCTGTGCATTGCCACCCATCTGGTGACCGAGCTGTTCCGGGACGCAATTCCCAATACCCTGATGTGGCCTGTGTTGGTTGAAAAAGTCTTTGTATTTATCGAGTACGTATTGGAGTCTGTCCAACCCCAAGATAATCAGATGGTTCAGGCATTCTTCACGCAGACTTCGAATCCAACGCTCAGCAAAGGCATTGGCGTTGGGAGCTTCGTACGGAGTTCGAACGGGCTCAAGGCCTGTGTTCTTCAGCATAATATCAAAACCTTCTGAATAACACCGGTCGTTGTCATGGAGGAAGAACCGAGGCTCAATGCCATATTCATCGCATTCCCACAGCACGTGACGGGCTTGTTGCTTGAGCCATCCCGCATTGGGTGAGAAGGTAGCTTGAACAAACAGGATTCGGCGGCTGCGCAGATGCAGGACGAAGAACACGAACGCCCTCTGAAGGCCTTTCAGAGTCCAGATTTCTTTGGTAAGGAGGTCGGCGCAAAGAAAAACGTCCGCATGTCGAGAAAGGAACTCTCGCCAAGTCAATCCTTTGCGATCAGGCGATGGAGGCAAACCGTTTCTCCTCAGGACGTTGGCTACGGTGGTTTTAGAAATCTCAAAGCCTAACTTCTTCAGTTCCCCTTGGATCTTCTTATAACCTCAGACATTCTCTCTTGCAATTTGACAGATCAACTCCTCGACATTCCCAGGTGTTCTGAGCCTACCAGGCTTTCTCTTCCTTCTTTGGGAGTAATCCCACTTTGCCTTTTCAAGTCTTCGCTGCCAGGCAAGGATTGTAGTGGGCTTGACGATGTTGACAACTGTTTCCATGAGCTTCCTACCCATTGCCAGAGCAGCATCCACAAGCGATCTTCGCTCATGGTCAGTAAATCGAATCCGACCTGGGAGTTTTGACTTAAGGATCTTGTTTTCCAAACGGAGATATTCGTTTTGTAGGGTCAACTCCCGGCACAGTAACCGAGCAATCGTGGCAATCACTGGCAAGCTAAGCCACTCGGCCGGTTGATTAGAAGGCGTTTCTATGGGCATCAATATCCTCCATGCACAACTTGAATATCAAAGGCTTAGAGGATAACATAAACGATTGATTTAGCAAAGGTTAATTCTGCTTTCCGATCTGCGTATGAATAAATGTACCCTACGAGTTACATTCAACTGTCGATACTCAAAAAAAATACCTAAACTAACACTATACGACCCTATGAATCTGAACCTGTCAACAAATATTTCTAATATTTTCAACTTTAAGCATCTGCTAATGAGGTAGTTTGCCCAGAAGAAAAGGCAAAGGCAAAAACCTGGAGCTTCAGATACCGGTGTATGAAGTGATGCAGACCAACAGCCGATTGGGCCAGAGAATACTTTCTATTCTGATGCAGGGCATATCGAGCCGGTCGTACAAGGAAGTCCTGCCAAAGATGGCTGAAACGGTTGGTGTAAGCAAATCAAATGTCAGCAGAGAGTTCATAGAATCCAGCGAACAGCAGATGCAGGAATTTGCTGAAAGAAGGTTTGATGACAGGGATATTCTTATCATCTATATTGATGGCATCCGAGGCAGGCGTATCCCGGCAATTATCCCGGCAGGAATTTTCTACCTTACACCGGGGCGGTAGAAATTAAAACGCTAGGATACACCGAAATTCCGTCCCCCGCTCCGGACGCTGTGTATCACTTCGTCTGGACTTTTCCCCATACTGCCAGTATTTTAAGGTTTGAGTTTTCGGGCCAGGGACTGCAAATAATTCAGGATGAAAGCTGGGGTCTGGACAATGTGAAGGTTATGATTTCTCTGACTATTGACTTCAACGGCGATGGAAAGGTGGACATCGAGGACCTGGTTAGGCTTGTTCAATACTGGGGACAAGATGAGCCGTTAGTTGATATTGCTCCGCCGCCTTTTGGTGACGGAATAGTTGACATAAAGGACCTGGAACTTTTTTTGATATACTGGAACGAAATCTCGCCTGAAACAGTTATTTACATGCAATAACTCTGCCATTCGAGTCTGAACGTCAGGAGGAAAGGAGAGAATAAAGTGGCTCATAAAGCAAATCTGAGAATCTGCCTGACAATATCTATATTTTTGCCGGCGATGGCCGGACTGGCACAGGCTGCCACGATTATTGTTGGCTCTGGACCAGGCTATGGTTTTGACACTATTCAGTCGGGGATAGATGGGGCTGTGGATGGTGACACGGTACTGGTTGCACCCGGCGAATACGTTATTACCGAGCCGGTCACATTTCGAGGCAAGGCCATCACTGTGAAGTCCGAAGCCGGACGAGATGAGACCACTATACGGATGGGCACACCGGTTGATACTAATCGCGGCAGTGTCATAATCTTCGAGAACGGCGAGACCACCGCATCTGTTCTTGAAGGATTCACTATCACCGGAGGTATCAGTTCTTGGGTCCCTTCTGCTAATGCATACGCAGGCGGAGGCATACACTTCGATGCTTCCTCCGGGAGTTTGATGAATTGTGCAATAGTGAAGAACCGAGCAGATAACGGCGGCGGTGGTGGCGTGTCCGCAGCTTACGGGGCATCACCTATTCTAACCAACTGCATCTTTACTGGAAACTCAGCTACGTGGGGTGGTGGGGTGCTCTGCTACATCAACTCATCCATGACCATGACCGACTGCATTATCAGTGGGAACTCGTCGCTAAGTTTAGGCGGTGGGGTTTACGTCGGGTCAAACTCGTCCATTACCATGACTAACTGCACAATAATAAGCAACACAGCACAAGATGCCGGCGCCGGAATAGCAAATAGCTCAAGCTCTGCAACCTTGACCAATTGCGTCATCGCCCAGAACGCCGGGGCAAGGTGGGGCGGTGGATTGGGTATTGAGTACCAAGGCTCCTCCCTTACTGTCAGCAACTGCACCATTTGGGGCAATTCCGCCACAGAAGGTGGTGGGGTGGACTGCTTGAATGGGGCCTCTGCGACAGTCACCGTGTCGTTTGGAGGCCAAAAACGGCTCTATGAGGTTCAATCTGTCAAATCCACGGTCACAGACATAAATGCCAAAACCCTGGCCAAAATACTCGTCCAACTGGGAAAGGATCTGCAACACCTGGGCGTTTTCGGACAGCTGACCCTCTGCTTCTAAACTGTAATGCCAGAGAATCAACGGCCAAATAATACCATCTTTGTCAAGACAGTAAACTTCCATACACCAGTAGCCTGTTACTAAAGAACCTTTATCTCCGTCACGGACCGTAGCTATGTTTTCCATCTTTTTGGCGTAAGGTTTCGCTAAATCACTCAAGTCTACGATAAATTGACTGTCCATATCGAGCTTACGACGCGCAAGAGAAAGATAGTTTGACAAGAGCTGTTCAAGGTATGATTTGCCATCGGCTAACTGCCTTCGGAATCGTTTGGAAATGGCTGTCAATCTGCCGGGGCAGGGAACTTTTGAAGCTATGTTTGTTAGGATCAAGTTGTTAGAAAATAGGACTCCGCAGAGCAGTTGTCCGATGAATTTGGCTTTTGGCTTGGTCAATTGCTGGGTCAAGTGTGAAATAAATTTTTGGAAAGCTTTACCGCTGGCCGATACAATATTATCATTCATTGTGTACCTCCATGTACTAAGTAGTTTTTTTACTACTTCGGCACATGGAGGTTATTTTTTGAACCATCTCCTAAAAAATGGGTCTTCGCGAGCAGTTTTCTCCTTCAATTCAACACGCCTTTTAAGAATTTTCTCACGCCTCCCAAAATAAACATCATCCGGCGTCACATTGCCTAAAGCCTCATGATACCGCTGACTGTTATACCAGCTGACAAACCTCGCTATTTCCTTCTCGAGCTCTTCCGGTGACTGCCACACATGTAAGAAAACACACTCTTTTATGGAACGATGATATCTCTCGATTTTGCCGGTAGTTTGGGGGTGGTAAGGCGAAGCACAGATATGCCCGATCCCTTTGGCTTCCAGATACTGACCAAAGTCCTTCGAAACCAGAGCCTTGCCATTATCACTAAGCAGCTTGACCCTGTTTTCAACAGCAACATCATGCATGCCAGTTGCCTCACAAGCCAGTTCCACCACATCACTGAAGGCTCCCGCATCCATTGTCGCCCTCAACTGCCATGACAAGATCTTTCTGCTGAAGTCATCCATAAGAGCACGGACTTATCCCTGAACCGATAACCAGGGGCTTTCCAGCTTCTGATGAGTTTCATATTTTCTTGGTTCTACAGTCTTTGTTTGCTGCAAATTGTTTTAACAAAATATATATGATAGAATAACATGCTGGCGCGGCTTGCACCAGGACCGTGCAGGCAAATCATTAAACAAGGATTTGTCGGCTGTCAGTGGAGAGCGAATATGATCAGGGCTTTACATATCGGGTTGTTTATTCAAATAATGCTGGCCGGCTCGGGGCGCGGTCCCGGGGAGTATGTCCGCATCGAACGGCTTTCCGAGCGTGTGCTGCTTGCATACTGGTTGGGGACCGGCCGGTGTAACTTGACTGCGATCCAGTCCAAGAAAGGCCTAGCCATCATCGATACAGAAATGTCCCCGCGGATAATGGCCCCGATCAAGGAGAGGATTGAGAAGGAGTTCGGGCGCAAAGACTGGGCGTACGTCATCAATACACACGCGCACATGCACCACGCCAGCGGCAACAGTCTCTTCAAGGGTGCCGTGATTGTCGGGCACGACAATCTGCCCAGGGACATGGAGTGGTTGGTGCATAAGCAGGAGGATCCTGCCTGGAAACGCAAAGACCTCGATCGTGCAGGTCAGACCCTTCGAAACCTGTCGGCCGTCCTGCCTCAAGTTTCACGAAATCGTCGGCAGGTAAGACAGATCCGGGGCGAGATTGAGTTCTGGAAGCTGTATATGCAGGACATGGAGGAGGGTTATGAAGTGGTCCCGCCATCACTAACGTTTGCCGACCGGCACACGTTGGATCTGGGTGACCTTCAGTTGAAATTGGTGTTCTTCGGTAAGGGACATAGTCTGTCCGACATCCTGGTTTACGTTCCGGATGAGCGGCTACTGGTAACTGGAGCAATTGTGTACCAGCGCCGTCACCTACCCGAGATTGGCGAAGAGTCGGAACTTCAAGATGTGCATCGCTTCCTGGATGTTTTAGAAAATTTTCTTGCTGAAGGAGTGAAGATCGATCATGTGGTCCCGTCGCACAGCCCACCGCTACGGCAGAATGATCTTCGGCCAGTTCTGGACTATTACCAGAGAATGCTCAAGGAGGTGAGCGCGGCCAAGCAGGAGGGACTGACCCTGGATCAAGCCACTGAGCGACTCGCCGTGAGGAGGAAGTTCCCCGCCTTCCGTATCCCACCTCCGGGCGATTGGGCCCACGGCATGCACGAAAGCAACATTAGGAATCTTTGGCGCATCCTACGAGAAGAAGAACAGCAGCTGGAAACAAAAGACGCCGTGTTCCCTCCGTAGGAAATAATTGTTATACTCATTTACCCGCACATACTGCCAATAGCTGGATTGCTTCGCACCTGTAAACTCTTGCTGTTCTGTTTATTAAGACGCTGGGGGTAACAATTTGTTAACCCGAAATTTCCCATTCCAGTCACAGCGGGTGCCCGTCAAGTTTGTAGGTAAAAATAACCCTCCAATAGATGTATTTTCGGTAAATTAGCTTAAAATTTACCCAAAAACGTTTCTGCCATTGGAGGGCAAAAAAATGTACGAAGAAATTTTA
>Ga0315551_10000244_pt1 | contig 43413 bp, 47 predicted proteins | sample SalMarSW160290MG_FD_203678 | JGI IMG/M metagenome (GOLD analysis project Ga0315551, IMG submission 203678) | Salt marsh sediment microbial communities from the Plum Island Ecosystem LTER, Massachusetts, United States - Salt Marsh Sediment SW1602-90 ...
CTCTAAAATAGAGCTTGAAGAATCAACTAAAGTTCTTTCTGAAGCGATTCAACAAGTCGGGGCGGCGATGTATCAGTCTCAACAAGCCCAGCAAACGCCTCCTGCTGACGAAGGTAAAAAAGAAGAGAAGGAGAAAACAGAAACTAAAGGAAAGGATAAAGCAGAAGAAGGAGAAGTAGTCGAGGATTAGAGATTAGATATAAGCAGAGCTTGTAGCTTCGCTATTAGGAATCGGTTGAAAAGGAGGTGGTTCGTTTGGGATTTGAAGAAGGCGCCGACGAAAGACCGCCAAGCATGCCAGATCAAATAAGGGGTGCCTCTGCAGCAGCGAGAAGAGCTGAGCAAGCTGGCGAGATAAGTTCTCACCAAGTAGATAGATACAGAGAAAAGCTGCGGGAATTAGGAGACAGGTTTTTTAGAAGAAGATGGAGGTATTGATTTTTTCTTCCTAAGATTCGAGACACTTTTTTGATAAAATAGTCCTATTATCAATTATTCATTTTTTATTACTCATTAACTTATGCCAACAACAAGAGATTACTACGATATCCTTGGTGTTTCCAAGAATGCTTCCAAAGATGAGCTAAGAAAAGCTTACCGCAAACAGGCCTTGGAGTGGCATCCAGACCGCAATAAATCTCCAAACGCCGAGAAAAAATTCAAAGAGATTAACCAAGCTTACGAAATTCTTTCTGATCCAGAAAAGAAAGCGGCCTATGATCAATTCGGTCATGCCGCTTTTCAGCCTGGTGGTTTTCCTGGAGCTGGGGGAGCTGGTGGCCCTTTTGCCGGAGGAGCTACTCCTGGTGGACAGACCAGAACTTATCGCCAAGGCCCGTTTACCTATACCTATACTACTTATGGTGGAGGTGGTTCGGCAGGCTCACCATTTGAGGGAGTTGGTTTTGATTTTTCTGATCCGTTTGAGATTTTCGAGCAGTTTTTTGGAGGTGGTTCGTCCTTTCGGGGTCGAGCGGCGCAAATGCCCCGTTATGGTTTAAGCATTAGTTTTGATGAGGCGGTTCATGGTTGTGAGAAAGAAGTGAGCCTTGATGGTAAGAAAAGGACAATTAAAATTCCCGCCGGCGTGACTGATGGTTCAAGGATTAGATTTGGAGATTTCTATGTTTCCATTGACGTTAAGCCTGATACGCTTTTTAAGCGCGACGGTGATGATATCATCGTCAATATGATGATTCCCTTAACAACCGCCATTCTTGGAGGAATTGTCAGGGTGCCCACGATTGATGGTGAATTGAAATTAAGAATTCGGCCAGGAACTCAACCAGGAACCATGGTTAGGCTTCGGGGTAAAGGTGTGCCCCGATTAAGGCGAGGCGGTCGGGGGGACCAATACGTTCGTTTTCAAGTTCAGATCCCTGAAAAACTCAGCCGGAAGCAGAAAGAGTTAATTAGAGAATTTGAAGAAGGCTAATTTATCGGCCAGGCGGTAACAGCGATGATTCTTTCTTCAATTGACTTCTTGAGCGTTTCTTGTTAAAATTCTTCTTAAGAAGAGGAAAAGACAAGGTGGGGCGACCCACCTTTTTAAGTAATAACTATGGTTTATGTACCGAAAACTGAATTTGCCAGTGCTGTCGCTCAGATTGCGGCTGAGCGGAACATTGACCCCAAAGTAATCAAAGATTCCATTAGTGAAGCGGTCTTAGCCGCTTTCCGTCGAGACGCGCGTGAAAGAGGGATTGAGATCCCTGAAAAAGAAAATTATGAGGTGGAAATTGATACTAAAACCGGCGAACCTAAAGTTTTCCAAATAGAAGGCGGAAAGAAAAAAGACGTTACTCCACCAGGTTTTGGTCGAATCGCCGCTCAAACTGCTAAACAAGTCATTCTTCAGAAAATCAGTGAAGCCGAAAAATCAGCAATTTTGGATGAATATTCTAAGCGCATTGGCACTTTAGTTTCCGGGATGGTTCTCCGTTTTGAAGGGCCAAACATCATCGTTGATATCGGTAAAGCCGAGGCGGTAATGCCACCTAAAGAGCAAGTCAGGGCTGAGGGATATAAACTTAATCAACGTTTAACTTTCTATCTTGCTGAAATTGTTGAAGGTCCACGAGGGCAGCAAATCATTGCTTCTCGAGCCCACCCAGGTTTGGTAGAGGGTCTCTTTCGTCGAGAGGTACCTGAAGTTGCCAATGGTGCGGTTGAAATTAAGGCTATTGCTCGAGAAGCAGGCGAGAGGAGCAAGGTGGCTGTTTTTTCCAACCGGCCGGGAATTGATCCGGTGGGTTCTTGTGTTGGCCAGAAGGGCGTCCGCGTCCAAGAAGTCATTAACGAATTAAATGGCGAGAAGATTGACATTGTTCCCTTTAGCGATGAGCCTGAAAAATTTATTGCTGCCGCCCTTTCTCCGGCTGAAGGGGTGACAGTTAAAATAGATAAGAAAAAAATGGAAGCCAAAACCACTGTTCCCGAGGCCCAACTTTCTTTGGCGATTGGCAGAGAGGGACAGAACGCGAGGTTGGCGGCGAGATTAACTGGATTTAAGATTGATTTAGTCGGTGCCGAGGGAAAATCAGGTGGAAAATAATGATTCAAAAAGATATTTTATCAAGACCACCAATCGTGGCCGTTCTCGGTCATGTTGATCATGGAAAAACCTCACTTTTGGACAAAATTAGGAAAACTAGAGTTGCCCAAAAAGAAGCGGGGGGAATTACTCAGTCGATTGGTGCTTATCAAGTAGATTTTAAAGGAAAAAAGATTACCTTCATTGATACTCCAGGTCACGCCGCTTTTTCTAAAATGAGAGCCAGGGGTGCTCAGGTAACTGACTTAGTGGTTTTGGTGGTGGCGGCGAATGATGGTGTTATGCCCCAAACAATTGAGTCCCTTAAACATATTGATGAGGCTCGAGCCCCATTTTTGATAGCGATTAATAAAATTGATTTAAGTGGGGCTGATCCAGAAAAAGTTAAAAAACAGCTAATTGACAATGGCGTCGAAATTGAGGGACATGGAGGCAAGGTTGTGGTCATCCCTGTTTCTGCCAGAACTGGTGAAGGAGTAGAAGAGTTAATGGAGATGATTCTCCTCTTAGCAGAAATGGAGGAAATTAAAGCTGATCCTAAAGGCGAACTGGAGGCGGTGGTGATTGAGTCAAAGAAGGACAAGCGGGGATCGGTGGGAACGGTTATTGTTAGGAATGGCACTCTTAAAGTTGGGGACAGAATTGCGGTTGAACAAGTTCCGGCGAAAATTCGAGGGCTGCTCGATGAAAGAGGTAGGCCGATTAGAAAGGCAGAGCCAGGAATGCCGGTCGAAGTTTTAGGATTTGCTCAAGTACCTCCTGTTGGCGCCAAAGTGGCTCGAGTTGAAGAATTACCTGAAGTTACCCCTACTGCTTCCCCTCAAACTAAGTCTCCAAAAATTAAGTCTGAAGAGAAGAAGTTGAAGGTGATTCTTAAGGCAGATTCTCTTGGTTCTCTAGAGGCGGTTAAGGGGAGTTTAAGTGAAGAAATTCTTCTTATCCATGCCGCTGTGGGTGGGATAGTTGATTCAGATATTTTTTTGGCGAAGACAGTGGGAGCAGAGGTGATTGGTTATCAAATAAAAGTTTCTTTGGCAATAATGAGATTGGGGGAGGATGAAGGCGTGGTCATTAAAACTTATAATATTATTTATGAACTCTTAGAATATTTAGAAGAAAGGGTTTCGAAAATTCTAGAGCCCTTGGCTGATGAAAGAACAAGTGGTAAGGCTAAAATTATTGCTGAATTTCAAGGAGAAGAAGAGAGAATTGCTGGTTGCCAAGTCTTAGAAGGGAAAATTAGAAAAAAGGACAAAATTTCTCTCCAGAGAGATAACCAGCTTGTAGGCGAGGCCAAGATTGTTTCGATGAAACATCAAAAAGAAAAGATTCAAGAAGCCAAACAAGGAATTGAGTTCGGGGCGGTTTTTTCACCACTACTTGACTTTAAAATAGGCGACATGATAATATCCTCTAAGCCCATAGTCGCTGGCAGCAAAGCTGCCATCTCTTGAAAACTTAGCGATTTCAAAAGCCTTGCAGAAAGCAAGGAAGTTTATAGTTGGAAAATGAATCACGCTTATCCTTTTAATGAGCTTCAACAGCAATTATCTTCTGTCCGTAATCTTCTTATTGTTTTTCCTCAAAATACTAATTTCGATCAGGTCGCTGCCTCTCTTGCTCTTTATCTTAGCCTAAGGAAGGCAGGTAAGAATGTCAATATTGTTTCACCTGAACCAATGCGGGTCGAGTTTTCTCATCTGGTTGGGGTTGACCGGGTAACCGATAAAATCACCGGTGGCGATTTTGTTATTACCCTGGATTATCCGATTACTAATATCGACAAGGTGAGTTATAACGATGAAGGCGGGAAGCTTAATTTAGTGGTGAAGGTTAAACCAGGTTCAAAACCGATTACTCAGGAGCAGGCGATTTTTGATTCTTCTGGTAGCTCTTCTTATGATTTAGTCTTTTTGGTTGGCGTCAATCAACCCGAAGATTTGGGCCATCTTCTCAGGTCCAACCAGGATCTTTTAAAGAAAAATCAGATTGTCAGTATTAATAATGGCGCCAGCAGCTTGGGGACGCTTAACTTTCTTAATCCTCAGGCTCCTGCTTGCACCGAGATTGTCGCTAGTATCATTAAAACTCTGGCTTTACCAGTCGATGAAGATATTGGCTCCAATCTCCTTTTAGGACTGAAACGGGCGACGGAAAATTTTCAGAGCCCTAAAGTGAATCCAGATACTTTCGAGGCGGCGGCCTTTGCTTTAAGATTGGGAGGAAGGAGAGAAGAGCTTTCTCCCCAGACGGCAACGATTGGGGAGAAGGGAAAGAAAAAACCATCTAAGGATTGGCTTGAGCCAAAAATCTACCGAGGAACAAGTATTAGTTAGTTTCCCCATTGCAACCAAAATGAAATTAAAGTATAATCTTTGAGAAAGCAACTCCGGACGATTGACCGCAGTTGAAGAAGAAAATTAATGTCTTTAACCCCAGAGGAAAAAAAGAAGATCATCGATAAATATTCCCGAATTAAGGGTGATACTGGCAGTCCTGAGGTGCAAATTGCCTTATTGTCCGAAAAAGTTGGGCGGTTAACTGAGCATCTCAAGGAGCATAAGGGTGATGTTCACTCCCGAAGAGGGTTATTAGCGATGGTTTCTAAGAGGAGGAGATTACTTAATTATTTAATGAAGAAAGAAAGTGAGCGCTATCAAAAAATTGTTAAGGCATTAAATTTGACTAAATAAGTTTACTAATGAAGGAAATCTCAAAATCAATTGAAATTGGTGGACGGACTCTGACTTTAACCACAGGTAAATTGGCCCAACAGGCAGATTCAGCCGTTTTAGCCCGCTATGGTGACACCATGGTTTTGGCGACCGTGGTCGCGGCCGAACCTCGAGAAGAATTAGATTACTTTCCCCTGCACGTCGAATACGTTGAAAGGCTTTACGCCGGTGGTAGAATTAAGGGCTCTCGTTGGGTCAAGAGAGAAGGACGTTCTTCTGATGAGGCGGTTCTTATCGCGAGGTTGGTCGATCGTTCAATCAGACCTCTTTTTCCTAAAGGATATACGAATGAAGTTCAGGTAGTGATTACTGTTTTATCAGTTGATTCCGAAAATGATCCTGGTGTTTTATCAGCCGTGGCTACTTCGGCAGCTCTAGCGATTTCGCCCATTCCTTGGCAGGGACCAATAGGGACGGTCAGAGTTGGTCTTAAAGATAAGACCCCTTTTGTCAATCCGGTTAATGGAGAACTTAAGTTCTCTGACCTAGACCTGGTTGTTAGCTCGGCTGAAAAGAAGCTCATCATGATTGAAGCAGGAGGAAAAGAGGTAGGGGAGGAACAGTTATTAATAGCAATAGAATTTGGTTTAAAAGAATCTGAAAAAGTTATTGACCTCATTAAAGATTTTACTAAAACAGCGGGTAAGAAAAAAGGGTTGGTTGCGACGAGAAAGATTAATGCTGACCTAAAGAAAAAAGTGATTAATTTGGCCAAGACTGACTTACCTCGTTTGATTAAATCAGACTCGTCTGGCTCCGAAGAAGGTCAAAGCTATAAAGAGCTTAAAGAGGCGGTGATGGCAGAGTTGAGCGAAGAAAAAAGAAAAGAAGTCGGTCAGATTTTCGAAGAATTATTTAAAGAAGAAGTCCGAAAAATGGTCCTCAGTGGTAAGCGACCTGATGGTCGGAAAATAGATGAAATTCGACCTTTAGAGATGGAATTGGGGATTTTACCAAGAACTCATGGTTCAGCTCTTTTCAAGCGGGGCCAGACCCAAGCCTTGACGGTAACTACTCTAGGTAGTCTTGCTCTTGAACAGCTAATAGAGAGTGCTGAGGGCGAAGAGTCAAAGAAATTCCTTCACCATTACAACATGCCTCCCTTTGCTATTGGTGAAACAGGGAGATTTGGCTGGCCCAGGCGGAGAGAAACAGGTCATGGGTCTTTAGTTGAGAAAGCATTAGAAGCAGTTGTTCCTTCCGAAGAGAAATTTCCTTATACCATTCGCTTAGTTTCCGAGATTCTCTCCTCAAATGGCTCAAGCTCGATGGCGAGCGTTTGTGGTTCGACTTTATCATTGATGGACGCCGGTGTCCCTATTTCGGCGGCGGTCGCGGGTATCGCTTTAGGTTTATTTAGCGACGGCAAGAAGTCGATAATTATCTCTGACATTCTTGGTTTAGAGGATGGTTGCGGGGAAATGGATTTTAAGATTGCCGGAACAGAAAAGGGAATAACGGCCATCCAGCTAGACGTTAAGAACGATGGTCTGACTCAAAAAATTGTGGAGGAAACCCTTTCTCGAGCCAAGAAAGACCGCCTGTTTTTAATCAAGGAAATGGCGAAAATTATCCCTTCGCCCCGGAAAAAACTATCTCAATATGCTCCCAAAGTAGCGATGCTCAAGGTGCCTGTTGAAAAGATTGGTGAAGTCATCGGGCCTGGAGGGAAAATGATTAGGAAAATTATTAGTGATACCGGTGCTTCGATTGATGTTGAGGATGACGGTACGGTCAGTATTTCTGCGCCCAAAGAAGAACAAGTAGCCGAAGCGATTAAGATGGTTGAGGGTTTGACCAAAGAAGTAAAAGCAGAGGAGGTTTACGAGGGAGAGGTGAAAAGAATCCAGCCCTTCGGAGCTTTTGTAGAAATTCTTCCTGGTAAAGAGGGTCTGGTTCATATTTCCCAAATGTCTTCAGGTTACGTTAAGGACCCAAGCGATGTCGTCGAAACTGGCCAGAAAGTCAAAGTGAGAGTGATGGAGATTGATGATTTTGGCAGGATTAATCTTTCGATGCTTTTTGGAGAAGAGGCTCAGAAGGGGAAAACGCAGAGCCGACCTCCAGAGAGACAATTTAAGGAGAGACCACCCAGAGACCGACGGAAACCCCAGTTTCCCCCAAAATATTCCAAAAAACGGCCAGGGGATTGGTAGACGCGAAAAGCGCGAAATAAAAACTTCGTTTTAATCAAGAAATATGCTAAGATTTTAAGTATGACTGCCCAGCAAGGGGAAATTCTACTTGAAGTTGAAAACCTTAAGAAACAAATTAGTTCTTCTGACGCCCCGCCAGAGCTAAAAGAAAGAGTCTCCGAGTCTTGTCAGGGATTAGAACGGATGGCGGGTCAGGGAATTTACCCTCAACACTTCGAACAAGTCCGCCACTACGTTGACTGGATTGTCAACTTACCTTGGCAAAAAAAAAGCGACGATATTTTAGATCTTAAACGTGCCAGGCAAATCCTTGATCAAAATCATTTTGGCCTAGAACCAATTAAGGAAAGGATTTTAGAATATTTAGCAGTTTTAAAGCTAAAGGAAGAGGAATCTGCTTCTACCAAGGCTACGGCGGATGAAGAGGGAATCATGAAATTTATGCGGGCGCCAATGCTCTTTTTCGTTGGCCTAGTAGGGACAGGAAAAACGACGATTGCCTATTCGATTGCCGAAGCGATGGGAAGGAAATTTGAGAGGGTTCCTTTCGGGGGCATTGGTGATCCTTTGTATCTTCGAGGTCAAGCTAGAGCCTATCCAGGGGCTGAACCCGGTCAAATAATCAAAGCTTTAAGAAGGGCAGGAACAAGGAATCCGGTCATTCTTCTCGATGAAATTGATCGGGTGGTAGAGGAATCGCGAGCCACCATCATGGGCGTCTTAGTGGAGCTACTTGATCCTGAGCAGAATATGGCTTTCAGAGATCATTTTCTTGATTCCCCTTTTAATCTTTCTGAAGTTTTATTCATCGCTACTGCTAACAACACGAATAGTATTGCCACTGCTGTTCTAGACAGATTGGAACCGATCAGAATGCCTTCTTACACTGATGATGAAAAAATCACCATTGGCAAAAATTATGTTTTACCCAGGATGATGAAAGAATCAGGTCTTCCTGAAGGATCCGTCAAGATTGATGAAGCGGTTTGGCCCAAAATAGTCAGACCCTTAGGGTATGATGCTGGCGTCCGAACTCTACAGAGAACGATTAATGGTATTTGCCGAAAAGTGGCGAAGATGGTGGTGGAAGGTAAAGGTCGCCAATTTAATTTAACAGAAAGTAATATTAAAGATTTCCTGCCCACCTGGTAATTTACTTCTTGATATGGTTTAATTATTTAAACTATGAACCTAGCTAAGATTGTCAAAGCCGCGGAAAAACTTGACCAAGAGGAGAGAAAGAAAGGTAATTCTCCCCCAGAAATTCTTCAGGAACTCTTGATTTTTTATACCAAAAAAATCTGTAAAGAGCTTAAGGCTGATATAAATCTTGCCTTAATTGGTGCCTATTTAATGGATAGTAAGGTAGGAAAAGCAGGGAGAGAAGGAAGAGTTGAGGAACATGTAGGAATGGGTCTCCAGGCAGCCAAGAAGTTTCTTAAAAAATTTAATTTACCAAAAAAACTTCAAGATAAAATCGAAAACATTATAGAGGCTCATCATGGGACTGTTCCATATAAATGTCCGGAGGCAGAGATTGTCGCTAACGCCGATTGTTTTAGATTTCTTCACCCAAAGGGAGCTGTTTTTTTTCTAACCAATTTAGGTGAAAAAGGAATGAAGTTTCCTGAAGCGCTCAAATACTTTGAATATAAGGTAGAAGAAAAACAAAAGGTTATTTCCCTCGATGTTTGTCGAAAAGAAGCAGGGGAGTATTACAAACTTCTTAGAAAATTAATTGACTTAACTAAAAAACCCCTTTGATTTTAAGGAAAGGATATGGATTCGAAGAGTAAACAAGAAGAGCTCCAGAAAATTGCCCAAGAAGTGGAGAAATGTCAGCGATGTTCGCTTTATAAAAGAGCCACTCGAGGCGTAGCTGGCGAAGGTAATCCTGATGCTCGGGTGATGTTCATCGGCGAGGGGCCAGGCTATTGGGAAGACCAAAAAGGAATCCCTTTTTGCGGCGCCGCAGGAAAACTCCTCGATGAGCTACTTCAGCTAATTAAATTAGACAGAAAAGAGGTTTTTATCGGTAATGTCATTAAACATCGGCCGCCAGGTAATCGTGATCCCCTACCAATTGAGATTGAAGCCTGTCGCCCCTGGCTAGATAGACAAATAGAGATTATTCAACCAGAAATTATTGTCACCCTAGGTCGATTTTCGATGGCGAAATTTTTACCTGAGGCTAAAATCAGCCGGATTCATGGCCAGCCTCAGACAGTCGAATTCCAAGATAAAAAAATAGTCGTCATGCCGATGTATCATCCGGCGGCCGGTCTTAGAAGAGGAGAAATTTTGGAAGACCTTAGAAAAGACTTCCTGAAATTAGGGAAGCTGTTAGAATCCTCTCTTAAACCTGAACCTTCACGAGAACAGTTAAGTTTGATATAATAGCTTCAAATGCCATTCAACCTGCCAATACCACTACCTTCTTCAAGGTCCCGTCGTTATCTCCGACGCTCCTTCAGAATGAAATTAAAGAGATCGACCCTCTTTAGCGTCGGTAGCATCCTTTTTCTCTCTCTTGGCGGTTTGATTATGGTTTCTTTCATTCGCCAAGGAAGCCTTTTGATTGAGTTAAACAACCTGATTATTAAGTTCTTTGGCTGGACAGGCATCCTTCTTCCCTTTGCTTTAATAGTGGCCGGACTTTTATTAACGAAGTTAAAAACCCCTGTTAATGAACCTAATGTTTTAGTCGGTAGTGTTCTCCTCCTCCTTTCGTTGATGGGCCTTTTCCGTCAGGGAAGTTTAGGGAAGCAAATTTGGGAGGGAACAGCCAGTCTCATCACCGGTTTAGGCGCTTTAATTATTATCCTTGGAGGGTTGCTTATTTCTCTGGTGGTTTTATTCAATACTTCAATTGACCAAGTGGTTCAGGTTTTTCTCCGCTTTCTTGAGATTGTTAAAACCTATATTTTTGGTTTCAGGAGAGTCAAGGAGAAATTTCCAGAAGCCAAGCCGAAGGTTAAAATTTCCGGTGTTTCCCCGGTTGTTGAACCTGAGAAAAAAAGCAAGCCAGCTGAAGAAGGATTGCCTGGTTTAACTAAAACTATCCCCGCGGTTCAAACTAAAATCTGGCAGTATCCGCCCCTGTCTCTTCTAGCCGATGAATTTGGAGGAAAGGCAGACCGGGGTGATGTTAAAGCTAATGCTGATGTTATTGAAAAAACTCTTGATTCTTTTGGCATTTCTGCCCGAGTGGCAGAGGTGAACGGTGGCCCAGCGGTGACTCAATACGCCCTAGAGGTTTCTTTAGGGACTAAACTTTCGAAAATTACCGCCTTATCGAACGATTTGGCTCTGGCTTTGGCGGCTCCTACTGGTCAAATTAGAATCGAAGCACCGATTCCCGGTCGCTCTTTAGTCGGAATTGAACTCCCTAACCGATCGGCCGAATTTGTCACCTTAAAAAAGATGCTTACCTCAGATAGCCTTAAGAAGGCGAAATCTAAGTTGAGTGTCGCCTTGGGTCTTGATGTTTCCGGTAATCCCCTAGCAGCTAATCTTGCTCGAATGCCCCATGTTTTGATTGCTGGTGCTACCGGCAGCGGCAAAACCGTTTGTCTGAACAGTTTTATTTCCACTGTTCTTTTTCGAGCCAGCCCTAACGAGGTGAAGTTTATTTTAGTTGACCCTAAAAGAGTGGAATTAATTCAATACAACGGTATTCCCCATCTCTTAACGCCAGTGATTGTCGAACCGGAGAAAGTCGTTTCTGCCCTTAAATGGGCGATAGGCGAAATGGACCGCCGCTATAAGCTTTTTGCCGAAACAGGGGTTAGAAATATTGATGCCTATAATGAGCTCTCAGGCTTTTCTGCCCTACCTTATATTATTATCATTGTCGACGAACTAGCGGATATCATGCTCTTTTCTCCAGTTGAAGTTGAAGACACCATCTGTCGGATTGCTCAGATGGCGAGAGCGACAGGGATTCACCTTATCATTTCTACCCAAAGACCTTCGGTTGACGTTTTAACAGGATTAATTAAAGCGAATATTCCCTGCCGGATTTCCTTCGCCGTTTCCTCGATGGTTGATTCTCGAGTGATTATTGATCAAGGCGGGGCAGAAAAACTTCTTGGTCGGGGCGACATGCTTTATATTCCCCCTGATCAAGCGAAACCGACTCGGATTCAGGGCGCTTTAGTCTCTGAGCCGGAAATTCAAAAAGTAATTACTTTTCTCAGGAAACAAGCCGCTCCAGCCTACACTGAAGAGGTAACGAGTATGCCGGCGAAGATAATTAAAGGCGGTCTTACAGGAACAGCCGAAGAGAAGGATGAACTGTTTGAAGAAGCTTTAAAAACTGTTTGTCAATATGACCGCGCTTCAGCTTCTTTACTCCAGCGTCGTCTATCAATCGGCTACGCAAGAGCAGCGAGAATTTTAGATCAGCTTGAAGCCGCCGGTGTAGTTAGTCCGGCTGAGGGATCAAAACCGAGAGACGTTCTTATTAGAAGTCCAGAGGAGGTAATTCAAGCAGCCCCCGAAGGCTAGCTAGTTCTTCTTTGACTTTCCATGAAAACAGTTGGTCAAATTTTAAGGGAGACGAGAACCAGAAAAGAAATTTCCTTTGAAGAGGTTGAAACGAAGACAAAAATTAGGGCGAAGTATTTGAAAGCAATCGAAGATGATGATTATCGTCAGATTCCAGGAGGAATTGTTGTTGCTAAAGGTTTCATCAAGAATTATGGTGAATATCTAGGTTTAGCCTCTAAGAATCTTTTAGCCGCTTTTCGTCGAGATTTTGGCAGGGATCAAAAAGGTCAAGTTTTACCTCGAGGAATCTACAAACCCATTGGCAAAATTGGTATTTCTTGGACGCCGAGAGCAACAATAATTGCTAGCACCTTATTTTTTGGCTGTATCTTTGTCGTCTTTTTAGGTTATCAATTTTTTCTCTTTTTAGGTCCGCCTAGACTTCAGGTGACAATCCCTTCAGAAAATCAAAGTTTTAAAATGTCATCAATCAAGGTTGAAGGAAAAAGCGACGGTGATGCCGCCCTTTACATCAACGAGGAATTAATTAGCCTTGACGAACAAGGAAACTTTTCCGAATCAATAAGTTTAATTCCCGGTGAAAATATAATTCGGATTGAAGCTGTTTCCCGACAAGGTAAGAAATCGGTCATTGAGAGAAGAGTTAAGTATCAATTTCCTTAAATTATTGTTGACAAGAGGTTTTTTATTGATTAGACTTTAAGATAACCTGCCTATGGAAATAACTCAAATTTTACTTGTCATTGTTGTTTTAGCTTTGACTTCGATTATGACTATTATTGGCATCGAAGTCTTTTTTATTTTTAAAGAAATTAGGCAATCAATGAAGAAATTCAACAAAATGCTCGACAATATGGGCTTGATTACTGAGTCGATTGCTAAACCAATTGCCGGCTTTTCTGGGTTTATTACCGGCCTTAAGAGTGGTACGGACGCGATTAAACTCCTTACGAGGGAAGATAAAAAGAAAGAGAAAAAAGAGAAATCTTCAACTAAAAAATGAGTGGGGAAAAACATGATTCCGGTTTCATGGCAGGCTTAGTTTTTGGAGCGATTGTGGGAGGAGCGATGGCTCTTCTTTTAGGTGGGGAAGAGGGCGATGAAGTCAGAAACAATCTTCGCAAGAAGGGAAAGCTCTTTTTTAAAAACCTTGGTTTACTAGTTGACGGAACTATGGGTGAAGGACTGGAAACAATTGAGGAAAGCAAGGATGAGGTGAAAACAGTGGTTGAAGAAACTACAGAAGAGGTGAAAAAAGCCGTTGACACGATTAAAGATGAAGGCAAAAGATCAGCCCGTCGTTTCTTCCTTAGGGCAGGTAAGAAGCTCTCCTAAGAGTTTGCTCTTAGCTTCGAATTAGGGTATACTTTTCTTCAATGAAGGCACGAGAACTTAAGAAAAAATATTTTGATTTCTTCACGAAAAAAGGACATAAAAAACTACCCAATGTTTCTCTGGTGCCTGAAGACATATCTTCCTCAGCCTTATTTATTAGTGCTGGCATGCACCCCTTAATTCCTTTTTTATTGGGAGAGCCGCACCCTTTAGGAAAAAGATTAGTCAGTAACCAGCGATGTATCAGAACAGGTGATATCGAAGAGGTAGGTGATCCGCTCCATTTAACCTTTTTTGAAATGTTAGGTAACTGGTCTTTAGGTGACTACTGGAAAGAAGAACAAATCAGTTGGAGTTTAGAATTTTTAACGAAAGTCCTGAAAATTCCTCAAGAAAAAATTTCTGTTTCTTGTTTTACTGGCGATAAAGATGCTCCGAGAGATGAAGAGTCAGCCAGGATTTGGCGGAAGGTCGGTATTCCCAAAGAGCGAATTTACTTTTTCGGTAAAAAGGAAAATTGGTGGGGTCCGGTTGAGGATACTGGGCCTTGTGGGCCAGATTCAGAGATGTTTATTGATACCGGAAGAAAGTCTTGTGGCCCAAAATGCGATCCTAGTTGTCAGTGTGGCAAATATTTTGAAGTTTGGAACGATGTTTTTATGGAATATAACAAAACTAAAGATGGTAAATATGTGCCCCTGAAACAAAAGAATGTTGATACCGGTATGGGAGTAGAAAGAGTTTTGACGATAATGCAAGGAAAAGATGATATTTTTCTAATTGACGAATTCGAACCGATTATCAAGCAATTAGAAAAAAGGTTGGGAGTTGAATATGGTTTAAATAATGAAATAACAAAATCTTTAAGAATAATTGCTGACCATCTTAAGGCGTCAGTCTTTCTAATTTCAGATAACGTAAGACCATCCAATAAAGAGCAAGGATATGTTTTGAGAAGATTACTACGGAGATCTGCTTTCAAGGCATATTCGATCGATCCGAAGTTTAGCAGTAAAGATTTTAAGTCGTTAGTTGAGGTTATCGTTGGTATTTACCCAGACTACTTTCAGGGAATTAATTCTGATGAGGTTATGGCGGAGGTTAGTCTAGAAATTCGTAAGATTAGAAAGACCATTGAAAGAGGCCTTAAGGAAATTAAGAAACACTCAACCATTACAGGAAAAATTGCTTTTGATTTGTATCAAAGTTATGGTTTTCCTCTAGAGATGACTGAAGAGATTGCTCAAGAACGAGGCCAAAAAATTGATATAAAAGTTTTCGAAAGTGAATTTAAGAAGCATCAAGAACTCTCCCGGACCGCCTCGGCAGGAATGTTTAAAAGCGGTTTGGCGGACCATTCGGAAGAAGTGACTAAGCTGCACACCGCTACTCACCTTTTAAACGCGGCTTTGAAGCAGGTCTTAGGCTCTCATGTTTTCCAGAAAGGTTCGAATGTCACCGCCAAGCGCTTGCGCTTTGATTTCCCCAACCCAGAAAAATTAACTCCAGAACAGATTAAGAAGGTAGAGGATTTAGTTAATCAAAGAATAAAAGAAAATCTGCCGGTAAAAATGGAGATGATGACTCTAGAAGAAGCAAAAAAAATGGGCGCGGCCGCGGTTTTTGGGGAAAAATATGGCGAGAAAGTAAAGGTTTATTCGGTTGGTCCTTTAACAAGTTCAGGACGACCGTTTTCGGTCGAAGTTTGCGGAGGACCTCATGTTGACTTTACAGGGAAGTTAGGAAAGTTTAAGATAATTAAACAAGAGGCGGTTGGTTCAGGCACCCGTCGTCTTTATGCTGTTTTAGAATAACTGTTCAAATGGCCCTGCCGAAGATTATCAGTAAATTTAGCCAAAAAGAAGAAGCGGAGAAGAAAGAGTATCTGCTGGCGATCGAAATTTGGGATGGAGAGGTGAAGAGTGCCATTTGGACGGTTGAAGGAGGAAAAACCAAAGTCGCGGCTTTAGGTAGTCGGGAAAGTTGGTCTAAGAAGGAAGAACTAGTTGAAGCCGCTGATCGGAGTCTTTCTCAAGCTTCGGAGAGATTTACAGAAATAGGCCAAGAGCCTTCTAAAGTAATTTTTGGCCTTCCTGAAAATTGGACAGACGAGAGAGAGATTAAACTTGACTATCGAGAATTCCTCAAAGAACTTTACCAAAAATTGGAACTTAAGCCTGTTGGTTATGTTCTTACCTTTGATGCCCTAATTCATCATCTGAAGAAAGTCGAAGGAGTGCCGCCATCAGCGATTCTAGTGAAGTTAGCCAAGGATAAAATTTATCTAGCGTTGGTTGAGGTAGGTAAAAAGATTGGCGTTGAAGAAGTGGGTCGCAGTCAAGATTTAGCTAGTGATTTAAGAGAAGGATTAGCCAGAATTACTGAAGTTAAAACCCTTCCCGCTCGCATCTTGCTCTTTGACAGCGAGGACATGGAAAGCGCCAATCAAGTTCTAATTGCTCATCCGTGGTTGAAGTCTCAACCAGACGGTAAGCGACTGGCTTTTCTTCACCTCCCTAAAATTGAAATTCTACCTACTGACTCTGACGTTAACGCCGTCGCCTTAGCTGGTGGGAGTGAAGTGGCTAAGAGCCTAGGATTTGAAATCAAGGAAGAGGCTCAACCAAAAGAAGAATTACTGGAGGAGTCTTCTTCCGTCGAGGCCTCGGGGGAGGAAGAGAAAATGGCTGAAGAAATTGAAAAGGCTCCCGAAGAAGTTTCTCCAGAAGGATTATCCCCAGAAGCTGACTTTGGTTTTGTCAAAGGTAAAGATATTAGGGAGGCGATGCCGCCGGCAGTTGACGTGGCAGAAGAAGAAGTGGTTGAAGGGGAGACAACTGAGCCAGAATTTGAAGAAAGGTTTGAGCAAAAAATAGAGAGAGTTGGTTTAGTCGGTTCAATTTTATCTCTGTTTGCTCGATTTTCTCCGCCCTCTTCTTTTAATAAAATTTTGAGCAAGATTCATCTTCCCTTTCCTTTGGGTTGGCCAATGATAGCGGCTTTAATCGGAGCGGGAATTTTTGTTTTAGGTGGTTTACTATTAACTCTTCTCTGGTACCTTCCTCAGGCTGAGGTGACTATTTTTATCGAGCCGAAAACTTTAGAAAAGGATTTTAGTCTAACCATTGATCCTAATCAAGAAGTAATTGATCAAGAGAATCGGATTTTACCTGGCCGAATCTTAGAAACTGAAAAAGACGGAGAAAAATCAGCTGAGACAACAGGAGAGAAGACAGTGGGTGAAAAAGCCAAAGGAGAAGCGACTGTTTACAATCGCACTGATAACGAAAAAACTTTTGAAGAAGGAACAGTGATTGTCGGTAGCGGCAGCCTTCAATTTACCTTAGACCAGGAGATTAAGGTCGCTTCGAAAACGCCAGATTTAAATACCGGGGTGGATAAATGGGGTGAAGCTAAGGTGGGAGTCACCGCCGAAGAAATTGGGGCTCAGTATAATCTAGCCGCTGGCACTCAGTTTTCAGTGAGCGATTATCCGACGAGTTCCTTTTTAGCGAAAAATGAATCTGATTTAAGTGGGGGCACGAGTCGGAAGATTCAGGCTGTTTCTGAAGAAGACGAAGATGATTTATTGACAAGCTTGTCGGAAGAGTTGGCTGATAAAGCCGAAGGTGAGCTTTTGGGAAAAGTGCCGTCTGATTTGAGCCTCATTGAAGAATCAATTCTGACGGAGCCGGTCTCTAAAAACTTCAGCCATGAAATAGGTGAGGAAACTCAAAACCTTGACCTCAAACTGACAGTTAAAATTAAAGCCTTAGCCTTTAATCGAGGAGAGTTTGTTAAATTAGTGGCGGAGTTGGTTTCTGATTCAATTCCTGAAGGTTATAAGCTCAAAGAAGACGAAATTCAGAGCCGGTTTGAAATTGAGAGGGAGAATGAAGACGGTAGTCTTCTCTTTAAGACTCATATCAAGGCTAATCTTTTACCCAAGCTTGAGCTAGATGAGATTGCCAGGAATATTAAGGGGAAGTATCAAAATCTAGCCGAGGATTATTTTAAGACCATTCCTGGATACATTAGGGCGGAAGTTCATCTTTCCCCACCTTTGCCGGGTTTTCTCCGGACTTTACCGAGAAGAGAAAATAAAATTAAAGTGGAGATTAAAAGCCAGTAAGCAAAGCTTGAAAACTTGGAAAGCTGATGCTTTCAAAAGCCTTGCTGAAAGCAAGGAAGTTTATAATGCATTACCAATACCAGAAAGCACTACCTCAATCACCCAATTTCTTTAGTCGTTTGAGTTCTTTTCCTCAGTTCAAAAAAACCTTGCCTCTAATTTTGATTATCATTGGTTTGTCATTAGTTGCTTTTGTGGCTGTTCCCATTCTTTCTTATCAATTTTTAACTGCCCCTCGATTCTCGTCTTCAGTTAAGCCCGCTCTTAACGATCAAGTTTCTTCACCGGTGGTCTTGGCTGAAGAAACTCCTGATTATACCCAACCTCTCAATTGGTTTCCCACGGCTCCGAGACTACCACCCCGGCCTTCGCGGATTACTCACTACTCTTTGTCTATCCCTAAACTAGAAATTGGAAATGCAGTGGTTGAGGTTGGCGGTGAAGATCTAAAAAAAAGTTTGATTCATTACGAAGGGACGGCTTTCCCCGGCCAGTTTGGGAACACGGTCATTTTTGGCCACTCAGTTTTACCTCAGTTTTTTAACCCCAAGAATTATTTAACTATTTTTTCGACTTTGCCGACTTTGGAAGTGGGGGATGAAGTTTTGGTTGATTTTGACGGAGTTCATTATCAATATCTAGTTAAGGAAATGATTGAGGTTGAGCCTGAGGACATTTCTATTTTGGAGCAGCGTTACGACAATTCTTGTTTGACCCTAATTACTTGTGTCCCCCCAGGAACTTACTTAAAGAGATTAGCTGTCTATGCTTGCCTGACGAGAAATTGATGAACTTGCTTGGGATTGACTTTGGTGAGAAGAAAATTGGTATCGCTTTGGCTACTGGGCCACTATCGGAGCCAATAGGCATTGTCAAGAATCTGAGGGAAATCCTCACGATTTGCCAAAAATATGAGGTTGATAAAATAATTGTTGGTATCAGCGAAGGAGAAATGGCTAAGAAGCAAAAGAGATTTGTTCAAGAACTGGTGGAATTGACTGGCTTACCGGTTGAGTTTCAGGATGAAACTTTGACGACCAGTGAAGCGATTATCAAAATGAAGCAAGCTGGAAAAAAAATAAAAGGCAGGAATGAAGATGCTTTTGCCGCTGCCTTGATTTTACAGGACTATCTTGATAAAATAAAAAGGTAATCGATGTTTAAAAAAATCATTGCTCCAGTTCAAGCTTGGCTACTTTCTCAAGGAAAATGTGTTGGGTGTGGTATGCCCTTAGCTAAGGGTAAGAAGGTTTCGAGAAAAGACGAGACCGAAAAGGTAACTTGTAAATGTGGCCGAATTTTTATTTATAACCAAAAAACTAAGAAATACCGTCGAGCCCTCTTCGAGGAAGTGTGAAGAAAATTAAAACCCCAACCATTCTTTTTTTTGTTTGTTGTTCCTTCTTAATTCTTAGTTTAGTTTGGTTTTCTTGGGTAAATTCTCCGGTTTGCTCAAACGATTGCCAGAACAAGATTTTCATTATTGAAAAGGGAGAAGGTTTGGGGGAAATTGCTCAGAATTTGGAAGAAAAGGAACTAGTTCGATCCTCTCTAGCCTTTCAATTTGTGGCGGCTAAATTGGGAATTAGTCGCCAGATTCAGGCGGGTGATTTCCGCCTTAATCCGGGAATGTCTCTTGAAGAAATTGTCCAGGAGTTAACTCTGGGGACTTTAGACAGGTGGATAACCCTGATTGAAGGCTGGCGCCGAGAACAGATGGTGGTAGAGATGACTGCTGAGCTTGAGGGAGAGGAGAGCCTGTTTAATCAGGTCGAGTTTTTGAACTTAACCAAAAATCTTGAAGGCAAGCTTTTTCCTGACACTTATCTGATTCCAAGAGAGGCTGATGCTCAGAAGGTGGTTAATTATCTGATGGCTAATTTTGATAAGAAGACAAAGGATTTAGGTGTTAATCAACAGACCTTGGTTTTAGCCTCGATTATTGAAAGAGAAGCTAAGTTCGCCGGGGATCGACCTATTGTTGCCGGGATTCTCCTTAATAGGCTGAATTCAGGGATGCCCTTACAGGTTGATGCCACGGTTCAATACGCGATTGCCACTCAACGTTGTTTTCCAGATGTTAGTTCTTGTGATAAGTGGTGGCCTGAAAGTTTGACTAAAGAAGAGCTGAGGATTAATTCTCCCTATAATACTTATCTCTATACTGGTTTGCCGCCCGCGCCGATTTGTAATCCAGGATTGGCTTCGATTAAAGCGTCCCTCAACCCCCAAGAAACAGATTATTGGTTTTATCTTTCTGATGGAGAAGGAAAGATGCATTACGCCAGGACTCTTGAGGAACACAATGCCAACATCGAAAGATACCTGCGCTAGGAAATTGAGCCTATTGACAAGTGAGTAAGATTGTGATATAAACTTGCCAGTCTATTTTTAGGGTAGGCGAACAATTTTTGTTCGCTTCTTTTTACGTCTTTTTATTTTTATGGTAGGCCAAACCAATCCAAGAGTTTTCTTAGGAAAAAAATTCCCTAATCTGCCCCCGCTCGACTTAACTGCTGTTCAAAAGGAATCTTGGCAAAATTTTTTAAATGAGGGGATTAAGGAAGCGATTGAGGAGATTGCTCAAATCGATGATTTCACTGGAAAAAATTGGCTTTTAGAATTAGACGAACACAAGTTTTCTCAACCCGAATTAACTCCCACTGAGGCGAAAAGAAAGGGTCTAACTTATGAATCTTCCTTAAGTATCAAAGCTTCTCTCACTAACAAGCAAACTGGCAAGAAAATTACCCAGGAAGTTTTTTTAGGAGAGATTCCCCAAATGACTACTGAGGGGACCTTTATCGTTAATGGCATTGAGCGGGTAGTGGTTAATCAAATCGTCCGTTCGCCAGGCGTTTTTTTCACCGGCGATATTGACCCAGTTACCGGCCGAATGCTTTATATGGCCGAAATTCGGCCCATCCGTGGTTCTTGGTTGGAATTCTTTGTTTCCCGCAATGATGTTATTTCAGTGAGAATTGACCGCCGAAGAAAATTTCCAGTCACCACTCTAATCCGGGCTTTAGGTGTTCCTAGTGATGAGGAAATAATTAATGCCTTTGCTGTAGTCGAAAAGAAAGAACGCTCCTTTATTACCGCGACACTTGAGAAAGATCCCACTAAAACAAGAGAGGAAGCTTTTGCCGAAATCTATCGTAAAATGAGGCCGGGTGAGCCCGTCATTGTCGAGAACGCTAAAGATTTAATTTATAACATGTTTTTTAACCATCGTCGTTATGATTTTGGCAAAATAGGTCGATATAAAATTAATAAGCGTTTAAAACTTTCCATTCCCAACGAAAAAGTTAATTGGGTTTTACGTCCCGAGGACGTTATTGCTACTATTACCTATTTGATTCAACTTCAGAACGGTGAAGGAAGAACTGATGATATCGATCATTTGGCTAATCGTCGAGTGAGAAGGGTGGGCGAATTAGTTGCCACGGCCTTTAGAGTTGGTCTGCTTCGCCTAGAGAGAGCGATTAAAGAAAAGATGTCCTTAATCTCGGCTGAAGAGGAGGTAAAGCCTATTAATTTGATTAATGCTCGGCCAGTGATTTCGGTTATTAATGAGTTTTTTCGCTCTAATCCTCTCTCAACGATTCTAGATCAAGCTAATCCCCTCTCAGAAATTGATAATTTGAGACGATTAAGTGTCTTGGGCCCAGGGGGAATAACTCGTGAGAGGGCCTCATTTTCAATAAGGGATATTAACAGTTCTCAATACGGAAGGGTTTGTCCAATTCGTTCACCAGAGGGTCCCAACATTGGTTTGGTGACCTATATGGCTCTTTATACCCAAATTAACGAATATGGGTTTTTAGAGACTCCCTACCGCCGAATAATCAAGGAAGAAAAAAAACAAAAAGGGAAAAAGTTGGTGAGGATGAAAGCAACCGACGAGGTGGTCTATCTTCAGGCTGATGATGAAGAAGATTATTATATTACCCATGCCGAAGTGAATCTCGATAGAAATGGTTATATTACCGATGAGTGGGTGCCAGTAAGACATAAGGGTGAGTTTTTAGAGGCACCGGTAGAAAATGTGTCTTTTATGGATTTAGTCCCCAGGCAAATTGTTGGTTCTTCGGGTTCGTTAATTCCTTTTCTTTCTCATGACGAAGCCAACCGGGCCCTAATGGGCTCACACATGCAATGTCAAGCCGTTCCCTTAGTCACGCTCGAAACCCCCTTGGTCGGTACAGGCATGGAGGAGGTGATTTCCACTTCGATGTCTCGCAGTCTGAGAGCGAGACACAGTGGGCGAGTAAAATATGTCGATGCCACTGGGATTATTGTTCGCTTGGATAAAAAGCCCCAAGGAGAGTTGGAGGTAAGGGAGAATATTCAAATTAAGGGCAGAGACGAAATTTATACTTTATTTAAGTTTGAGAAAACTAGTCCCAGTTCTACTAGTTATAACCAACGGCCTATGGTTGAAATTGGCCAGAGGATAAAGGCGGGAGATCTTTTAGCTGATGGCCCAGCGACTGATCAAGGCAGGATTTCCTTGGGAAAGAATTTACTCATTGCCTATTGTACTTTTGAAGGTCTTGGTTTTGAGGACGCGATTGCCATTTCTGATAGACTGGTTAAGGAAGATGTTTTAACCTCCATCACGATCGAGTCCCATGTGGCGAGCATTGTGGAGACAAAATTAGGACCGGAAGAATTAACCCGCGATATTCCCAATGTGGCGGAGACAGATTTGGCTAATTTAGCTGAAGATGGAGTGATTATTGTTGGCAGCGAGGTCGGACCGAATGATATCTTAGTGGGAAAAATTGCTCCCCGAGGCGAAACAGAGCTCACGGCCGAAGAGAAATTACTGCGCGCTATTTTTGGTGAGAAAGCCCGAGAGGTGAGAGATACCTCTTTGAGAATGCCTCATGGCGAGAGAGGAATTGTAATTGATGTTCAGATTCTGGATAGAGAAAAAGGCGACGAGTTAGAACCAGGAACTAATAAAAAAGTGATCGTTAAAGTCGCTCAAATTAGAAAGGTAGTCGTGGGCGATAAGTTAGCCGGCCGTCATGGGAATAAAGGGGTCATCTCTAAGGTTGTTCCCGAAGCAGATATGCCCCACCTTGAAGATGGCACCCCCATTGACATTATTATTTCTCCTTTATCTGTCCTTGCTCGGATGAACTTGGGTCAACTGTTGGAAGCAAACCTGGGTTTAGCGGCTCACCGTCTTGGTAAAAGTTTCGATATTCCCGTTTTTGAAGAGATTCCCGAAGAGAAGATTGAACAAATTTTAAATGAGGCTGGTTTGCCTGTTTCCGGGAAGATGACTCTTTTCGATGGTCGTACAGGAGAACCACTTGATAAGCAAGTGATGGTAGGGATGGCTTATATCATGAAATTAATCCACATGGTTGAAGATAAAACACATGCCCGTTCGACCGGACCTTATTCTTTAGTTACTCAACAGCCTCTAGGAGGAAAAGCTCAAATGGGTGGTCAGCGGTTAGGAGAGATGGAAGTTTGGGCATTAGAAGCACACCGAGCCGCTTATACTTTACAAGAAATGCTTACGATTAAGTCAGATGACGTTGTCGGCCGAGGAAAAGCTTTTGAAGCGATTGTTAAGGGAGTGGATATTCCCCAGGCTTCGATTCCCGAGTCGTTTAAAGTTTTAGCTAAGGAACTTAATAGTTTATGTCTCTCGGTTATTCCCACTGGCGTGGTGACTAAAAAAGATAAATTAGACCTTGAGGAAGGAAGAGAGGGTGTTGAGCTGGCTAAAGCGGCGGGAGCAGAGACGGTCGTTGAAGGAACATGAGTAATCTTGACCTAAAAAATATTGTTGACTTTGCGGGACTAGCAGTTAAACTTGCTTCTCCTGAAGAGATCCGTTCTTGGTCAAAAGGAGAAGTGACTAAGCCTGAAACCATCAATTATCGAACTCTAAGGTCGGAAAAGGATGGTCTTTTCTGTGAACGAATTTTCGGACCGACCAAAGATTGGGAATGCTACTGTGGAAAATATAAAAGGATTAGATACCGAGGAATAGTTTGTGATAAATGTGGTGTTGAAGTCACTCAAAGTCGAGTTCGAAGAGAAAGAATGGGACATATTAACCTAGCGGCCCCCTGTACTCACGTCTGGTTTTTTAAAGGCGCTCCTTCCAAGCTTTCTCTTATTTTAGATATTAGTCCTCGAGCCCTAGAGTCAGTAATTTATTTTGCTCAATATTTAGTCTTGGAAGTTGATGAGAAAGGTAAAAAGAAAGCGGTTGCCCAGCTGGAAAAAAACCTCAAAGATAAATTAGAAGAGATGAAAAAATCAGTTGAAAAGGGGGTCGATAGTCTGAAAAAGGAAGTCGATAAAGAAATTAAGGCAACTAAAAAGAAAATTAAGGGCAAGGATCAACTAGCTCTAGCCTTAGAAGAACTGGAATTAAAAAAGAAACAAAAAATTCAAAGTCTTAGGGATGACCTGGTCGAAGAACAAGGGAGAGCTGAGGAGATTTTTCAGAGTTTGGTTACTAAAGTAAAAAACTTGAATAAATTGAGTTTATTGACGGAAGATGAGTATCTCAAACTCCAAGAATATAAAACTGCTGACTTTTTTGAGGTGGGGATGGGGAGTGAAGCTTTGATTAGGGTGATTAAATCTCTTGATTTAGAGAAATTAGCTCTTGAGCTTAGGGAGGAGGCAGCTAAAGCTAAAGGCCAACGTTATATCAAAGCCACTAAGCGCTTGCGGGTGATCGGAGCGATGAGAAAATCTGGAATTGATCCAGCCTGGATGATTCTCAGAGTTCTTCCGGTAATTCCTCCTGATTTAAGACCAATGGTCCAGCTAGCTGGAGGTAGATTTGCGACTTCTGACCTTAATGATCTTTATCGAAGAGTCATCAATCGCAATAATCGGTTGAAGCATTTAATTGATTTAGGGGCACCAGAGATAATTTTAAGGAACGAAAAACGGATGCTTCAAGAGGCAGTGGATGCTTTAATTGATGCTTCACAAAGAACTCGGGAGAGAAGAAGGTATCGTCGTCGCGAATTGCGTTCTCTATCAGACATGCTCAAAGGGAAGCAAGGAAGATTTAGGCGGAATCTTTTAGGAAAGAGAGTTGATTATTCAGGTAGGTCGGTGATTGTCATCGGACCTGATCTGAAACTGAAGGAATGTGGTTTACCCAAGGAGATGGCTTTGGAAATGTTTAAACCCTATCTCTTAAGAGAGATGATTCTTCGGGGTCTTTCTCCCAACGTCCGTTCAGCTAAAAACATGCTTGAGCATCGCCCCCCCGAAGTCTTTGATATTTTAGAGGAAATTACCAGAGAACATCCAATTCTTCTTAATCGGGCGCCAACTTTGCACAAGCTAGGTATTCAGGCTTTCTATCCCATTTTGATTGAAGGTAATGCTATTCAGATTCATCCTGCCGTTTGTTATGGTTTTAATGCTGATTTTGATGGTGACCAGATGGCCGTTCATGTGCCCTTGTCGAAAGCATCGATTGAGGAATCAATTGAACTAATGATGCCTGACAAAAATATTCTTAAGCCCGCTGATGGTTCTCCGATTGCCATCCCTGAAAGAAAAGAGATGGCCTTAGGTGCTTATTATTTAACTTCAATCGATCCTAATTTAGAGCTGGCAAAAACAGTTTTTAGTGACAGTCAAGAAGTTATTCAAGCCTTCCAAGCTAAAAAAATTGAGCTTCGTCAGCCGATTAGAGTGAGGCTCGAAAAAGAAATGGGTGGCGACGGCAAAATAATCGAAACGACTCCTGGGAGGATTTTGGCTAACGAGGTCATTCCCGAAAAGCTGAGATTTCTCAACGTTCCCCTAGGCCGCGATAATATTCGAGAACTTTTTAATAAGGCTTTCTCAGTTTGTCCTAAAGAAGAACTGGTTCGGTTAATTGATGATATTAAAGATTTAAGTTTCGACGCGGGGACAATTTCTGGCCTTTCCTTCAGCATGATTGACAACCAGATTCATCCCCAGAAAGGGGTGATTATTAATGAGGCTAATAAAAAAGTCGCCCAAATTGAGGATAATTATCGTCAGGGATTGATTACTAATGAGGAGCGGAGAAGGTTAGTCCAAGAGATTTGGCTTGATACGACCGAAGATCTGGCTGATAAAACTTGGGAGTTTTTCGATCCTGCCAATCCGGTTAAATTAATGATTGATGCTGGTGTCGGTCGAGTTTCCCGGGATACACTCAAACAACTTTCAGCCATGCGAGGATTAGTGGTTGACCCTCTGGGTAAGATTGTTGACTTGCCGACAAAGTCTAACTTCCGCGAGGGCTTAAGCGTTTTTGAATACGTTACTTCCACTCGGGGTTCACGAAAAGGATTGACAGATACGGCTATTAAGACTTCAGATGCGGGTTATTTAACTCGAAGACTGGTTGACGTCGTCCACGACGCCATTATTCGAGAGACCGACTGTGGTACTAAAGAAGGAATTACAATTAAGAAGGAAGGTGTGAGGGGGGAAAAGTTTGCTCTCCGGGTTTTGGGTAGAGTTTTGGCAGAAGATGTCACTGAATTTAAATCCAAAAAGAAAATTTTGAAGAAAGGAGAGGAAATTAATGAAGAAGCTTTGGCCCTCCTAGACAAAACAAAAGTCAAAGAAGTCGTTGTTCGTTCACCTCTCACTTGTAAGAGCCGCCACGGTCTTTGCCAGCTGTGTTATGGTTGGGATTTCTCAAATAAGAAAATGGTGGAAATTGGTACTCCAGCGGGGATTATTGCCGCTCAATCAATTGGTGAACCAGGCGTCCAATTAACTTTAAGAACGAAACACACCGGTGGCGTGGTTGGTTTAGATGTGACTCAAGGTTTACCCCGAGTTGAGGAACTGTTTGAAGTAAGGACCCCTAAGAAACTTTCTCCCTTAGCCGAAATCTCTGGTCGGGTCTCTGTCGCCGAGACAGAAGAAGGACATAAGGTTAAAATTAAAAGCTTGGGAGTAAAGCCGGTCGAGGAAAGAGAATACATTATTCCTTTAATGAGCAATCTTTGGGTCAAAGATGGTGATAAAATCGAAGCCGGAATGCAAATTGCCTCAGGTGCCCTTGATGTCAGGGATGTCCTTGAGGTGAAGGGTTTAAGAGCGGCCCAGGAATACCTGATCCAGGAGGTTCAAGCAGTTTATGAATCTCAGGGAATTCCTATTAAAGATAAGCACTTCGAGATTATTGTTGGGAGGATGAGTGATAAAGTAAAGATTTCCAATCCAGGAGACACTGAATTTTTGAGTGGAGAACTGGTTAGTCGAGCTCATTTTGAGGAAGAGAATGGCCGAGTGATGGCTGAGGGTGGTGAACCAGCCGCTGCCCAAGTCACTGTTCTTGGCATCACCCGCAGTGCTGTCAGCACTGAATCTTGGCTCTCGGCTGCCTCCTTCATTAATACCACTAGTATTTTAACTGAGGCGGCCATTTCAGGAAAGGAAGACAATTTATTAGGTTTGAAGGAAAATGTTATTATTGGTCGTTTGATTCCTGTTAGTCCTGAAAGAGCCAAGCTATCAAGTTGAGTTTAATCCTCAATTTTGCTAAAATTCTCCCATCATGCCAACTATTAATCAGTTAGTGAGAAAGGGTAGGAAAAAGACCGTTAAGAAAGTCAAGGCGGCAGCCTTAAGACGGCTACACAACAACTTGACTGGTCGTTCCCATTCTTTACCGAGCTCCTTTAAAAGAGGGGTAGTGACCTTAGTGAGAACCATGCCCCCAAAGAAGCCAAACTCAGCTTTAAGAAAAGTGGCGCGAGTGAGACTTTCGAATAAAATTGAAGTCACCGCTTATATTCCGGGAATCGGTCATGACTTAGCGGAGCACTCGATTGTTTTAATTAGGGGCGGTCGGGTCAAAGACCTTCCAGGAGTGAAGTATCATGTCGTTCGAGGGAAGTACGATACCAGTGGTGTGGTTGGTCGCAAGAAGGCTCGGTCAAGATACGGAACCAAGAAGTCAGGGGCGGTTACCTCTGCTGGAGCCGCCGCAGCCAGTGGAAAAATAGCTGGAGAAGAAAAACCAGCAGAAGGAGTGGTTGTGCCCAAGGAAGAAACGACTCCCACTGCTCCAGCATCTTAATTTTGATATTTAATTTTTGATTTTTTAATTTACTATCATGCCAAGAAGAGGTCCGGTTAAAAAAAGAGAAGCTTTACCCGATTCCGTATACGGGTCCAAATTGGTGGCCAAATTAATAAACCACTCAATGAAAAGCGGTAAAAAGAGTGTTGCCCAAGCTCAGGTTTATCGAGCTTTTGAATTGATAAAGGAGAAAGATAAAAAAGACCCACTGCAAGTATTTAAACAAGCGCTGGATAATGTTAAACCGAGCATGGAGGTAAGACCGAGAAGAATCGGCGGAGCGGCTTATCAGGTGCCGATGTCGGTTAAAGGGGCAAGACAGGAATCATTGGCACTCCGATGGTTAATTCAAGCTGCCCAAAACAGGTCTAAAAAAGATTATCACACTTACGCGGAAAAGCTCCAAGTTGAACTTATTGATGCCGCTAACAACACTGGCGGCGCGGTGAAGAAGAAAGAAGATGTTCTTCGCATGGCCGAAGCTAATAAAGCCTTTGCTCACTTCAGGTGGTAGAATTTAGTTGAAATGGGATACCACCTAGAAATAAATACTCTCTTGAAAATTCCTATTTGGTAGAATAATTCTATGAAAATCAAAGGTTATCTCCGTTCGTTCGTGAATATGTCTTTTTTCTTAATTCTTCTCCCTTCCCTTTTTGCCTTAGTTAATAATCGCTTTAATCTTCCCGCTTTTCGCTGTGGCATTTGCTCAACTCTCGGTCAATTCTTGGTTTTAGCGGGAATCATTATCATCGCTGACTGTTCAAGGCTCTTTAAGAAGATTGGTCGAGGCACGCCCGCGCCATCAGCCATGCCGGAAAAGCTAGTCACTAAGGGCTTATATCAATTTTCCCGCAACCCGATGTATTTAGGCATGTTTTCGGTTCTTTCGGGTGAATTTTTATATTTGGGCAGTTTCTTAATCTTGCTCTATTTAATGTTGATTGTGGTTATTTTCTATTTGGACATTGTTCGCCGAGAAGAACCCGAGCTCAAAAGGAAATTCGGCAAGGAATATGAAGAGTATTCTCAAAAAGTCCCTCGTTGGTTGCTCAAGAAATCAATTCCGGAACTGTTACGCGGGATTTATCCACAATAAAAAATCGCTTTTAGAGCGATTTTTTGGTATAATTTAGGCATGGCCAAGACAAAGCTTAAGAATATTCTCACCGTAAAAGAAGCGGCTAAGGTTTTGAAAAAACACCCCGGTACTATCCGTCGCTGGATTCGTGAAAAAAGACTTCCTGCTACCAAACTCAGTGGTAAATATGGCATCTATCTTATTACTCGTGAAGATATTTTGGAATTCATGATTCAGGGTTTGATGGAAGAGTAGTTGATAAGAAATCTTCAAACTGATGTTTCTTTAACCCCAAAATTCCTTTACAATGGTAAAAGGTCACGGTTTAATCAAATGAAGAAAAGATTATCTATTTTATTTTTAGGGTTTCTGATTATTTTAAGTCTTTTCGCCTTCATCAATTATCGAAAGATTATTAGTGAAGTTAGAGTTGAAGATCTGGGAGAATTTAAAGAGGAGAACCTCATTCCTAGTTCCAGTCAGAAGCAGAAAGTGGGGAATGTGGCTCTTGTTGAGCTGGCAGGAACTCCGTACGAGATTGGGTATCAAAACGGAACTCTTTTAAAAGAGGAAATCAATCAACTTTTAGATGATGCCTTTGGTCGTTATTTACCCCATACAAGCCTAAAAGGGCGATTAGCTAAGGCTTTCATTCTAAACTTGGTTAAAAAGATTGATAAAAAAATACCACTTGAGTACCGTCAAGAAATGCAGGGAGTGGCTGATGGAGCAGGTAGGAGCTATGATGATATTCTTCTGATGAACACGTTTGTAGATAGTTTTAGTGGTCTTCACCCCTTGTTGCTTCAAAGCGTTTTAGATATTACTGGTCTTTCAAAAGGTTGCTCGACTGTCGTTGTTCATGGGGGAGAAAAATCAGATCAGTTGATTGTTGGTCAAACAGTGGATTATTTGATCGATTTTGGTGCTGGTCAGTCTGTTCTCTATATCATTAAGAAAAAAGATAAGAAAGTGATTTACTTACCTTCTTTTCCCGGAGTGGTATTCTCTATCAATGGAATAAACTCAGACGGGTTAGTACTTACCCAGCGAGATACTCCGACTGGGCAAGGAAAAGTTGGAACTGCTATGGGCGTGGTTGTCCGTGGTCTTCTCGAGGACATTGGAAGCTTAGAGGACGCTAGAGAATATTTGGGTGGAATTGATTGGTCCATTTCCCGTTCAGTCTTAATCGCTGATTCAGAGAATAATATTTCTTCCTTCTTTGAGGTGCTACGGGGTAGAGGTTTTAAGGAGGTTAAAATTGAGAAGGGATACGCTGGGGCTGCCAATCATTACAAAGCTAAAGAATTACAGGAAATTCAAGAAGGAATGCTTGATAAGTGTAGAAAGTTAAAATTTATTTGTCGCTATGATGATTATTTGGACGCCTACAATGGTTCCCGTGAGCGTGAAAAATTTTTAGAAGATTTCGTTGAGCAAGAGAGGTGGATAACGCCCCAAAAGGTGATTGGCGCAATTTCTAATTATATTCCAGATGATTCGATAAAAATTGGGGGGAAAACAGTGGCCAATGAATTTACTCTACAGGCAATGGTTTTTGTGCCTGAGGAAAAAGTGATTTATATGGCTAATGGAATTACTCCACCAGTAACCCAGGGGGGATTTGTAAAAATTGAGCTTAAATAGATGAAAATTTGTTGGATTGATTGCGACGAGCCAGTGGTTGGTGGTCTGACCACTTACAGTGAAGAAATTACTCGAGGGTTGGAGAAACGTGGTCACCAAATTCTTCGCCTCCGTTTTTCAAAAGAAAAAAAGAATTTTTATGGAAGAAAGATAAATTTTGTTCCTTTTCTTTTGAAGACGCCAACCAGGGTTCATTATTATTTACCTTCAGAAAAGACTAAAGGTTTTATAAAAGAACATCTTGATGATTTTGGGGCCGAGATTATTCATACTTCCTTGGCGACTTCGCTCTATGATTTTTTTCTTCCGAACTTGTGTCAGAAACTCAATCTCCCTCTGGTCGGCACTTATCATGCTCAGATTACTCTTCAAAAAAGCCCTTTTTCATATTTATCGAGAATGGCTTACCGTTTTTACGCTCCTGCTTTAAAGAAATTTGACCGGGTGATTATTTTTTCTCAATTCCAGAAAGACCATCTCCAAAAATTAGGTTTGGAGAGCGAAAGAGTGGTGGTGATCAAAAACAGTGTTGATGCTCAAAAGTATTCCCCTGGAAAATCAAATCTTAAAAAGCAACTTGGGGCAAACTCTATTATTCTCTATTTAGGCAGGTTAGACCGCGAAAAAAATGTTGATAAGTTGATTCGAGCTTTTCGTAGGCTTCACCTTCCCCCAAAAACAAAGCTTTTAATTGTTGGTGCTGGTACCCAAGAAGCAAAACTAAAAAGAATCGCTTCAAAGAGTAGAAACATTATCTTTTTACCTCAAGTGATTGATATCAAAAGAAAAATTGAAATCTTGAGAGGAAGCGATGTTTTTGTTCTACCTTCTTCCTTGGAAGGTCAATCACTGGCTTTGATTGAGGCCGCTTCTTCTGGTTTAGCTTGCATCGCCACCGATGTCGGCGGCGATCGGGAAATTCTAGGCGAAAGCGGGATTATTATTAAGCCAAAAAATATCGAAGAGAAACTTTCTGAGGCCCTGGGGAAATTATTAAAAAGCCCTCGAAAAATGAAATCATTGGGAGCTAGTTCGAGAAAGAGGGTTTCAGAAAACCATAATTTAGAAAAGAACCTCATTAAGCTAGAAAAATTATATTTGTCCCTCTTGAACCAAAACTAATTTTCTGTTAGAATAATCCTGAGGCAGAAACTGCTTCTTTATAGAAGCGGTTTTTTATTTCGAGCACTAGCGAGAAACAAGCTGTGCTTACGTCAAATAAGTGCTAAAATACTATCATGGCTGAACAAAGCGAAACAGTTCAAAAAAGAAAAGTGTCCATCGAAAAAGTGCGGAATATTGGCATTATTGCCCATATTGACGCTGGTAAAACGACTACGACCGAGCGGATTCTCTATTACACTGGCCGAACTTATAAAATTGGCGATATTGATGAGGGGACAACCCAAATGGACTGGATGGACCAGGAAAGAGAACGGGGGATTACCATCATGTCCGCGGCGACGACCGCTTTCTGGCGGGATTGCCGAGTGAACATCATTGATACTCCAGGTCACGTTGATTTCACCGCTGAGGTCGAACGTTCTTTAAGGGTTCTGGATGGTGGTGTCGTCGTTTTTGATGCCGAGGAAGGGGTTCAATCCCAGTCAGAAACAGTCTGGCATCAAGCCGATCGTTATCATGTCCCTCGCCTTGTCTTTCTCAACAAGATGGATAAACTCGGTGCTGACTTCGAAAGAACATTAGGAATGATTAGGGAGCGTTTAGGGGCGCGACCAGCGGTGATGGCGATTCCCCTTGGTAAAGAGCAAGATTTTCAAGGGATTGTTTTACTTCTCGAAAAAAAGGCCCTCTTTTGGCCAGAAAAAAGCACGGGTGAAAAATTTGAGGAAAAAGAGATTCCCGAGGATCTAAAGAAGCAATTCGATGAGTACCGTTATCAGTTAATTGAAGACATCTGTGGCCAAGATGAAAGTCTTTTAGAGAAATACCTCAATGGTCAGGAGCCGTCGCTTGGAGAAATGAAAAAGGTGCTTCGCTCAGCCACGATTGCTGGAAAAATGGTGCCCACTTACCCTGGTTCTTCTTTGAGGAACAAAGGGGTCCAGCCTCTTTTAGACGGGATTATTGACTTTCTTCCTTCACCTTTAGAAGTGCCCCCGGTCGAAGGCACCAACCCCAAAACCCAAAAAACAGAGAAGCGGGAACCGAAAAACGATGCCCCTTTCGCGTCTTTAGCGTTCAAGATCCAGACTGATCCTCATGTTGGCAAGTTGACTTATTTAAGAATTTACTCAGGCACTCTCCAGTCTGGCTCAAATGTTCTTAATTCAACCAGAGATAAGAGTGAAAGAGCTGGTCGATTGCTTTTGATGCATGCTAATAAGCGAGAAGAAATTAAAGAAGCCACCGCCGGCGAAATTGTGGCTGTCATTGGTTTAACTAAGACCGCGACTGGTGACACCCTTTGCCAAGCTGACCACCCGATTGTTTTGGAAGCGATTCGCTTTCCCGAGCCAGTGATTTCCTTAGCGATTGAGCCTAAGACTAAAGCTGACCAAGAAAAACTGGGTTTAGCCCTCAACAAACTTTCTGAGGAAGACCCCACTTTTCAGATTAAATCTGACCCCGAAACTGGCCAGACGATTATTTCTGGTATGGGCGAGCTCCATCTGGAAATTATTGTTGACCGAATGAAACGGGAATTCGGAGTGGAAGCGGACACCGGTAAACCGATGGTGGCTTATAAAGAGACCATTAAGAAAATCGCTGAAGGGGAAGGAAAATATATTCGCCAAACCGGTGGCCGAGGTCAATACGGCCATTGTCTCCTCCGAGTTGAACCGAGGGAAAGAGGCCAGGGTTTTGAGTTTAAATCCGAGATTAGGGGGGCGTCCATTCCCTCAGAATTTATTCCTTCGGTGGAAAAAGGAGTTAAAGAAGCCGGGGAAAAAGGAGTTTTGGCTGGTTATCCGGTGACCGATATTAAAGTGGCGGTTTATGATGGCAGTTTCCACGAAGTTGATTCTTCTGATATTGCCTTTAAAATTGCCGGTTCGATGGCTTTTCAAGACGCCACCAAAAGAGCAGAATTGACTTTACTAGAGCCGATTATGAAGGTTGAGGTGACCACCCCTGACGAATTCATGGGCCAGGTCATTGGCGATTTATCATCCAGGCGTGCCCAGATTCAGGGAAGTGAGGTTCGAGGTAAGGTGAGGGTGATTACAGCCTCTGTGCCTCTCGCCGAGATTCCAGGATACGCGACGATTTTACGCTCTTTAACTCAGGGAAGGGCGACTTACTATATGGAGCCTTCTCATTACGAGGAAATGCCGAAGAATATTCAGGAAACAATTGTCGCCCAGCGAAAACCGCAACCATCTAAGTCTTGACATTCTGAGTAGATTTGGTAAAATTGTTTTCGATCGAGTCAGACTCGACGCTTTTTTTAAAAAATGGCTGAAGAAAAAACCAAAAAGAAATTTGAGCGAACCAAGCCCCATATTAACATTGGGACGATTGGTCACGTTGACCACGGTAAAACGACTTTAACGGCGGCGATTACTCAGGCTCTTTCTAAACAGCCTGATAACCCAACGAAGGCCCTTGATTTCTACGACATTGACAATGCTCCCGAAGAAAAAGAGAGAGGTGTTACTATTAACATCCACCACTCGGAGTATGAAACCGACAAGCGTCACTACGCCCATATCGACTGTCCGGGTCACGCTGATTTCGTCAAGAACATGATTACTGGGGCCGCCCAGATGGATGGAGCGATTCTGGTTGTTTCTGCCCCTGATGGCCCGATGCCTCAAACCCGAGAGCACATTCTTCTTGCTCGCCAAGTGAACGTCCCGGCGATGGTCGTTTTCCTCAATAAAACCGATATGGTTGATGACCCTGAATTGATTGATTTAGTTGAGATGGAAATTCGTGAACTTTTAACAAAGTATAAGTTTCCTGGTGATAAGATTCCCATTATCCGCGGCAGTGCCCTGAAAGCGCTTGAGGGAGACGCCGAAGCCCAAAAACAAATTATAGAGCTGATGAAAGCGGTCGATGAATATATTCCCACACCAGAAAGAGATACCGATAAGCCTTTTCTGATGCCGGTTGAAGACGTTTTCTCGATTAAGGGACGAGGGACAGTGGTTACCGGCCGAGTTGAACGAGGTATCCTTAAACTGAATGAGGAAGTGGAGATGTTGGGAATTAAAGAGACGAAGAAAACAGTGGTTACCGGCATCGAAATGTTCAGGAAGTCGTTAGATGAAACTCATGCGGGTGACAACGTGGGCATTCTTCTTCGGGGAATTGAGAAGGATGATGTTGAAAGAGGACAAATTTTGGCTAAACCAGGGACAATTACTCCTCACACTGAATTTGAAGCTGAAGTTTATATTCTTACCAAAGATGAAGGCGGTCGGCACACGCCTTTCTTTAGTGGCTATCGGCCTCAATTCTATATTCGAACGACTGACGTCACTGGCGAAGTTACCCTGCCTAAAGGAGTGGAAATGGTCATGCCTGGTGATAATGCGAAAATGAGTGTGAAACTAATTCAACCAGTGGCGATGGAAGAAGGCCAAAGATTTGCGATTCGAGAAGGCGGCCATACAGTCGGCGCAGGAGCGATTAGTAAGATAATCAAGTGAAGGGTCGCATCAGAGTACGTTTAAAATCATACGATTACCGAGTCATCGACGAGGCGGCAACAAAAATTATTGAAGCCGTCGTTGCTTCAGGTGCGAAAATCTCCGGGCCAACTCCTTTACCAACAAGAAGAAAACTGATTCCGGTCAATGCCAGTCCTTTTGTTAATAAGAACGCCCGCGAACACTTCGAAATTCTCACCCACAAACGCTTAATCGATATCCTTGAGCCTACCAGCCGAACGATTGACTCCCTCCAGCACCTCGATTTACCCGCCGGGGTAAACATCGAAATCAAGATGTAACCCCGATTTATCCACAATTTAGCCTAAATTTGCATTCTAGGAGTATTTCTTATATAATTTCCCTATTAACATGGAGGTGAGATTGAGAACTTAAGTTCGAATTGGCATGGCCTGTTTAAAAAGTGCCTCCAGGCACTTTTTTGGTGGTTGAAAACGGAGGAAGATGTTGAATAGTATTTTAGGCACTAAAATTGACCAAACCCAGAAATATACCAGCAGGGGTGAGAGAATTCCGGTCACCCGGATTCAGGCTGGACCTTGTTCCGTGGTTCAAATTAAGACTAAGGATAAGGACGGCTATTGGGCGATTCAGCTCGGATTGGGTAGGAAGAAAAAAGCCAATAAACCGCTGGAGGGGCGTTTAAAAAAAGCGAAAATAGCCACCCCTCCTTTTTTCTTGCAGGAAATCAGGCTTAAAGAAACTGAAGAAAAGCTTGGTCTTGAACCTGGTGAAATAGTAATGGTGGATAAAATTTTCAAACAAGGAGACATTATTGACGTTATTGGCGTTAGTAAGGGTAAAGGTTTTGCCGGTGTGGTCAAGCGCTGGGGTTTTAAAGGCGGACCGCGAACTCATGGTCAGTCTGACCGCGAGCGGGCTCCAGGTTCAATCGGAGCGGGAACCACTCCTGGCCGAGTCTGGAAAGGCAAGAAAATGGCCGGTCGAATGGGTCATCAGAGAACAACAGTTAAAAATTTAGAAGTTTTTGCAGTTGAACCCAAGGAAAACCTTCTCTTGATTAAAGGTTTAGTCCCCGGGCCAAGAGGAGGTTTATTAATGATTAGGAAAGTTAGAGAAGGGAAATCTTTAGTAGAAGTTGAAGCGAAGGAACCTTCCCCTGACAAAGCCACAGAGAGTAAGGAGGAAAATGCAGACTAATATTTATAATTTACAAGGAAAAAGCACGAGTAAGATGAGTTTGCCCAAAACTGCTTTTGGGTTAGAGGATAATCCTCAATTACTTGCCCAGGCAGTCCGAGTTCATTTGTCCAATCAAAGGAGGGCGGGAGCAAAGGCTAAAACTCGAGGTGAAGTTCGAGGCTCAAGGATAAAAATTTGGCGTCAAAAAGGCACTGGTCGGGCGCGTCACGGTGATCGTTACGCCCCGATTTTTGTTGGTGGCGGCGTCGCTCATGGACCTAGCGGCGAAGCTAATTTCAAGAAGAGATTGCCTAAGAAAATGAAGGTTAAAGCTTTGGCGGTGGCGCTTTCTATCAAAGCTCAAGAGAAAGAGATTCGAGTCATTACCGGTTTAGAAAAGATTGGGGGTAAAACCAAAGAAATGGCTAATTTCTTAAAACTTCTTACAAAGAAGGAGAAAATAACCAAGAAAACGCCAAAATTTCTTTTAATTGTCTCCGAGAAAATGGAAAAAGTTTTTCAGGCAGGCAGGAACATTCCTAATTTAGAAATCAGTCTTGCCCAGAACGTTAATACTTACCAGGTTTTAAACAATGATTTAGTTTTACTTAACAAGGAAGCAATTAGAAAAATTGAAGAAAGGATTAACCCGTGAATTTAACTGATATTCTCAAAAAACCAATTATCACCGAGAAAACTTTAAACCAGTCAGTCTTAGGTAAATATATTTTCAAAATTGACAAAAGAGCGACCAAGACAGAAGTTAAAAGAGCCATTAACCATGCTTTTGGTGTTGAGGCTATTTCGGTGAGAACGATTAATGTTAGTGGAAAAATGAGAAAATTCGGTAAAAAAAGGAAACAGACTCGTCTCAGCAACTGGAAAAAGGCGGTGGTTCAACTAGCGCCTGGTCAAAAGATTGATATTTTTACTGTCCCTGGAGAAAAGGAGAAGCCCTCCTCCGCCCGCGCCGCTGGCGGGGCTTCGGAGGATAAAAAGGAGGCGAAGAAGAAATGACCTCAGCCAGTGAAAAAAGATTAACCTGGTCCAAAAAACAACAGTCGGGTCGAAGCTCTTCAGGTCAGATAGCAGTTCGCCATCGCGGCGGGGGTCATAAACGCAGGGTAAGAGATTTGGATTTTAAAAGAGACAAAATTGGCGTCCTTGGCAAAGTGGCCTCGATTGAATACGATCCTAATCGAGGTGCGGATATCGCCCTCGTTGTTTATCAAGACGGAGAAAAGAGTTATTTTTTAGCCGCTCAGGGTATGGCTGAGGGTGACGAAATCATGGCTTCTCCAGAGGCAGAATTAGAAAGAGGTAACCGCCTGCCTTTAGAGAAGATACCGATTGGGATGCAAATTTACAATTTAGAGCTTCGACCAGGTAAGGGCGGCCAAATTGTCCGAGGTGCGGGTACTGCTGCCTCGATTATGGTTAAAGAAGGCGGTTTGGCTCAGGTGAAATTGCCCTCAGGCGAAGTAAGGAAAGTCTCTCTTGAATGTCGGGCGACGATTGGTCAGGTGAGCAATCCTGGCTTAAAGAAGAAAAAGTTAGGTAAGGCAGGAGCAAAAAGATGGTTGGGGATTAGGCCCTCAGTTCGGGGAATTGCTCAGCATCCAGGCTCTCATCCTCATGGTGGCGGTGAGGGGAAATCAAGCATCGGTATGCCTAGCCCTAAGTCACCTTGGGGAAAGAAGACTTTAGGCAAAAAAACGAGAAAGAAAAACAAATACAGCGATAAGTGGATAGTGAAAAGGAGAAAGTAAGATGAGTCGAAGTTCTAAAAAAGGACCCTATATTGACCAGAAAGTGTTTAAGAAAGTCATGGCTCAAAAAAATTTGGATGATAAGAAAAAAGAGCCTATTAAAACTTGGGCTAGGGCTTCCCAAATTCCGCCCGAATTTGTGGGTCATTATTTTCTGGTTCACACAGGTAAAGATTTTAAAGAAATTTTTGTGGATGAATCGATGGTTGGTCATCGTCTAGGCGAATTCGCGCCGACGCGAACTTTTCGGGGTCATGGCCGGGTGGTCAAGAGAATTTTGGAGAAAACGTAAAAATGGAAATTATGGCTAAATCAAGTTATATTCGAACCTCAGCCAGAAAACTGCGGTTGGTGGTTCCTTTGGCTAAAGGTTTTCCGCCGGAAAGGGCGATTACGGCTTTAGAACAGTCAGCTAAGCGAGCGACTATCCCTTTGATAAAAACGATTAAGCAGGCGGTTGCCAACGCGGTTAACAATCTTAAGTTAGAAGAAAAAAATTTAATGATTAAGAATATTTTAATTGAGGAAGGTCCGACTTATAAACGCTGGCGACCAGCGGCGCGCGGCCGGGCCGTACCGAGACTGAAAAGAACAAGCCACATAAGAGTAATTTTGGAAACAAAGGAGGAAGCGGGTAAGGAAGGAGGCAAAAAAAGTGGGACAAAAAGTTAATCCTATTGCTTTTCGAATTGGCGTAAGCAAAACTTGGAGTTCTCGTTGGTTTGGGCAAAGAGGCCGTTATTCCCAAAACGTTCTCGAAGATTACAAAATTCGCCAATATCTTAATGAAAGGCTCAAAATTGCTGGTTTGGTAAGAGCGGAGATTGAACGCCTCATTCATCAGATGAGAATCACTCTTTTTGTCACTCGACCAGGAGTGGTCATTGGTCGAGGCGGCACCGGTTTGGAAGAACTTAAAAAAGCCATTATTCCTTTAATTTCTATCCCGGAGCCTGAGAAGAATCTCCAGATTGAGGTGGCAGAAGTAAAAGAACCTGATCTTTCAGCTCAACTAGTGGCTAGCCGAGTAGCTAATGAAATAGAGCGTCGTCTGCCCCACCGAAGAGTGGTGAAGAGAACAATAGAGCGAGTAATGGCGGCCGGAGCTGGAGGAGTCAAAATTGTCCTTGCTGGTCGAATCGGAGGAGCGGAAATTTCTCGAACTGAAAAATATTCTCAAGGCAAGATTCCCCTTTCCACCCTGAGGGCGGATATTGATTATGCTGAGACCCCCGCTTTTACCAGACGATCGGGTTATGTAGGCGTCAAAGTCTGGATTTATAAGGGAGAGGAGAGCTAATTACGATGTTGCAACCGAGAAAAGAGAAATATCGAAAAAAATTTCGCGGCAAAATGCGTGGTAATTCAGTTCGGGGATCGAAGCTGGATTTTGGTGATCATGGCTTAAAAGCTCTCGGTCGAGCTTGGTTAACGCAGAACCAAATCGAGGCGGCGAGAAAAGCAATTACTCATTATACGAAAAGAGGAGGCAAGGTTTGGATAAGGGTTTTTCCTGATAAGCCGATTACTCAGAAAGCTCAAGGAGTGAGGATGGGTTCGGGTAAAGGTGACGTTAAGGGGTATGTCTGCGTGGTTAAACCAGGAAGAATGATTTTTGAATTAGCTGGAGTTTCTCAAGAGATAGCTGAGGAAGCTTTACGTCGTGCCTCTCATAAATTACCTTTTAGGACGAAAATAGTCACCAAGGAGGAGAAATGAAAAGAAAAGATATTGAGAAGCTCCATCAGTTGAGCGTTCAAGAATTACGGGAAAAATTAACTCAAGCAAAAAAAGAATTAGTCGATTTAAGAATGTCAGAGGGAAAAGAAAAAATAAAAGACATTAAGGCAATGGGAAAAAAAAGAGACGAGGTGGCAAGGGTGATGACGATTTTGAAAGAAAAAGAGTTTCTTGAGGGAGTGAGGAAGGAGCCCTCCGACGCTAAAGCTATGGAGGGTAGAAAGAGAAAAGATGAAAAAGTTTAAAGGAAAAGTTCTCTCGACGAAAATGGATAAAACAGTCGTAGTTGAGGTGGAACATTACCGAGTTCATCCAATTTATGGAAAAAGAGTAAAAATTAAGAAAAAATATTATGTTCATGATGAAATAGGAGTCAAAGAGGGCGAAAGGGTAATTTTTGGAGAAACCAGGCCGATTTCTAAAACCAAAAAATGGAAAATAGTTGAAAGGAGCAAACATGATTCAGTTAAGAAGCAGGTTAAAACCAACAGATAATAGCGGCGCCCGCCTTTTACAGGTAATTATGGTTTTAGGCGGTTCGAAAAAGAGATTTGGTCGCATCGGCGATCTTGTCGTCGCTTCCATTAAAGAGGCTGACCCTCAGAGTTTATTTAAAAAGGGACAGGTGGTTCAAGCTTTAATTGTGAGGACCAGGAAGGAGAAATCGCGGCCAGATGGTTCCTACGTCCGGTTTGATGATAATGCGGCCGTGATTATCGGCAAGGACGGTAATCCCAAAGCGACTCGAATTTTTGGACCAATTGCCAGAGAAATCAAAGAGTTGGGTTATAAGAAGATTGCCTCAATGGCACAGGAGATTGTTTAAATATGAAACTCAAAAAGAACGACAAAATTCAAATTATGAGTGGCAAAGATAAAGGTAGAAAAGGAAAAATAGAAAAAGTGTTTTCCAGTAAGAATCAAGTTTTAGTTCCCGGGGTGAATATTTATAAGAAACATGCTCGAGCTAGGGGTCAAAATCAAGGGGGGATTATCGATATTGCCAAACCGATTGCCATTGCCAAAGTGGCTTTAATCTGCCCCAAATGTAAAAAACCGACTCGCGTTGGCTATCGCTTGGGAGAAAAAACCAAGCAGAGAATTTGTCGCAAGTGCCAGGAGGTAATCTAAATGTCAAGACTTTATCAAGACTATTCAAAGAAAATAAGGCCTGCCTTGGTCAAGGAATTCAAATTGAAAAATTTGATGGCCGCTCCCAAAGTGGTTAAGTTGGTAATTAATATTGGTTTGAAAGAAGCGGCTCAGAAAAAAGAATTAATTGACCAGGTTAGCCAGGAGATAGCTCTGATTACCGGCCAAAAGCCGATTCCGACCAAGGCGAAAAAATCAATTGCTGGTTTTAAATTAGTAAAGGGAGCGGTAATCGGTCTTAAAGTGACCTTAAGGAAGAAGAAGATGTATGCTTTTCTTGATAAACTTTTCAATTTGGTTTTGCCTCAGGTAAAGGATTTTAAAGGTTTAAGTCGAAAAAGTTTTGATGGTCAGGGCAATTACACCATTGGCCTTGAAGAACAGCTGGTTTTTTCTGAATTAGATTATGCCCAAATTAAAGAGATTAGGGGGTTGGAAATGACGATTGTCACCGATGCTCATACTGATGAAAAAGCAATGAAGCTATTAGAATTGATGGGAGCGCCCTTCGCTGAGGCTCAGGGTAAACTCCAGAAAGGAAAGAAGTAACTCTTAAGAGACAAAGTTAACTTGTCCTGAGGAGTGAAACGACGAAGGATGGCTAAAAAATCGAAAATTGTTAAGCAGCTAAAACCCAAAAAAATGAAGCACGAAGTGAGGTATCGTAATCGTTGCCAGCTTTGTGGTCGACCGAGGGGTTTCCTCCGGTTTTTTGGTCTCTGCCGGATTTGTTTCCGGGAGTTAGCTCATAAAGGAGAATTACCTGGAGTTAAGAAAGCGAGTTGGTAAAATGACTGATCCTATTGGAGACATGATTATTAGAATTAAAAATGGTTATTTAGCCAAACATAAAGAAGTGGCTTTGCCCCATTCTTGTTTAAAGGAGGAATTGGGGAAGATTTTAGTTAAATGTGGCTATCTGAAGGACTTAAAGGTCGAGTCGGATAAACAAAAGACAAAAAAAACGATTATCCTAGAATTGAAATATAAGGCGAGAAAACCAGTCATGGAAAATGTCAAAAGAATTTCTAAACCTGGCTTGAAAGTTTATGCCGATGTTAAAAAACTTAAGAGAATCGTGCCCGGGTTAGGAATAATGATTATTTCCACTAATCAGGGTTTATTGACCCTTGACGAAGCAAGAAAAGCTAATCAAGGGGGAGAAATTATTTGTCGAGTATGGTGATAGGAGGATTAAAAGAATACAGGAAAATAATGATAAGTCTTGACTATTCACTAAAATCTTATAATCCTTAAATCTTAAAATATTATGTCAAGAATCGGTAAACAACCAATTATGATACCAGAGGAGGTTGAGGTTTCGCTTAAAGACGGTTTATTGAACGTGGTAGGGTCTAAGGGCAAGCTGGAATTGAAAATTGTCCCGAAAATTGAGGTTGAGATTCGAGAGAGGGAGATGATTATCAGCCGTCTTAAGGAAGATAAACAGACGAGGGCTAATCATGGTACTCTCCGCCAGCTTATTGTCAATATGATTCAAGGGGTGAAAGAGGGATGGACTAAAACCCTAGAGATTCAAGGGACTGGTTTTCGAGCCAAGATGGAAGGAGAAAAATTAATTTTGTCTTTGGGATTTTCTCATCCAGTTGAGGTGACTCTCCCTGAGGGGATTGAAGTTCAACTGGAGAAGAATTTAATCAAAGTATTGGGAATCGATAAAGCTTTGGTCGGTCGGGAAGCGGCTAAAATCCGGGCGATTAAACCTCCGGATGCTTATAAAGGTAAAGGAATCCGCTATCTTGGAGAGAAAATTAAACTTAAACCAGGTAAAGCCGCCAAAATGGGAACAGCGGGAGGAGGAGGTTAAGATGGAAAAAAGACCAAGAATTGTTGTCTTTCGCTCTAATAAGCATATTTATGGACAAGTTGTTGATTCTCAAGGGAAAACTTTTTTTACGGTTAACGATAAGGGTTTAAAGGAAAAATCTCGTTTGGATAGAGCCCGAGAAACGGGTAAACTTTTGGCGAAGATGGCTTTGGAAAAGAAAATTAAAAAAGTAGCTTTTGACCGCCGTGGCTATAAATATCATGGTCGAGTAAAAGCTTTAGCTGAAGGAGCGAGAGAAGGAGGACTGGAATTTTAATATGATAGATAAAAAACCAATCAAAGACCAAGAAGAATACGAATTCGACGAGAAAGTCGTTCAGATTAATCGGGTTTCCAAGAAAACTAAAGGAGGGAATCAGATTTCTTTTTCTGCTCTGACTGTCGTTGGTGACCGTCATGGTAAGGTTGGTGTTGGTTTGGGCCGCTCTAAGGATGTGGCTTCGGCCATTGGTAAAGGAATGAATTATGCTAAAAAACATATGATTACTGTTCCTCTGCGGGGAACGACGATCCCCCATCATGTTAGGTTGAAATTCGGGGCAGCCAAGATTTTGCTTAAACCGGCGCCTCCTGGTAGTGGTTTGATTGCCGGCGGTCCGGTGAGAGCCGTAGTTCAGGCGGCGGGAATTAAGGATATAAGCTCAAAAATTCTTGGCTCGAGGAACAAAGCGAGTAATGTTTATGCCACCCTTAAGGCACTGGGGCAATTGAGAAAAAATAATTAACGAAAAATGACTAAATTAAATCAATTACCAAAAACAAGCACCAAGGCCAAGAAAAGAGTTGGCCGGGGTTATGGTTCGGGTAAAGGTGGCCATACGGTGGGTCGAGGCGCCAAGGGACAAAAAGCACGCAGTAAGATTAAATTGGGTTTTGCTGGCACC
>Ga0315551_10000250_pt1 | contig 42932 bp, 37 predicted proteins | sample SalMarSW160290MG_FD_203678 | JGI IMG/M metagenome (GOLD analysis project Ga0315551, IMG submission 203678) | Salt marsh sediment microbial communities from the Plum Island Ecosystem LTER, Massachusetts, United States - Salt Marsh Sediment SW1602-90 ...
AAGCAGCAAAAGGCTTGCCCAGTTGGGAGGAACAGAAAAATCGCTTCGCCCTGTCTCGAGAAGAAGGTTAAAGTAAAAACAGCTATGGTCCTCGTCGATACATCCGTTTGGATTTGCCATTTTCGGTACGGGAATCCACAGCTCAAGGATCTTTTATTGAATGGACGAGTTGTCTGCCATCCCTTTATCGTCGGGGAATTGGCCTGCGGCAATCTCCGGAACAGGGATGAAATCTTAACGCTCCTTCGATCACTCCCCATGGCCGTAACGGCAGATCATGAAGAGATATTAAGTTTTATCGAGATGCATAGGTTGATGGGGGAAGGGCTTGGCTATGTAGATGTTCATCTTTTAGCCTCAGCTCTTCTTTCAAGAATAGAAATATGGACAGAGGATAGGAATCTGAAAAAAGCGGCTCAAAATGTGATATCTTATTGATGCCTTTGTCGCCTTACCTGAGCATACGCAATGTAATAAGTAGACGAGTTTCCTGTATTGACTCGCTATTTTGCCTGTGATAGCTTTATTTAAGCAAGTCAATAGATGATAATCTGGAAGAATTGACGGTGAATGAATTCTTTTCAAAAAAGTAAATCTTCGTTTTTAAGAAAAATTATAAAAGCCAGTTGAAATAAAGGTGGAAGAGCAATAAAGGAAGATTTTAAAATGAAAAAATTTAAAGTCATACTGTTATTTTTTCCCTTCATGGCAGTTTTTTCTTATTTCCTCATATCTCAGGAAGGAAGAGGCGAGGCAAGACTGAAGGGAGTGGTAGTAGATAAAGATGGAAATCCTGTTAAAGGGGCAAAGGTTGAGCTCGAGTCATTGGTCCATAAGCTTATCATGACAACAACAACCGATGAAGAGGGAAGATGGTCTTTTATTGGCCTGGGAAAAACAATTGTACAAATTAAGGTATCAAAGGAAGGATATGATCCCACTGTTATTCCAGAACTTGATATCAGTGCATTTACACTTAAAAATTTAGAACAGGAGATAGTTTTAAAGAAAACTGCAGATATTGAAAGCCTGGAAGAAGAAGATCCAAAAACGCTGTACCTTAAAGGAGAGAACTTATACAACCGAGGCGAATATGAAAGTGCCCTCGCTGTTTTTAAAGAATTTGCTGAAAAACAACCGGAATTATATGAAGCAAGAATCAATATTGGTAACTGTTATATAAAATTAAAGCAGTATGATAAAGCGATAGAAGAATTTGAATTTGTTTTAGAAAAACTGAAGGAAGAAAAAGATGATATCAAAGGAAATGAAACTGCCGCATCGATATATTCCAGTCTTGGTGAATTATATATGGATAAAAATGACTTTGAAAAAGCAAAAGAATATTTTGAGAAATCAATCACTATCGATCCTTCAAACCATGCTTTATCATATAATGTCGCGGAGATTCTTTTTAACTCAAATAAAATTGATGAAGCAATTTATTATTATAAATTAACTGCCGAGATAAAACCCGAATGGCCGAAGTCTTATTTAAAATTGGGATATTGTTATTTGAACAAAGGAGAGATGAAGACAGCAATCGATTATTTAAATAAATTTGTTGAATTAAGTCCCGAAGATGATCCCCAGATAAGCGCTGTTAAAGATATAATAAAACAGTTGGAAAAGAAGCAAAATTTTTAATTATCTTCAAAGATGACTTTTGGCTGGGTTGTGGTAATCTTTTCCCCCCCTGTTATATCCACTATTTTGGTCATGGCGCTGTAAAAATCTCCGGAGTTATCAACCAACTGGTACCTTCTTGTAGAAATCTCTTTGGGACTGATATAAATAAAGTTAAATATAACATCAGCTTCTTTGAATTCTTCACCTATCTCTTCTGAAGCAAAATCTGTTCTGGATCGTTCCTCCAGGAATACCTCCATCACTTTAAAGGCTATCTGTTGATTTTCTCTCAACCTGTTCATTATATCTTTGTTAGGTATAGGCCTCTGTTCTTTCTGGAAAAAGAGATATATATAATTTTCAGTATCACCGGTCACTTTTTTTGATCTTTTAAAAATCTCTGAGAACTCTAAGAGCATTTTCTCGTTAATCCTTCTGGTCATCCTTAATTCTCTTCGATTGTTTTCATAGGCAGCTATAAGATTTTTTACATCTTGTGAACCCACATCTCCCCTTATCTCATTCACTAAGCTGAGCATTTGAGTGTAAATATTCCTGTAATCAGCGCCTGAAATTGAAGTGTGTTTTCTAAGTGTATCTTTTACTTCTTCGTTGATCTTCTTCCTGGATTGTGAAATGACTTTATTTGAGTAGCTGTACAATTTACTTGCAGGTGTCATAATTATAAGCTGGTCCTTTGGGCCAAGGCCTTTTTTGAAGAGCGAATCTATTGTGTTATCTATTTCTTTGCTATAGTCCTTAATATCAAAGAGAAGCATGATATTTTTTGGCTTGTCTCCTGCAAAGACAGTAAAATTCATCAGAATGAATATCAAAAAGATGCCAGAAACATAAATCATTCTTTTCATGTTTCCTCCGCGATATTTATGGGAAGGTTAAACAGTTTTTTTGATAAAAAGGGGAAGACACTCTTTGTGTCTCCCCCTTTTCTTGTTTTTCGGCCTCTACTATCTAGAATTCAAATCTTGCACCAATCTGGAAAATTCTTGGGTCCTGAATCGCTTCAATCTTATCAAATTCGATACTTGAGTTACTGGAAATAGTATACACATCGGTTGCTTTGTTTTGGTTAAAAACACTGTACACATCGCCAAAAACTGCAAAGGTAGTTCTTCCAATTCTGAACTCTTTTTCAAGTCTTAAATCCAATATAGTAAGTGCTGGATATGCTCTTGAGCCTCTTCCTTCTGCATAGATAGTTTCATTGCCCTGGTAAAGACTCAATCCAAGATCGGTACTTCTAATCTGTCTTGTATACCTCTGTCCGGATAAGTATCTGAAGTAACCTCCTAAGTTGATTCCGAGAGGCCCTCTTACCATTCCCTGTAGCTTCACCTGATGTTTTCTTTCAAGGGGGAATCTTCCGATTGCATTTATATGGGCATTGGGGTCATCATAGTAACCGGTTCCGCTCCAGCTATCATTAAAGTCAGTTCCAACTAAGCCTCTTGAGTGTCCCCACACATATGAGGCTTTAAGCTGCCATCCGTGTGAATATCTTTTATCAAGAGTTATTTCCACGCCATCATAATCTCTTTTTGCATCTGGAGGATTGATCATGTATTCTTCTGATGGGTAAACTGCGAGCTGTTCCCAGAAGGTTACAGTGGAGTTATCGGAAGGATCTGTTGTGTTAACCTGGGTATAATTTATCCAATCATACTCACCGGTACTAAGAAGCTTGTCAATGTCAATGTTGTTTGCGTTAGCATCTTCTATAAGGTTTCTATCCCATTTCTTGATATATCTAATCCCTATAGAGGCATCTTCAAATATCTCTCTCTCAAAACCTATTATGAATTCATCTGTGTAAGGTGTCTTAAAACCATAATCTCCATACCCGTACTTAGGAGCATATTCAGGGCCTGATATATCTAGAGCAAAGACTCTTCCTGTTGTCCAGTCTGGATTTATATATGCACCATAATCAACCCAGCCATTGGGGTTTCCCCGGGAAACCCACTGAGTGAGATTTGCCACGTAATATCTTGAGAAACTTGCCTTAAGCATAGTTTTGCCATCTCCCACAAGGTCATAGATGAGTCCCAATCGCGGGGCAAGGACATTCCATGTGTAGGCGGTTATTGATTTTGTAATACTTCTGTTGTATGTGTAGCCGAAAAGCTCCTGTTCACCTTCATCTTCCAGTTGTGGAGGATATATCCCCTGCATACGGTCAAACCTTATTCCGAGATTGGCTGTCAGTCTGCTGGAGATATTCCAGGTATCCTGGAGGTACAAAGCGATATTCAGGCTCTTCTCTTTCACGTCATACGGGGCATAATAATAACCATAATAGGGACTTCCATTATATGTATAAACAAAAGTCATACCGTTTACGGGATGTCTGGCAAATTCCAATGTCCTGCCTGTAGAGCCCAGCATGTATTCAAATCCAGTCTTTATTTCATGGGATCCCATGAAATCTTCGATGAATATTGTTCCATCAGCCTCTATTGAATACCGATCACGAGGATTAAGGTCATTGTATCCATAACTTCCGGAATTCAGGCCGGTAGTATATTCATAGAAATTAGCTTGATCATTTTTTCTGTACAGGCTGAAGTCTGTAAGATAGGCAAAGGCTTTAAGATTCATAAAAAAGTTAGTTCCAAAGAATCTTGTGTAATGCAGATTTATAACATGTGTTGGCGTTTCCTGTCTCCAGGTTGTGTCTTCGGTCTGGTATCTGCTGGCGCCTCTGTGATTTCTGCTTATATCTGAGTATCTGTAGTTAAAGATGAATCTATTATCCTGGTTCGGCTGAAAGGTTAATTTTATGTAAGGATATGGTCTGTACTGATCAACTCCTGTTTCTTCTTCTTTGTCATAAGGGTACCCAGAAACAATTTGTTCTTGTTTCCAAAAACTGGCATTGATAAAAAACCAGAGCTTGTCTTTGATGACAGGACCACCAAGGTTGATTCCTGGTTCCATTTCATACTTGAAACCGCTTTCTTCACCTTCTAAAGGAGTACCTTTTGTGTTGTTTGACTGGAATTTCTCACCTTTGTAATACATATTTGCAGAACCGTGGAATTCATTTCCACCTGATTTACTGACTGCGTTTGCAATAGCTCCACGAACCTGTCCGTGTTCAGCGGAAAGCCCACCGGTCTGTACGGATATTTCCTCTATTGTATCCATACTGAAGAAAATTGCTTCTGTGCCAACAGCGGCATCAGCAGTATTAACTCCGTCAATACTGAAAATATTATCCCTTACTGATCCTCCATGAGAGGTGCCTCCAGTCATACCAGGTGTCATAGCAATATAAGTACCGAATGTTCTGGTTGCGGGAATACTTGTAATAAAGTCCCTGTCTATTGTGGCCGTCTTCGTGGTAGTCTGTCTGTCAACTGTGGGAGATACACCTTCGACAACTATTTCTTCCTCGATTGTTGCAACAGTCAAGGTTACTTCTATAGAAGTGGTTTTACCCGCACTGACGATAATGCCTTTTCTTATGTTTGTGTTAAATCCTTCAATTTGGCATGTTACTTCATAAGTACCGGGAGGAAGAGAAGGAAAGCGGAAGAAACCGTTGACGTTGGTGATTCTGGAAATCTCTGGAACAATAAGAGAGGGCGAAGAAATTATAACTGTTACCCCGGGGAGTAGAACTCCTTCTTCATCGAGGACTGTACCTTGAATTTTTCCTTCTTGCCCTGTTTGCGAAAAACCAAACGCAAACACCAAAAGAAACATGAGACTGAAAAGTGAAAATTTTTTCATAAATCCCTCCTAACAGTTTTTTATATTTTCAATCTTATCAAATTCATAATCCCTAAACCCAAGGAGTGAGATCTTTCTTGGATCTGAAGCAAAAGCTTCATTTGCACTCCTAACATTAATCCCAAAGCGATATCCTACTGCTTGATTATCACCCCCTTTTCTAACGTTTAGGTTTTCTAACTTTATGAGTCTAGAATCTCCCTTCTTTGAGAGCTCAAGGGAATAATCATCCTTCTTCCTCTGAAGCATTTTTGCGTAGAAAGAGGTAGCTAACGATATAAAATCTATTTCTTCTTTATTTTCATTTCTTTTTGTAGAAATAATACAACAAAAATGAGATATATTAAACATGCAAAAATCATGCCAGTTCCAAGTCCTGGGCTAAATGAATTTAAATCAGTAAATTAGATGAGGAATAGTGGAATAGTATTTTTCGGGATGATCCAAAAAAATGGATTAAATACAAATTATTGAATTTCAGACAGTTCCTGACACCCTTATTTTGTTCTCTGATTGACAATAGGTATTTTTCCTTATATAAATAGGATAATGGCGTTAAGAAGGTGTCCCTATTGTAAAGCTATCATCGACGAGAGCTCCGAATACTGCTCAAACTGCGGCACACAGCTTCTCTTTCCCGAGGATGAATTCATCGAGGAAGAAATTCCCGGTGAAAAGATCGTTGACGATGAGCTAGAGGAGGAGCCAGAGGAGGAAGAAGTAGAGGAGAATCCCGAGAAGAAAAGAAGAAAAAGAGCAAAAAAAGCACCCACTCCGGAAGAAAAGAATGAGGAAGATCTTGAATTAGAAGAAGAAGCAGAAGAAGAGTCAGAATTCGTTGAAGAAGAAAGCTCAGATGATGAGGAGCCTTCGGTCGAAGAAGCACTGGAGAAAGGAAAACTGGAGCCCCCGCATATGGCTCCCACCGATACAGATGAATATGAGAGGGTAGAGCCCACAGACAGAATCTTTGAGGAAGAAGAGGAGAAAGAAAAGGAAGAGGGAGGTAAAGAACTTCCAGTCGAGCAGGAAATAGAAGAAATAAAGGAAGGAAAAGCAGAGGCAGAAGAGAAAAGCCAGAAGGAACTCACCTTCAAAACAGAAGAGCTGGAAAAAGCAATCGACACAACAGAGATGGAAAAAAGGGAAATAGAGAGATTCCTGAATTCCATAAAAAAAGATAGAGAAGAAAGAAAAGCGGAAGAGGGAAGGCCGGAAATCGATGAGGAATTGCCTCCCTGGGCAGCAAGGATGAGGGAAACGCCTCCCGAGGATACTCCTTCTATAGAGGAAGAAAGCCCAGAGGAAGTCCTCGAGGGAGAAGAATTAGATTCCATTTCTGAGCAGATGCCCCCCGAAGGGGATACTCCCTCTTTTGATTCAGGAATCGGCATTCCAGAGGAGGAGCCTCAGAAGTCTATCCCTTTTGACCAGGTTACCAGGGAAGAAAAGCAAGGGATGAGGATAAAACCGCCCTCAGGCATGGCGTTATGGTTAAAGTCGAGAGCTTTTGACATTTTCTTTATCGGGATTTTCTGGCTTATCGCCATCTGGGTGGCTTCCCGGGTTATGGGAGTTTCCCTCTTTCGGTTGATCTCAGCCGCCACTCTCACCGTCATCATTTTTTATGGGGTTCTTCTTGTTTGTTATTATTTTCTTTTTCTTCTCTTCCTGGGGGAGACCCTGGGCGATCATCTTTTCTCCGAGTAAAGGCGGGCCGCACTTCGCCTCCCATCCTGAAATCCTTCCCCAGAAAGCGCTCTCTTGCCAAGTCGTTAGAGGCTATCTCCTTCGGATTTCCTTGGGTTAATATCTTCCCCTCATCTATGATATAAGCGCGGTCTGTAATCTTAAAGGTGTCCCGGACATTGTGGTCGGAAAGGATGATCCCGATGCCCTTCTTTTTTTGATTGAGGATGATTCTTTGCAGCTCGATAATGGTCAGAGGATCGATTCCTGTGAAGGGTTCATCCAGGAGAAGAAGCTTGGGCTTGAGGATGAGGGAGCGGCAGATCTCAAGCCGCCGTCGCTCACCTCCCGACAATTTATAGGCATGCTGTTTGCTTAATTCCAGAAGCCCCAGTTCATCCAGGAGCTGGGTGGCAATCTCTTTCTGCTCTTTTTTGCTGTAAGGCTGAAGCTCAAGCACTAGCTTCATATTCTCTTCCACCGTGGCCTTGAGAAAAACAGAATCTTCCTGGGGGAGATAGGTGATACCCTCACTCGCCCTCTGATAAGTAGGATGCTTGGATATATCCTCCTTATCGAGATAAATCTCCCCTCTGTCTGGCTTGACCAGGCCCACAATCATCTGGAAGGTGGTGGTCTTTCCGGCTCCGTTTCTTCCCAGAAAGGCGATTATCTCTCCTGAGTGAATGTTGATATCCACCTCATTCACCACCACCCGCTGATTGTAACTCTTGGTCAGCCGCTCTGCATGCAGAATAGTCATTGCTCCCTCTTTTTTTGTCAGCTAAAATACTAAGGTTAAACTTACAGGCTGTCAAGGCGGCTCAATGAGGAAAGTCATCAGCGCATCAAGACGCACGGATCTTGTGGCTTTCTTTCCTGAATGGTTCTCTTCGGCCCTGAAGGAAGAAAGTGCCAGGATCCTCGGCCCTTCTGGCCGCACCTACACGGCTGATCTGAACCCGGCCAATGTCCACACGGTAGTCCTCTGGTCGAAGAATTTCTCAAACCTTATTAACAATGCTTTCAGCCTGAAAGACATACTCCAAAAATATGACCAGCTTTATCTCCATTTCACCATCACAGGACTGGGTGGAACATTCATAGAAAAGGAAGTGCCTCCGTTCTCGCAGGCTCTTTTACAGCTTGAGCCCCTGACAAAGATTGTGGGAAAACCGGAGAGAATTTCTCTGCGTTTTGACCCGATCGTCTATTGGAAAGAAGAAGGAAGACTTAAAACAAACCTTCGCTTTTTTGAGAAGCTCGCGCCCCATCTCCAGAGCCGGGGAATAAAGGATGTGCGGTTTAGCTTCGCGCAGTGGTACAGAAAAGCCAAGAGGCGGGCAGCAAAATACGACTTCTCTTATGTTGACCCTTCTCTCCAGGAGAAAAAAGAAACGACCGAGCTCCTCGTTCAGAGCGCCAGGCAGTACGGTTTGCGTCTTTATTCCTGCAGCCAAAATTTTTTGGCCGAAGTACCGGGCGTATCACCCTCGGCCTGTATAGACGGACATCTCCTCCAGCTCCTTCACCCGCACAAGGAACCCGTTTCGCTCAAGAAGGATAAAAGCCAGCGCCAGGAGTGCCGCTGCACGGAATCAGTGGATATAGGAAGCTACACTCAGTTTTGTCCCCACTCCTGTCTTTACTGCTATGCCAACCCCAGAGTTTGACCGGGAATTAAACTATGCTTTTCCTCTCTCCAGATCCAGCAGATATTTCTTGAGCTCCAATCCTGCTGAGAAGCCACCCAGGCCTCCGTCAGAGCTTAAAACCCTGTGGCAGGGAATCACGATGAGCAGAGGATTTCTGGAGAGAGCCTGGCCGATGCTACGGTATCCCCTGTGATGCAGTCTCCTGGCCAGGGATTTGTAGGTTTCTGTTTTCCCATAAGGGATCTTTCTTGTCTCCAGCCAGACTTTTCTCTGGAATGCCGTCCCTGTGAGGCGATCAAGAGAGAGAGCCTTGAAATCCACCTCTCTTCCTTCAAAGTACTGCCGGAATAGCCTCTCCTCAAGCTGGAATTTAACCCTGTCCTCTACAAGAGGAATATCCCTCTCTCTAAAGAATTTGGTCACTCTCCCCAGATCCCGGCGGGATTTCATGAATTCGGCAGAGCTTAATCCCTTGCCGCTTTTAGCAAGGAAAATGCTTCCCTTTGGGAAATCCAGGATTGTATAAAACATGGGCAGCTAAATCCCCAGCCAGAGCCTTTCGCCCAGAGCGCGAGGCAGTCCGGCTCTCAGAATTTTCTCCTGGGCTTCTTTTATGTTGTATTCCATCCTGAAGAATTTTACTTTTTTTGCTGTTGAGTCGTAGATGGCGCAGGCAGCCTTGCTGTCTCTGTCTCGCGGCTGACCCACAGAGCCGGGGTTGATCAGGTAGCGCGCCCCTTTTTCAAGCTTGATTTCATTGAAGTCGCCGATGAGGAAGGTTCCCTCCACCAGGTGGTCTTTTTCCGTGTAGACGAAGGGAAAGTGGGTGTGTCCAAAAAAGCAGATGGATGTATTAAAGTGAAGGAAGGCTTCGCCGGCGTCGAATTCGCCGAAGATATAATGATCTTCGTCGAAAGGAGCCCCGTGACAGATGGTGATGTCCTTGTGGACAATCACGGGCCCTTGTTTGAGTTTGAAAAGGTATTCGATGCTTCTCTTGTTGAGGTGGCTGGCGGTCCAGTGGATGGCCGAGGCTGCTATGGGATTAAATGTCTGGATTGAATCCAGACCGCAGACAGCCTTGTCGTGGTTTCCTCTGATCATAGACATGGGTTTGAGCGTGCGGATCTTCTGGATGATTTCGTTGGGAGAAGCCCCATAACCCACCAGGTCTCCGAGAAAGAGATAATAGTCGATCTTATGTCTCTTGGAAAATTTCAGAAGAGCGAGGAAAGCCTCCAGGTTACCGTGGATATCTGTAAACACAAGATAGCGCATTTTCTAGTGAGTCTTACCTTTCATGGACATATACATCTTATGGGCCATATAAGAACTTCTGACCAGGGGGCCTGATTCCACGGCCCTGAAACCCGAATTCAATGCTTTCTGCTTCAGCCGGAGGAATTCCTGAGGAGTGTAGTATCTGTGGACTGCAGCATGTGTCCGGGAAGGCTGAAGGTATTGGCCGACGGTCAAAAGGTCACAGCCTGCTTCTCTCAAATCGATGAATGTCTGTAGGATATCTTCCTCCTTTTCCCCCAGCCCTACCATCAGACCGGATTTGGTGATGGCGCCCATTTGAGCGGCCCGCTCCAGCACTTTGAGTGAGCGGCTGTAATTGTCTTTAGGCCTGTTGATTCGAGGGTAGAGAGCCTCTGGCACTTCCAGATTATGATTGAGGATATCCGGCCTGGCATCGATCACTTTTCTCAGGGCTTTATCATCTCCTTTAAAATCGGGAATCAATACTTCCACTTTCACTCCGGGAACTCTATTTTTTACGGCCTCTATGGTCTCTGCAAAGGCAGAGGCGCCGCCGTCGGGCAAGTCATCACGGGTGACCGAAGTCACAATCGCATAGCGAAGGCCCATAGAGGCCACAACTTCGGCCACTCGATGTGGCTCACTGGAAGAAAGGGGCAGGGGAACTCCCTTGTCCACGGCACAGAAAGCGCAGTTGCGGGTGCAGGTTTTGCCGAGGATGAGAAAAGTGGCTGTTCTCTGGGACCAGCATTCCCCGATATTGGGACATTTTGCACTCTGGCATATTGTATGCAGATTTTTCTCTTTAATGAGATGGGAGACCCGGAAGAAATTTTGGTCGGTAGGAAACTTTACCTTTAACCAGGAGGGCTTCTTTTTTGTCTGGACTTCGGGATGGGGCAACTATCTTCCTGTATAGTGGCTATTTCGTTATGATCAATAATATTCTGTGTCTCTTTCTCTTTTGATTCGCCTGCGCATGCGCTTTCGAGCCTGGGCTTCCTTCATCCTGCGTTTTTCGCCTGGTTTGTAATAGACGGAATGTTTTTTAATCTCCTTGATTATTGCTTCCTGCTGGACTCTTCTTTTAAATCTCTTGAGAGCGCTTTCTAAAGATTCGCCTTCTTCAACGATGACAAACGCCAAAAAAGCTCACCTCCTTTTGGCTAAGTATCAGATTATATATCCGATCCCGCCTGTCTTGTCAAGTCAAAAACTCTATCCAAAAACTCCGTCAAAAAGTACGGAGAATAGCATTCTGGAAGCAGTTCTGATGGGATGAATTTAAGAACATATGCATCCCTCATCAGAGGAAAGAAATTCTCGTTCTCAGCAAGTCCGATGCAAAGAAAGAACGGGATTTTGAATAAGAAAACAAAGAATCTTCATGAAAAAAAGCAGATGGTGTAATATTACTATTTTAATTTTTATCGACTCCAATAGTTCTGATGTCGAAGACGGGGCCGGCCATGGATAAAAAATAAAAAAATGTGGTTAAAAAATAAAAAAATGTAATAATAATAAAAAAATGTGGTCGGGCTTCGCTAATTAATTGAATCAAGTAGAATTAATCTCTTTTTTAGCATAAAAAAACTTCTTAGAAGTACTATTTCATCTCTAAAATGAATAAGCTAAGAGAGAATTGGGGAAGAAGTATATACCTGACTCTCCCCAGGCTTAAAGACTTAGAGAGGGCAAGCCTATCTATGATTTGACAAATAATAACTGAAATATACTATATTAAATATCTGTAAAATTAAGTTTTCGAACCAAAATGAAATTCTCTTTGAAGGAGGACATTATTTGAGTAGGCCGAATGTATTACTTCCGGGGAGCATCTCATTTTTCTCGATGTCGGGGGCAAAAAGCTATCCCAGAATGCACGGAACACTAAAAGAACAGGCTGGTCCATAGGTCCCGTAACTCAAATAATACGCTGACACACGACCAATCACCGAAATTCAAATAAGTTGTGTGTTATTGTTTTACGATAATGAGGAGGAGACATGAGACTGAAAAGAGCTTTTTTTGAAAACCTGGTTGTTTTCGTTTGCCTGATCTCAGTCGTCGGGGTTCACGCCCAAAGTCAAAATCTTTTCAATGAAGATTTGGTGAAGGCTTTAACTTTCAGGAATGTCGGCCCCTTCAGGGTCGGGGCAAGAACTTCGGATATTGCTGTTCCGGACTTTCCAGCCAAGGACCATCTCTACACGTTTTATGTGGCCACCTGGACCGGCGGCCTCTGGAAAACGACCAATAACGGGACAACTTTCGAGCCTGTATTTGACAGCCAGAGTAAGCTAACGATCGGAGACGTCACCCTGGCTCCTTCGAATCCCGAGATCGTCTGGGTCGGGACAGGAGACGCATTCTGTTCCCGCAGCTCGTACGCCGGAGACGGCGTGTATAAATCCACTGACGGCGGAAAGACATGGAGGAATATGGGACTCAAGGATTCGCATCATATTCCGAGAATCCTCATCCATCCCAAGAATCCAGATATCGTCTATGTTGCGGTGATGGGCCATCTCTATTCGGAAAACCAGGAGAGAGGGGTCTTTAAGACCGCGGACGGAGGCCAAACCTGGGAAAAAGTCTTCTACGTCAATGAAAAGGTCGGAGTCATTGATCTGGTCATGAACCCCCAGAATCCGAACATTCTCTATGCCGCCACATACGATAAACAAAGGCTGCCCTGGATGTACGTCAACGGCGGTCTGGAAAGCGGTATCTATAAAACCGTTGACAGCGGAAAGACATGGACAAGGCTCCGCGATGGACTTCCCAGCGGTAGAATCGGTAGGATCGGACTCGACATCTATCTCAAAAATCCGGAGATAGTCTATGCTGTGGTGGAAAACGCCAACAAGCGTGCTGCGACAAAAAAGGAAATCGAGCAGGATAAAAACTGGGGGCGTGAGCCGCGGGAAAGGATGATCGGCGGAGAAGTCTACCGAACCGAAAACGGCGGAAAAACGTGGTTAAAAATGAATTCCGCAGAAGACAATATCAGCCCCAAAGGTCCTTACTATTTCAGTCAGATCAGAATTGATCCCAACGACGATAAAAAGATATTTGTAACAAGCGACTCTTTGGTGAACTCAACGGACGGCGGCAAAACCTGGAACGACCTCAATTGGCCTCCCACAAGGCTTTTCGCCAGGATGTTCGGCGACGTCCGGACCCTGTGGATTGATCCCCAGAATTCCGACCGGATGATCCTCGGAAGCGACGGCGGCGTTTTCATTTCTTATGACGGAGGAAAGACCTGCGACCATCATTACAATCTGCCGCTCGGAGAGATCTATGCTATCGGCGTCGATATGGAGGATCCCTACAATATCTACGCCGGCCTTCAGGACCACGAGATGTGGAAAGGACCGTCGAACAGCGCCGCAGGCGAGATCACACTGCTCGACTGGACGGCGGTGGGCAGCGGCGACGGCATGTTTACCCAGGTCGACCAGAACGACAGCCGCTGGCTGTACACGACGATGCAATACGGAGGACATTTCCGGGTAGACCAGAAGCTCGGATACCGGACGATGATCATGCCCGTGAGGGAAAAGGGCAAGCCACCCTACCGTTTCATCTGGTGCACTCCCCTTCACATCTCTCCGCACAACAGCAATATCATTTATACCGGAGGACAGGTTCTCCTCAGGTCGCTCGACCGCGGCGACCACTGGCAAGAAATCAGCCCGGACCTAAGCAAGAACGATACATCGAAGATCTTACCCCTCTCGGAAGGCGGTATTCCGGGCGGCATTCCGTGGTTCGCGATCTCCTCGATCTCGGAATCCCCGATAACTCCAGGAGTTATCTGGGTAGGGATGAGTGATGGGAAGGTTCAGCTCACAAAAGATAACGGCGCGACATGGGCGGACCTGACGCCAAAAATCACCGCTGCGGGAGGCCGGGAAGATTGCTACGTGAGCCGGGTTCGCGCCTCATATTATAAAGAAGGAACGGCCTACGTGGCCAAAAACGGATATAAATTGGACGATTTGCGTCCCTTCATTTACAAGACGGAAAATTTTGGAGAGACCTGGACTTCACTCGCCGGAAACCTCCCGAACGAGCCGGTTAACGTCATTTATGAAGATCAGAAGAATCCCAATCTTCTTTTCGTGGGCAACGACACGGGCATTTTCGTCTCGATCAATGGCGGGAAGGATTGGGTGAAGATGAACAACAACATTCCCAATGTCCCTGTGCACGATATGCTTGTCCATCCCAGAGAAAACGATCTGATCCTCGGATCCTACGGCCGAGGTCTTTTTGTAACCAATATCGCGCCCCTCCAGGAGATGAACGATACGGTGCTGGCCGAGGATGTCTATCTTTTCGGGATCAAGCCGAGAGTCCAGAGGGTCACCTGGGCATTCGGCGCGAATGATTATTTATTTGGCGACCGACACATCCTGACTCCCAACGAGCCGAACGGGATCGTGATCCGCTATTACTTGAAAAGCCAACGGAACGATAAAGCCAATATCACCATTACCGACCCTTATGGAAAAGAAATCGCCAGGTTTGAAGGAAAGACCTCTTCCGGCATTAACACCGTGGTCTGGGATATGCGTCCGCCAATGGCTGGAAAGGAAAGAGCCGCTCGCAGGTGGTGGATGAGGGATGTGTTGGCTCAATGGGTGCCGCCCGGAGAGTATGTCGTTACCCTGGAAGTTGGCGACAAGAAACTCACCCAGAAAGTGTGCATCACGAAAACACAGGGCTGGTCTATTGGCCCCTTCCCCCAGATAATACGTTATCATCCCTGAAATCGGAATTTGTTCTCCTTCGCAAGTTTTAAATCATATTCTCCTCTGGACTCTGTTTGCCACGTTGATTATAAACCTTCCCATTTGAGGGAGAAATTTTTCTCTTTGACTTAATGGCTGTCTCCATTTAAGCTGAATGAAAATGTTGAGGAGAGGGAGGGGACAATGATCAGTAAAAAAAGGGTCCTTATCGCCACCCTTTTTGGATTCTTTGCAGGTTTTTTATGCTTTCTTGGAGGAAAATACGGGCTAAAAGCGGAAATGAACACAGTAGAAATTGTCATGGTCTTGCTCCATAGGGGGCTGCTGGGATTTGTCATCGGGATATCGGCTCTTCGTCTTCACTGGGCCTTGCATGGAATCCTTTTTGGATTGATCGTAGGCTTACCTGCCTTTCCCTTAATCTTGGATGAGGGAGGATTCCTCGCCTACTCGTTGATGGGGCTTGTCTGGGGATTTGCCATCGAGTTTTTTACATCTGTGGTATTTAAGGCAAAATCTGTCCATATTTAAAAAAAAGAACCGGAAATACAAGAAGGACCTGGACAAGATATAATAAGTGCAATGTTCAGATCCTCCTGTTTCGATTCAGGGATTTTTTTGAGGGATAAAAGGCCATAGAAATAAGTATTTTTTTTGTAAACCATTCCAGAGGGAAGCTCGTCTAATAGGGGTAATAAGAGATGGCAGAAAATGAACAAATTCTTATTGACCGTTTCTGTAAGGGAGACCATACGGCCTTTCATGAGCTGGTGGGCCGGCATAAGAAGAAAATCTATTACCTCGCTTACGATATCACAGGAGACCATCATGAAGCTGAAGACATCTCTCAGGAGGTATTCATAAAAATGTACCGTTCTCTGAAAACTTTCCGCCGGGATGCGAAGATGAGCTCCTGGCTCTACCAGATTACTGTCAACGCCAGCATCGACTCACTTCGCAAAAAATCCTCCAGGCAGACAAAACAAATCGGCGAATTCGACCGACTGAACATCCAGGAAAGTCTTGCGGCGAGCGGAGTTCATGCTTTTGATCCTCTGCGCAGCACAGAATCCTCCCAAATTCAGAACCATATAACCCAGGCTCTTAAGAAAATATCCCCCAAGGAAAGAACAATATTCGTGATGCGCCATTACAATGACCTCAAACTTAACGAAATCGCCGAAGTCCTGGGCATCACTATCGGCACGGTCAAGAGCCTTCTCTTCAGAGCTATCAGAAAGCACCGCAAAGAGCTTTCATCATATGGGAATGATCCCAATCTGGAGGCTACCGATGAGTGATTGTAAAAAATGCAAACCGCTTTTCCTTCAAGCTTTTTATGAAGAATTAGATACCAAGCAGAAGCAGTTCTTTAAAGACCATCTCCTGGTCTGTGAGAATTGCCGATCCGAATTCGAAGAAATAAAGTCCACTCTCAATTTTATGAGCAGAAGAGTCCGGCCAGAACCCACAAAGAAATTTTGGGATTCCTACGAAAAAAGACTGGATCAAAGGATTGAAAAGGAGGAAGCCTCACAAGACGAGCGCGAACCATGGCGAATAAAGCTGTTACGTCCATTCAGCCTCGCTCCAAAATGGACCTATCAGGCTGCAGCCGCCCTTGTTCTCATTGTCGCGGGTGTCTTTATCGGGAGGATGATATTCTCTCCTTCCGTTTCAGAAATTAAACAGGTATCCCAGTCCCCCGGACTCATCACTCAACAACAACCCCAAGCGGAGCTTGTCCTTCGCACCCAGGACTATATCGAGCGCTCCAAGCTTATCCTCCTCGCTCTGGTCAATTTCGATCCCGCGACAGAAGACCCATACGCTTTAGACCTCCCTTATCAACGGAGAGTTTCAAGAGAGCTTGTGCAGGAGGCGGGCTTTCTCAAGAGAGAACTTGCCCAATCAGATCAGGAGCGTCTCGAACATCTCATCGCCGGTCTTAAGGTAATCCTCCTCCAGATTGCCAACATCGAAGCCGAGAACGATTTCGAAGCCATCGAGATTGTTAAAGAAGGTGTCAACAGTCGGGGGATTCTGATGGAAATCAACCTCACCGACCTTCGCCGTTCCATAAGGAAAGGCAAAAGATCGATGTCCCCCGATCAACCATCACATAAACCTCAGACTTCCTGAGGAAGGAGAATGAAATGAAGACAAAAATCTCAACAACGATATGGGTCGCCGCCGTTTTTCTCTTTTCCTTATCCGTCTTTTCTCCTGCTCTGAATGCCAGCAGCATGCAGGATGAAGATGCAAAGGCTTACAAGCAGGCTTACAGCCTCATACTCGAGGAAAAATGGGAGAATGCCTACAAGGCGTTGGAAAGTTTCGCTCAAAAATATCGCAGCAGCGCCTGGATTGATGATGCCCGGTTCTGGCGGTGCTACGCGCGGGAGAAACTGGATTATGCCCTTGAAGAAGTCTTCGACTGTTACGATAAATTCATCAAGGCCTTTCCCAAGAGTAAATGGGCGGATGATGCGAAGTCCAACATGGTGAGAGTCGCCTATCGACTGGCTAAAGAAGGCAAACCCAAGTACGAAGCCATCGTCAAATCCATGGAGACCGACGAGGAGCTGGAGATTAAAATAGCGGCTCTTTATGCACTAGAAGACATGGGCGATAAAGAAGCACTTGAGGCGCTCATAAGCCTTTACGACAGCAACATAGACACCAAATTCCGCACCAAAATCATCTACATCCTTGAGGACTTCGAACAACCTGAAGCGTTTGCCAAGGTAAAGGATATCGCACTCAATGATCCTGAGCCTAACCTCCGCCGCAAAGCTCTTGAAGCTTTAACAGATATGGAAGGTGAAGGAGTTATAGATATCTTCATAAAAATTGCCCGATCAGACCCTGATCCCAAAATGAGAAAAGTCGCCATCTATGAACTGGAAGATTTGGAAGACGAAAGAGCCGTCCCTGTTCTCATCGATATTGCCATCAATGAAGCCGATGCCAACCTGGCCAAAGCCGCTGTGTACGCCCTCGAGGATAAAAAAGCTGAGCAGGTCATTCCTGCCCTGAAGAAGATCATGAATGAGGCCAAGACACTGGAAGTGCGGAAAGCCGCCCTCTTTGCGTTAGAAGATGTCAATGACCCAGAGACCATCCCTATATTGAAGGAAGGTGGCCATGAAAGACTCGAGTCTCGATATGCGCAAGCAGGCCATCTACACTCTAGGTGACATTGAAACCGGAGCAGCTCTTATGGCGCTGAAGGAGATCTTGGCTACAATCGACCATCTTGAGCTCCAGAAGGCCGTGGTTTATGCCATTGAAGATATGGAGGAGAAAGCATCCGTCAGCCTCTTCGCACAGATGCTGAATGAAGAAAAAGACCTGGATATGAGAAGGGTAATCGTCCGGGCTCTGGGCGAGACAGATAGCGACGAGGCGGTCCCTATTCTTGAAAAATTGGCCTTGGAAGATAAAGACAAGAAAGTTCGTCTGGAAGCTGTCAACGCACTCGAAGAAATCGGCACACCCAAAGCACGTGCTGCACTGCTGAGAATCGTCAAGAAAAAGGATTAGCAGGAACACGATAGGGAGGAAGCCATGAGCTGTTTGAGAAAGCTTGCATTAACCACTTTTCTAGTCCTTTTGGCCGCTGCGTTTCCCTCATCGATTTTCTCTCAGGTTTTCCATCACCAAGATCCCAGCGCCAACCTGAGCGAGCGGTGGGACTGGGCCATGCAGGAAGCCACAAAGCAAAAGCTGAAGGCTGGATTCTGGATTGGCTACAGTATCAAACGCCTGATGTGGGAGCATCATTATATCTGTTCAACCGATGAACACACCATCGTAAGCACCCATTTTCCAAATTTTCTAAGAGGGGACACCCTGGAAAAGATTTTATCCGGAAAGGTTACCTACACTACGCTTTCTGACGAAGAAAAGGTTAAACTCCAGGCAAAGAGGGCATTGGCTGATCTCGAGGAAGAAGGCAAGCATGAGCGAAAAGTCTGGAAGGATGTTGCCATTCTTTATAAATTCGGTTCACATTCCTCCCAGGTGCCGGTGACTTTTCGAGCAAGCAGCCTGGATCTGCTGTTCGACCCCGAAGGCCTTCCCATATTCTGGCTGGACAAAGCAGAAGAAGAGCAAAGCATCTCAATCTTGAGCAATCTCTACGAAAGAACAAGCAGTGAAAAGCATAAAAAAAGAGTCATCACCATAGTGGGCCTTCATGGGACCTCTGATTATGCAGTCTCCTTTTTAGAAAAAGTGCTGATCAGCAGTGAACCCGACACTTTAAGGGCAAGGGCGGCTCTGGAGCTCGGAGACCAGGATCATGAGCGGGCCGTTAAGCTTTTGCATCAAGCCGCCAAGAACGACCGCTCTTATGAAGTACGAAAAAAGTCTGTCTACGGCCTGGAAGATATTAACTTGCCCAGTGCAGCCGATGCTCTCATAGACATCGCTCAAAATGGTAAAGATAGAGAAATCCGCAAGAGAGCCGTTGATTGTCTTGCAGATATTGCTTCCAAGAAAGTTGCGGCTGCCCTTAAGGGTATTGCCTATAAAGATAGTGACACGGAGATTCAGAAGCGGGCCGTGTATGCTCTGGAGGATCTCCCTGATGATGAAGGAATCCCATATCTTATCGATATTGCCAAGACCCACCATAAAGTGGCCATTCGCAAGGCAGCAATTTATTGCCTTGGAGACAGCGACGACCCGCGCGCCCTTCGAGCCCTCATCGAAATCATCAAAAGTAAATTCTAGCCCCGGAAGAGAGCTCTTTCCCCATCCTCGGCTGGCGATATATTTTTCCCATGATCGGCAGTGCTTGCAGTGCTGCTTTCGAATTCAGAGGTGGATCAAATGCGCCTCAGAGGGAGACGAACATACGCCTCCTGCCTTCACCCCGTTCAGCGTCCCGCGGGTCCGGGGGGCAGATTCTGGTTGAGGAAGCGGGTCAGCAGCCCGTATAGATGCAGCGTGGTGTTCTCGCCCTCAAAGATGCCGTGCGAGCGGTTCGGGTAGGCCATCATGGTGAAGACCTTGTTGTTCCGAACAAGTTCATTGACCAGCGCCTCGAAGTTCTGGTAATGGACGTTGTCATCGCCCGTGCCGTGCACGATCAGCAGGTTGCCCTCGAGCTGGCTGGCGAAGGTGATGGGGGAGCCATTCTTGTAGCCCTCGGGGTTGTCCTCGGGCAGGGACATGTAGCGTTCCTGGTAGATGGAGTCATAAAAGCGCTGGTTAGCAACAAAAGCTACGGCCATCCCTGTGCGATAGAGCTCGGGATGGCGGAACATCATGTTCAGGGTCATGGAGCCCCCGCCGCTCCATCCCCAGATCCCCACGCGGCCGGCGTCGAGATAGGGGCGCAACTTCAGGATCTCCCGGCACGCCGCAGCTTGGTCCTCGGAGGCGAAGATCCCGATCTGCTTATAGATTGATTTCCTCCAGGCGCGTCCGCGGGGCGCGGGAGTGCCGCGGTTGTCGACGCTCATCACCACGTATCCCTGCTGGGCCAGCATGAGATGCCAGAGATATCTATTACCGCCGAAGCGGTCGAGCACGGTCTGGCCGGCTGGTTCGCCGTAGACATAGAAGAGGAGAGGGTATTTCTTGTCCGGGTCGAAGTCTGGGGGCTTGATGCACCAGGCGTCGAGTTCGATGCCGTTCCCGATCGGAACCCTGAAGAACTCCACGGGTGAGCGCTTGAGGGCCATGACTTTATTCCTTAAATCTGCGTTCTCAGCCAGCACGCGGACAGGCTTGTGGCTCGGGAGGCTGATTAGCTCTGTCCGCGGGGGGTCGTCAAAGGTAGTGACGGTGTGAAAGGCCCAGCGGGCGTCGGGCGAAATGATGTAACGGTGAGTGCCAGGTTGACCAGCCGGAGTCAGGCGTACGGCCTTGCCAGAACCGTCGAGCGCCACACGGTAAAGATAACGCTGGGTGGGGTTATCGGGCGAAGCGGTGAAATAGGCCCATCCTCCCTTCTCGTCTATGGCCTGGATGTCGATGACGTCGTAGTCGCCGGGAGTGAGGAGCTTGACATCAGACCCGGACCTTGTGACGAAGTAAAGATGGCGCCAGCCGTCCCTCTCGCTCACCCAGGTGAACGCAGAGCCATTCTTCATCCAACGGAGATTGTCGACGACCTCGGTCCAGGTCTCATCCTTCTCGGTGAGAACCATCCGGGACTGGCCGGTTTTGATATCGCCGAGCATGAGCCAGTTGGTGTTCTGGCGGCGGTTGAGGCGCTGGAAGACGATCTCGTCAGAATTGGCGGCCCACTCCATACGGGCAATGTAGTGGCTGCGCGGGTCTCCAGGAAGGTCAAACCAGCGAGTGTCGCCGCCCTGCGCGCTGACCACACCCACGCGGCAGGAGGAGTTTGTCTCGCCGGGCTTGGGGTAAGGGACGGGGATCAGTCGGGGATAGAGCGAATCGGTGTTATTGATTAAATAGAAGGTCTTGATACCCTCAGTGTCGAGCTGCCAGTAAGCGATCCTTTTCCCGTCCGGGCTCCAGCGGAATCCGTCCCTGAGGAAAAATTCTTCCTCGTAGATCCAGTCGAACGTTCCGTTGATCAGGGTCTCGGTGCCATCCTTGGTGAGCTTGGTAACACTGTGGTCCGCCAGGGCTTCGACGTAGATGTTGTTCTTGACCACGTAGGCGGCGCACGTTCCGTCCGGGGAGAACTTGGCGAACATCAATGTCGACGGCTCTGCCCAGTCGCCCAGTTTCTCGAGCTGACAGTTCATCCTGTCGAGCACCCAATAATCGCCCCGCGTGTTCTGTCTCCAGACGCGTTGGGTGTTGGTGAAGATGAGGAGCTTCCGACCGTCCTCGGACCAGGAGTAGCCGGAGATGTCCAGAGCTTGCGAGGCGCCGGAGGGTGTAAGGTCTTTCGCAGAAACCAGAACCTCCCGCTTCCCAGTCTTGGGGTCGTACTTGACGATGTCCCTGCTCCGGGTGTCCGAGTCCGCGCGTTCGAGCGTTGTGTACCCGGTGCCGTCGGCCAGCCAGCGGGCCGGACCGAAGCGCTCGGGCCGGAATTCCCGGTGCCTGAAGATCCGGTCCAGAGTCAGCAGGCCCAGATCCGCATCCTGGGCCAGGAGAACGGAAGCATGGATGACGACGCCCAGGATTAAGATCGATATCGTGAGAGAAGATTTGAATTTCATGCTGTCCTCCTCCTTAGGATTTCCATTGAAGGATAGGATTGGGGATTATTTAAGTCAAGTTAATTTAGCGGCTCAGTGCAAATGCTTTACAATTTTCTACTTTTCTTTTGCTTGTAGCTCTGATTCGATTGAGGACCTTGAAGCCTGAGTGGCGCCAGCGGAGAGTCTTGTGCACAAGGGAGAGGCCAGTGAGCTTTTCCCGAAGCAGGAGGGAGAAGACCTCCTGGATAACCGGACAAAGATAGCCGTACTCTCTCTCAAAACGGTTCTCATACTCCGCCAGGAACCTCTCGAAATAATGAAAGAGCACCCGGTAGAAGACCGTGTGTTCCGGATGACGCTGGCGATAGATCCCTGCCATGGCAGGGAGGATGATTCACGAAATGGGCCAGAAAAGGCTTCAATAAGTCCAGAAACATTTATGAAAACCATGCAGGAGTGGGGGATTTAATAGAATTTATCCACTTTTCCTTTTTACTTTTTTTATTCAAATAATCCAAGCAATTGGTTGCCAATTTTATTTTTGAAGCTTTATAATAATCCCGCCTCAAGGGGATTTTGAGTGTCCAGGCCATTGATAAGAATATCTCGTCGGGAATTCATTAGATCTGCTGGCCTTGGCGCACTTGCCTATATGCTGCGTGCTGTAACGGACAATCACCCGAGATGCCGAAGCAGACAACACAATACAACCTGGCTATAAGGCTTTCCGGGCTTTTTGACGGCCGCTCTTTTTATATAATGGGATTGATATCTTTATAACTTTGCTATTTTAACTTCGTCACAAATGCATCGAACGTCCCATCTCCCGGGTCGGTCATGAAGGGTTTTTGGGTGGGAAAATTCGTACTGTCTGTAAATCCTGTTATATAGGCGCAGCCCCTGTTATCCACTGCAAGCTTACGGCCGTAGTCATAGTCGCTTCCACCGAGGTAAGTTGAATAGGCTAGCGCATTCCCTTCGTTTGAAAGCTTCGTGACGAATGCATCCCACGTCCCACCTCCCGGATCGGTCATGTAGGGATTTTTGGTGGGATAATCCGTGCTGTTCGTCTTCCCCGTCACATAGGCACAGCCCCTGTTATCCACCGCAATCGACAGACTGTAATCATTGTTACTTCCACCAAGGTAGGTGGAATAGGTCAACGCATTCCCCTGGGGAGCCAGCTTCGTGACGAATGCATCCCACGTCCCATCTCCCGGATCTATCATATAGGGATTTTTGGTGGGATAATCCGTGCTGTTCGTAATCCCCGTCACATAGGCGCAGCCCCTGTTATCTACCACAATCGAATAGCTGTAGTCAGTGACACTTCCACCAAGGTAAGTGGAATAAGCCAACGCATTCCCCTGGGGAGCCAGCTTCGTGACGAATGCATCCTCTGCCCCATCTCCTGGGTCGGTCATGTAGGGGTTACTGGTTGGAAAATTTGTGCTGTTCGTTTCCCCCGTCACATAGGCACAGCCCCTGTTATTCACAGCAATCGAATAGCCATAGTCACCTAAGCTTCCCCCTAAGTAGGTCGAATAGGCCAGAGCGTTCCCCTTGGTAGTCAGCTTCGTGACGAACGCATCCGCTGCCCCATCTCCTGGGTCGGTCATGTAGGGATTACTGGTTGGAAAATTTGTGCTGTTCGTTTCCCCCGTCACATAGGCACAGCCCCTGTTATCCACAGCAATGGACAGACCGAAATCATCGTTATTTCCACCAAGGTAAGTCGAATAGGCTAGCGCATTCCCTTCGTTTGACAGCTTCGTGACAAATGCATCGAACATCCCATCTTCCGGGTCGGTCATGAAGGGTTTTTGGGTGGGAAAATCCGGACTGTCTGTAAATCCTGTTATATAGGCGCAACCCCTGTTATCCACTGCAATTGAATAGCTATAGTCAGTGCCACTTCCACCAAGGTAAGTCGAATAGACTAGCGCATTCCCTTCGTTTGACAGCTTCGTGACGAATGTGTCTATTGTTCCATCTCCCGGTTCGGTACTGTAAGGGTTGAACGTTGGAAAATTTGTGCTGTTCGTAATCCCCGTCACATAGGCACAGCCCCTGTGATCCACCGCAATCCCATAGCCAGAATCACTGCCGTTTCCACCAAGGTAGGACGAGTAGACAAGCACAGGATCGATCACAAGCTCAAGAGACCGATCGTACTTCCCTACATCAATTCCATACACCGCCTCCCCGATCCTCCTAAATGCCGCCTCCACTTTCACTCGCTCGCCCGCGATCTTCTGATAGACCTCCGGCCGATGGTGCATGATCTCTCCAAATTCCGTCCTAACTACTAGGTCCCCGGCCCCGTCTACGCCTGTCTCTTTCACTCTCTTGTATTCAAAGCGAATCACAGAAGGATTTGCTCCAGGCTTTACAATCCAGTCATATTCGATAAAGCCTTCCACTCCGTAGACCTTTAGGTCAATCCTGGGATAGATCTCTTGATAGAGGATGGAGAGCGAAGTCGGGATGTCCACCATCCACTTATCTGGATCGTTGCCCCGGATATAATTCACTATGTGACCGCTTTCATCCCCAGCTCTCACCTCTACATCCTTCCGCCCCCCAATAATCACCATTCTCGACACATCCCGCCCTGAGGCTTCTGCCTCTTCCACGAGAGGTTTGCCTTTCTCCCGATCATTCAATCCAAAGACCTGATCGAAGACCAGCTCTTCCCGCGTCACCCACAACATGTAGCGGGAAGTCCGGGCGTAGAACAATACCTCATCGCTGACCTGACCCCGGTTCGGAATGAAGTACAGAGGGATTTTCCCAAAGTCAAGGTCGATATTCAATTTTTCCGTAGCCGGGACGGTCCGGCTTCCCTGTTCATCCATCCAGGTCGCTGCTGTGTACGAAATGATCATAAGAAGGCAGAAAGAGACAGCAAAACCAATGATAATTCTTCTCATTTTTTCTCCCTTTTTTTTATTATATTTAATTACCTGAATTATTCAAGAAATTTATAGGTAACATGATGATGTGATGCACCTCCTCGGGGAGTTTGATAGACTTCCCGTAGGATAACTTTTTTAAGGAGGTGCACGGATGAATTATGTCGGAATTGACCATCATCGTCAATACTCTCATCTGACGTTGATGGATCAGGAAGGTCAGGTGCTTCGATCGGGCCGGGTTCCCAACCTTCGATCCGAGATCGAAAGGTTCCTGGAAGGTGGGGAGGCGGTTGAAGCCGTCATCGAGACAGGACGCTCGAGCTACACGGTGGTGGATGTTCTGGAGGAGATGGGGGTTGCGGTCAAGATCGCTCATCCGAATGAAGTGAAAGCGATCGCTCGGGCGAAGATCAAGACAGACAAGCGGGACTCGGAGGTATTGGCCCATCTTTTACGGATGAACATGATCCCGGAGGTGTATCGGCGGTCGGTGGAGAACCGGCAAGCCCAGCGGGTCTTGCGGCAGAGGGCTTTTTATGTGAGCGCGATGACGGCGCTGAAGAATCGGGTTCATGCGTTTCTCGCTCAGCAGAAAGAAGAGGTACGGGAGGAAGTTGCGCGGGAGACCAATATTTTTTCCGCTAAAGGTCAGAAGGTGCTCATGAGGTTGGAGATGGGCCGGGGAGAGAAGAGACTGCTGGAGGCGCTGCTGAAAACGTAGCGGCATTTAGAGACGAGGATCGAGGAATCGACCGCCCTCGTCGAAAAGCTCTATGAGGAGAGCCGGGAGGCTCAGCTCATCCGGACCATTCCTGGGTTTGGGAAATATTTATCGGTCCTGGTGGCGGTGGAGATCGCGGATCTCGCGAGGTTCGCTGATGCGGCTCATCTTCATGCCTATGCGGGCGTCATCCCCTCGACTCACAGCTCCGGCGACAGGACCCATCATGGGAAAATCGTGCGGGCGGGGAATCGCTGGTTGCGCTGGGCGGCGGTGGAGGCGGTCTGGCCGGCGATCCGGGCGGACTTTGATCTTCGATGCTTTTTCGAACGGCTGGCCCGCGGAAAAGGCGCGAACAAAGCGAAAGTGGCCACGGCCAGGCGACTTTTGACGATCATCTATAAGGTCTTAAAAGAGGGACGGAATTACATTGCTTATCGGAGATAACTCGGCCGCCTTGAGAAATTCTTTAATGGGCCTTAAAAGGTCGCATTGTTTTATAGGTTAAGGGGCCGGGACCTGACGTTAGAGTGTGTGCGGACATAGCCTTTGGGCTACGGGCACGGATAGAAGGATGGTCCACAAGACCTAAAGAGAAGGCAAGAAAAGAAAGGAGAAGAAAATAGAAAAAACTCCTTGCATCACATCATCATAGAAAGTATTTGGTTTTGAGGGGAACATCAAATATTGTCCGATTTTTCACAATTTCCACCCACTGACAATCCGAAATGAAAGTATCACACCCAAAACGGCGAGGTCAACAACGAAAAAAGAGGAACAAAACAACAGAGACTATCAAACACTCAGCTTTACAGATAGACTTTGCCCTTGAATCGTCAAGAAGCAACCACAGAGGCTCTCAGAAATACTGCCCCCTCCCCTCAACTGTAGCCAGTTGTTCGACGCTTTCTCTATACACAGATTTACTGATTCCGTTTAAATGTGAATCCAATAAATATAAGACTCTTTATTTTATCTCCATCATCATCCTGAAAGGAAAACCAAGGTTCAGGATCATCTTCAATACCAAATTCATCAATACCTACTGGATTGATTCGTTAAGGGATTATTAGAATTAGTTAGTGCAGCGATTCCTATCTTGAGTGCTGGAAAGGCTCGGACATAAGCATAAAAACCCAAATGGCCGCCATCATGGTGTATGCCTTTGTATTTTGGGTCATAAACGTAACCCCAACCAAGGCTTTCAAGATGCATCATCCGCAATCCATCCGCACTGATGATTTGAGCGCCACCCGGGGCATCATCCTGAAATTGAAGGGAGAGAAAACGATAATTATTGGTCATTTTCTATTCTCCTTTTTCTTTTTCTCTGATTCTTGTTTGAGTTTTTCAATGAAGTCTTCACGCACAGGATAAAAAATGTCAAGCATCACAAAAGGTTCATCGCCAATACATGTATCGCTGTGTGGAATGTTTGACGGAATACAATAGAAATCTCCCTTTTGGACGATCCGCTCTTCATCTCCGATACGCAAATTGGCTTTCCCAGCATATACCATGCCGACTTGTTCGTGCGGATGAGAATGCATTGGCACGGTATGTCCAGGTAACGTTGTATTGAGAACCATCATCATTTTTTCATTGTGATAACCTGTGAGAATGGTTGTCTCAAGTCCAGGCATCTGGTCAAGTTTTAGGCCAGCTTCTGGATTGATAAAGTATGAAACTTTTTCCTTTGCCATATGTATTTCCTTTCTTCTTAAGTTGCCTGACGATTTGCATAACTTGGGCAGGGATTAAATGCACTGAACATCAATCTTACGCCGGAGCCCTGCGATAAGTTGATTCAATTGTTTGGTAAAAGATTAGTAACAATTCTAGGAGCTTTCATACACCTGTTAATGGGTTGCTTTCCACTCCCTGGCAACCCTGATTGAACTTACCATACTCAAATGGCGAGGTCAATGGCCAGAAAACGAAGACAATACAGCAAGAAGTGGGTCAATACTAAGCAAGAGGATAGACTCCATCACTTTATTTTTATAGAGCCTTAGATCTGTATCCCGGTCCAAGTCAACGGTCCAAAACTATATGAAGAGCTCTTTCCCTAACCTATTGAATAAAAAATGTTGCAAGATTCTGAAATTTTCTGAAATTAAGAAATTTTCTGAAATTAAGTCTGAAATTAAGGGCGGGCTACAGTAAATTGCTGATATATATAAAATTAATCCAAAATGTTCCATGATTTTTACCTTTAAAAAAGCTTTTTCAGGAGAAAAACCATTACTTTAAGAAATCTCCCATTGCAAGACAAAATTCTATCTAAGACATTCTTAAACATGCAATTTCATTCCCAAAATTAAGCTTTTGAGCCCAATTTTTAATCATTTTTCACTGTTTATTTTAGTAAAATCAATCAGTTAGCAAAGCCCGACTACATTCAATGTCCAACTACATTCCAAAGTCCAACGTCTTACATTAAAATGATGCAATCTGGGATCATAAAGACTGTGATTCGCCTTATTCCTGTTCAGATGTGAACATAAGTTGTTCGAGAATGGACATAGAGTGTTGAATAAGCATTGGAAAATCCCAGGAGGTAATATTGGCATATTTATTGCTGATTAAAATAGGGAATGTTAGTTAAATTTGATGTCACTGAAGGATATGATGCCTTCCTTGTTTCCGTGGGACTCCGGGTCGATGGAGTTTGGCCATGTTTAAAAATTATTTAAAAATCACCCTGCGCAATCTGAGCCGGCAAAAGATTTACGCATTCATCAACATCGCCGGGCTTTCGGTCGGCATCGCCTGCGCAATGCTCATCATCCTGGTCGTGCAGTATGAATTCAAGTACGAAAGCCACCATGAAAATGCCGACCGGATCTACCGTATCAATGTCGAGCATAAACAGCTGGAGAGAACCTTTAAATCCACATATTCACCGGTACCACTCGCGCCGGCCATGTGCGAAGAAGTTCCAGAAGTCACCCATTTTGCTCGGATCGCAGAGCTTAGACAGATCCAAGTGACTCATGACGATCGAAAATTTTATGAAGATGGTGTACGCTTTGTCGATCCAGGAATCCTGGAGATGTTCACTTTTCCTCTGGTTGCCGGAGACAAGGCTCGAGCCCTAGAAGACCCCAACTCGATTGTAATCACCGAGGATATGGCCACAAAGTACTTCGGCAAGGAGGATCCTTTGGGCAAAACCCTGGTTCTCCTCAATTCGATGTCCCTGAAGGTGACTGGCGTGATGAAGAACCATCCGGGATACACAAACATCCGCCCCGATTTCATGGTGCCCATTGAAAATATAAGGACCTTGGCCGATGATGATTTCTTCCAGAACTGGTTGAGCCAACAGTTTGCTTCCTATGTCATGCTAGCTGAAGGTCATTCGGCTGAGGATGTGGTGGCCAAGATCCAGGGAGCTTTTAACCGCCATGTCCGTGCAGACGACGGCCGTGTGCTCACACTTGATCAGCTGAAACGAATGCACCTTTTTTCCGATACCGAACCCACTGGCAATATCAACTCTTTATACATTCTTCTTGCAGTGGGAGGGTTGATCCTTCTGGTCGCCTGCATCAATTTTATGAACCTGGCCACGGCGCGTTCTTCCAAGCGGGCCAAGGAGGTCGGATTGCGCAAGGTGATGGGGGCAGCGCGAAGGCAGCTTATCCGCCAGTTTATCGGGGAAAGCTTGATCTACACCGCGATATCGATGGTTTTTGCCTTTGTTCTGGCGCATGCGTTCCTCCCGGTTCTCAACAGCCTGACTGGTCAGGCGATTGAGTTTGGCGATATATTTCAAACACGTATCCTGGCCGGTATGGTAGGGATTTTTCTCCTGGTGGGATTCGTGTCGGGGAGCTATCCGGCCCTCTTCCTTTCTGCCGTCCAGCCCACGAAAATTCTGCGGAGCACGTTTGAAACCGGAACACAGGGTGCTTTGTTCCGTAAAATCCTGGTGGTCGCACAGTTTGCGATCTCAATCATCCTCATCATTTCCACCATGATTTTAGGACGGCAGTTGAATTTCCTATTGAACAAAACTTTGGGCTTCAAAAAGGATGGAATGGTGATCATCCGCAACGACAGAAGCACGTTCCGCCGGGACCTCCAGCCATTGAAATCAGAACTTTTGAGCGATCCCCATATTCTTGGTGTGACCGGGTCTCTCATGCTCCCCAGTTCCATCGGCATGTACAACACCGTAACCTGGGAAGGGGCCACCACCAACCAGGAGATCGCCATCATGCATAACAGGGTGGATTATGATTTTCTGGATACCTTTGAGATCGAGTTGATCGCTGGCCGCAATTTTTCTCCCGAGTTTCCTGGCGATACAAGCGCCGGTTCTGATGAAAGCGGACTGGAGAATTCCCGATCCATCATTATCAACGAGGAAGCCATGCGTCAGTTTGGCTGGGAAGATCCCATCGGCAAAAAGGTCATTTAGGTCTTCGGCGAAGAGAGGTACTTTTTCAACGTGGTCGGTGTGATCAGAGACTTTCATTTCAGTTTCCTGCGGCAGTCCATCCGGCCCCTGAAGCTTTTTCTCAGTACGAACAATAACAGATATGTGTCCGTGAAGATCCGCATAGAAAAATTGAACGAAACACTGAAATTCATCGAAGGGGCGTGGAAGCGCACCTTTCCGGATGCTCCTTTCGATTATTTTTTCCTCGACCGGGTTTTCGAACAGAGGTACCAGTCCGAGGCCAATTTGAAGCGGCTTTTCGAGTACTTCAGTGGATTGGCCGTGTTTATCGGCTGTCTGGGATTGTTGGGGTTGGCTTCCTATGCCGCTGAACGGCGCTCCAAGGAAATCGGCATCCGCAAGGTCCTGGGCGCCTCCTCCCCGCAAATCGTGGTGCTTCTGTCCAAAGAATTCACCCGGTGGGTAGTCATGGCGAATGTGTTTGCTTGGCCGGCAGCCTATCTCGCCATGCGATCCTGGCTGGGAGGATATGCCTACCGCATTAGCCTAAATGCCCAGTGGGGATTTTTTATCCTCGCGGGTACTGTGACACTGGCGATTGCCCTGCTTACTGTCGCCTTCCAGGCTGTTAAAGCAGCGCTATCTGATCCGGTAAAAACCATTAAGTATGAGTAACTAAAGCATTCTCCGATAAAATTATAAATTCATTTTAAAAAAATAAGGGCGGGCTACAATAACTTGCTGATATATATAAAGTTAGGCAAAAATGTTTTATGATTTTTACCTTTAAAAAAGCTTTTTCAGGAGCAATATCATTACTTTAAGAAATCTCCCATTATAAGACAAAATTCTATCTACAACATTCTTAAACATACAATTTTATCCCCAAAATTAAGGATTTAAGGCCAATTTTCAGTCATTTTTCACTGTTTATCTTAATAAAATCAATCAGTTAGTAAAGCCCGACCACATTCCTTATGCATTCCATACGTGCCACATTCCATACGTGCACGATCATGGTGTGGTCATTGTGAAAATGAGTGCTTCTTACGGCCAGAGGCTTGAATATATTTTCCTCGGCGAATTCACGCAATGATTTTCCAGCTGCCTTCTTCACAATAATCGATAAGAGAAAATATCCTGAATTGCTGTAAAGAGACTCGTTTCCCGGATTGAAGTTGAGTTCCTTCTGATGGGCTTAGAGGTCGACCACTTCTCCATCGGTATAACTGAATTTCACTTGATTACTTGGATAGGTTATCAGGATTATTGGAAGACATAGGTTGTGCCTACGGTATTAAGGATGAACTGCTCCGGCATCTGCTCGGCAAATTGAGTAATAGCTTTCCACCCGGTGCAATGCATGGGCGCAACGAAATCTGGTCCTATCTTCTTCATCTCTTCAATAGTTGGCCCGATGATTGGCTCAAAAATTGGTCCTGTGAGGTGAAACCCGCCCAGCACTGTATGAACCTTATCCGCTTGAGCAACTTTCTGGGCATGTTTGACCGTATTGATGATGCCGGCGTGAGAACATCCACCAATGACTACCAGTCCTCTGTCCTTCACCCTGACTGCTAGCCCCTGGTCATCACGAAAAGGGTCCACCACCCAGTCGTCATCTATTTTCGCTTCAACCCAGGGAAAGCCCTTCTCGAAATTGGTTGCTCGCTCCACTTCTCCCAAAACCAGGATGAGGTCAGAGGCCAGTGTAGAAGCCTCCTTGATTTTGTGAAGCGCTGTTCCCGTTTTCTTTAATGCTGTTTCATCCAATGTAGGGAAATCTGCGGCGCGTCCGATACCGGGAATATTGATACGGCGCTGAAGAAAAGCGTCCGGATGGAGGACAAGGGGTATTCCCTTCGTAGCACTGTTTAGAAATTCTACTAGAGCTCCAAAATGGTCGAAATGACCGTGGCTCAGAGCCACAGACTCAACTTTGCTCAAGTCTACCTGTAAAAGGCCTGCATTGTTGAAGAAACAGGTCGCTGACACAGCCGCGTCGAACAGGACTAGATGTTCCTCTGTGCCAGCGTAGACTTTGAGGAGACATGATAATCCATGTTCTGCCAGGAGCAGCTTGGGAGGAGGAATCAGTGGCCGCTTGACGACGTCTGTGCTCTGGAGTAAGAGTGCATCAGTGTAATTGTCTACCAAGACTGTGACTTCCAGTTTGTCTGCTTCTCGCAACTTCAATTCACTCATCGTGTAGAACCTCCTGATAGATTAAATTCAATTAAATGTATCGGGCTGTTGAACTAAAACGCACCAACGCCTCCGCTGCCTGCCGGCGAAGAAGTCAGCCTTAGTTTTAGCACAGGCATCACCTCTTTGTTTAGAATGGCACGCCTTATCAGAGTGGGCGTTGACACCAACATTGAACCGCTTTAGCCCTGCTCCTATGGCATTGAGGGATAAGAAATGAAATTCGTTTTCCGCTACGTTGGGTTAATGAGCGTTCATATGCCAATTTTGCCTCATCCCATCGTCATAGAGAATAGAACATGACGGGAAAGGATGTCAAATTGATTGCAAAATAGTTGGAGGTGGGCTCTGAAGGGGCTCTGAAGGCAAAAAAAGCCAGGGAGCGCCGTAAATTCGACAGACCTCTCCTCCCTAGCAAGGAGAAAATCAAGAAAAATATTCACCGTCCGCTTCGGCGGCCATCAAAAGCTCCTGAAAAGCAATCTGAGGGGGGAGTCTATCTGCCACAAATGTCAGCTTGAGGTGATTGATGATCCTGTCCACCACCGTATAGTCTGTGAGGAAGGCGGTGATGCGCATCTGGCCGCCACATCGGGGACAGAGCAAAGGATCGACTTCATAGACTTTCCGGATCATCTCAGACCAGCCGCGGCAAGGGATCCTCGGACATTCTTCCTCGGTGATCAGGAACTTATGCTCACTCCCCTCTGACTTGCGCACCTTTCCCCGATGGGCATTGGCGTATAGGTCGAAGTAACGGACCATCACCTGGCCTTTCTCCGGAATATGAGAGGTCACCCGGGCGATGAACTCCAGATAATCCATGCGCTCTACCTCTTCAGCGCTTTCCCCATAACGGTAGCAGACCTTGCCTTCCTTCTCTGAGAAAGACAGTCGTTCCAGGGAAAGGAGCGGTCGGATCATGTATTTGCCCACTCTCTCAGCCTCTTCTCTGGTCTTGGCTCTGACCTGGCTGTGAACCGAAAAGCCGGAATGGCGCCACCCCATGATCTTCTCCACAATGGCCTCTGAGATGAGCTCCTCCCTCATCCACTCGCCCCACTCCTCAAGCCTCTTCGAATGACAGGAGGGGCAGAACCCCCGGGTGCGGCAGGAGAACATCAGGAGCCGCTCCTCCCCACAGTCGGGACAGCGGATGCGGGCAAACCCGCAGCGCGGATTACCGCAGTCCAGGTAGCGATCCACCACTTCCTTGATGATCGGCCGGAAGAAGCCGTAGTTCTTCTCAAAGTGGCTCTCATACTCAGCCAGAAATTGATCGAAGTAGTGGAACACCACCCGGTAGAACGGCAGAACTAAGGCGCGCGGTTTACCGCGTCGCCTTCAGCTCCTTGTTCGGAGTTCGAAGATTCTTTCTTTAGGTTTTTGGACTCGGCTGCGCTAGCAGACTGAATCTCAGATTGTTGTACTTGAATAAAAAGTTCACGATATGCTGTGGGGGTATCTCCGCCATTGATCATCACAGCAACTGGTTTTCCTGCTGGTAATGTCTGCGTGGCGACGTATTTCATGAAAGGTCCATCGTTGCTGTAGCCGTTACCAAAAGCAGCGAGTACGATCACTTGTTTGTTGGGATGTCGCTGTGCAGTTTCCTCAACAATGGAGATCAGTTTCTCTGTCTTGCCATCAGACCAGGTCACGGGATAAACTAATTCTTCGGTCAACCGTCCATCCCTTATCCGCAACTCTATCCCATGGAAGCGTTCAGTATTCAATCCCAGTGTTGGTGCTGCGGCATCCACAAAGACATCGGCACTGGCCGATATGATATGGCACTTGACCCCGCCATCTTCTAGTGCCTTCAACATACGGATAGACGAACTGAAGTAGTAATTACTAAGCACATTGTTAAAGTGTTTCCCGCTTAGTTTGTGAATATCGCTCAGTTGGGTACCACGCAACATCTGTGGTATAAAGGGGTACGCAAGCCACTTCCCGATATTGTGTTCCATATGGCGATAGTCTTTCCAGAATCTTTCCACTCCGCCTTTTGGCGGATAGATTTCAGAGTAGCCGGATTCAATGGCCAGTTGAGTCAGCCCCTTATACAACCATTTGCCATCACTCTTCATCCCATCTGAGCAATCACCTTTCAGGATCGTACCGTCAAAATCCCAGAACGCCAAGAATACGAACTTGTTTGACGAGGATTCCCCGGCATTGGCGAGTATTGCCTGCCGGGTATTCATAATTTCCGAAATGATTGACTCTGTGTGTGTTTCTTCCGCTCTTGTGCTGGGACAAAGCAGAAGCATACTAACAATAATTGATAGGCAAATTATGATTCTGTATTTCATTTTTCTATCCTCCGAACTATTAATATACAGTATGCTGTATTTGATGCAAATCTCCCTTAATTAGCATCGTCTATTATGTGATTCCATCAAATATCCCCGCAAAATTACAGTCTTATCTTAAAATTATCCATATTAAATTGCAAGCCGTATATTTGACGACTCAAATATCCATCAGAGGAGCGATTACTTACAAGATAACCGCGGAAGTTTCACGGAGTGTGAGATATCTCTCGGAAATAACCGCTTAGTCTATTCGGCATTTCTTACAGCTTGTCCAAAGGACTGGAAATGTCCGAATAGCTTTTTTACTAAATTAAGTTTTTACTAAATTAAGGGCGGGCTACGATAACTTGCTGATATATATAAAGTTAGGCCAAAATGTTCTATGATTTTTACCTTTAAAAAAGCTTTTTTAGGAGCAAAACCATTACTTTAAAAAATCTCCAATTATAAGACAAAATTCTATCTACAACATTCTTAAACATGCAATTTCATCCCCAAAATTAAGGATTTGAGGCCAATTTTTAGTTATTTTTCAATGTTTATCTTAATAAAATCAATCAGTTAGCAAAGCCCGACTACATTCCAACATTTCAATAAAATCAATCAGTTAGCAAAGCCCGACTACATTCCAACATTTCAAACACTCTGCATTCCAAACATTCAAGTTCAAATAAAGACCTTCCAAGTTCAAAACAAGTTCAACTTACAGGTTCAAAAAGCCCGACCTTTCAAGTTCAAGTTTATTCCTAGAACTTTAATCCTAACCCCAAATAAGAGGTTGTTGAATTTTTCTTAGGGTTTCTATATCATGTGATAAAGAAATTGAGGTGGCTTTATGGGTAGTCAATGTACAGCGGTCATAAAGAGAGAGGGTGATTGGTGGATTGGATGGATTGAGGAAGTACCCGGTGTAAACTGTCAGGAAAGAACTCGTGAGGAATTAGTGAAAAGCCTTTCAATAACCCTGAAAGAGGCTCTGGAATTTAATAGAAAGGATGCATTGTCCGCCGCCGGGAAAGACTTCCAAGAAGAAAAAATCGCTGTATGAAACGTCATGAACTGCTTAAACATCTTCGTTCTCATGGTTGTAAATTTTTTCGTGATAAGTCTCTTTAATTCGGAGGTCGCTGGTTCAAATCCAGCCTCCACTACTATTTTATCCATTACTTTTACTAAAGAAAAAGGGCTCCCCAAAACTCTAGAAATTGAGGAGCGAAACTAGGCAGGAAATTCCTTTTGTAGAGGCGGAAAAAGAGAATTTTTGGCTCTATTATTACCTGGGAAAAGCTTCTCAGGAAACAGGTTTGCTTGAAGAGGCGATTTCCTGTTATCAAAAAGCCCTTACCCATAAAGGCAATGTTGTAGAAATACTAAACTCAATCGGTGAATGTTATATTAATTTAGGAGATCACAAGCAGGCTTTAAGAGTCTTGCAGAAATCGCTTGAGATAAATCCTAATCAGGAAAAAATTAAGAGAATTATTTAAAACCTGAAAGAAAAGAGATGATTATTGAGGTTTGCGGAATCCGCAGTCGCTGAGCACTGGTGCCCTGAGATTTAAAGAAATCATCTATAAAATAGACTCTACCCTCCAAATCTTATGTTTTGTAGGACAATTTTCCGAAATGCGGTTTCACTCATCCATTTTCACGATACCTTATAGATATAGTCTGTAATTTAATTTTAGTGCTGTTGTATCCCTGACAGACCGGAAGTGGTTGAATTCCATGCTGCTCAGGTTACTGTATACGAGATAAAGTTCGTTATCCTTGCCATGGAGCAGAGAAAGGCGGATATCCATAATTATTCTATCCCTGGCGCTGTTATATTGAAGATATGTTTTGATAGAGAGGGAGGATGAAAGTATCAAATTGAGCCTGAATCTTCCGATGATGGTATCAAAATTTCCCTCAGGAAGATGAATATCGTTGCCTTCTAAGCCTCCTCCAATAAAGACGTGTTTATTTAACTTCCACAAACCTTCAGCTGCGAATGATTTTATTTTGCCGTCATAGAATTCCCCCAGAGTCAATAGAAAACTCCCTGAAATCCTCCTTTTCCTGTCGGATTCAACATTGAGGCTGGCGTTGGTGTAGCTGAATGAGCCGGGAGGCAGGAAGATATTGTTGTAGATATAAAAATTTTCGTAAAGCTTCTCATAAGTATTGGTCAGACTCAATGCGACCGTATCACCTGAGTCAAATTCAGTGGAAAACTCGGCCATGTTGACCTTGAAAAAATTGCTGTTTTCCTGGGTGTAGATGAAGTCAAAGGTGTAGCTGAAATTGACTTTGCGGATTCCATGTTTATCGGGGCGAAAACTCTTTCTGATGATCCCGCTGTAATCCCGGACATTATTGATGATGACGAAGCCTGAGGCAGGAGAGTAATTTTTTTCAATATCGTTATAACTCAGGAATAATTCCCGTAGATCTGTGTTCCACCAGTATGAAATATGCCATGCTGATCTTTGGTTCTTAGTTTCCTCTGAATCCACCCCCGAATAGAAGGCTTTTACTCTGGAATTCTTGGATAACCACAGCAGAGTATCGATTCCCCAGCAGCGATTGTAGCCTTGGCTACTCTGAACATTAGTTAGAATAAATCCAATATTGGAATTTTCCAGAATGTCCTGTCGGAGACGAAGAACGATATAATGAGTGGTAGGCAATTCAGCTTCTTTTTCTGTCCGTGCGTTCATCAACCCGATATTCGTCCTGGCAAATTTTCCCGTCATTCTCGCTCCATAAAGAATCGAGACAGGCTCCCCGTTATGGATTCCTATGCTTCTTGGAAAAAAAGGTTGAATTCTTCTAGTTAAACCAAATTCAAAAAGCTGGGCGTTCTCAAGGAAAAAGTCTCTCTTCTCAGGGTAATAGAGGGAAAACCGGGAGAGGTTAATCTGCTCATCGTCCGATTCAATCTGAGCGAAGTCAGGACGGAGTGTAAAATCGACTGCTAAATTGGGTTTGGGAACATATTTTAGATCGAACCCTAAATCTGATTTCCTGGTTTGGCTGGCCATTTCCGCATCTTTTGATATCCCCAGAAGCGTATATGGCCGAACCTGTAAATTTCTCTTTGATTTCAAGCCTTGAAGATTGATCAAATCTCCTGCTAGAGACAAATTGGAAAGAGTGAATTGAGGAGGGATGGGAGCCCAGTATATGGTCTCGTTTTTTTTCCTCAAAATACGGCAGATATTAAAACCCCATGTCTGGTTATTCTTGTTGGGAAATCTCAGTATCCTCGAGGGGATTTTGAATTCAACAGACCAATTGTCCTCATTGATTTTTGTTTTGACATGCCAGACCTCATTCCAGTTGATTTCCAATTGATCGGGTCCATCTATGAATAAATCTTCTTTTGCGCCCAGAGCATTGACTTCAAAACAATAACCTTTTGTTTTGTCATGGAATGTATCCACGACAAAGGCAAATAAATCGTCGTCGGAGACATCTCTATGGATCAATTTATTGGCCACTAAATCACTCATATCCTTGTAGTAACATACAGCCCCCACATACAAGTGATTATCGTCGTAGAGAATTTTGACCAAAGTCTTTTCAGTGGCTGGCTTTTCATAATAGGGAGTTCGTTGGGTGAATTCAGTTAGGGCTTCTGCCATTTTCCAGACGTCCTCATCCAGAATTCCATCCAGCTTAATGGCGTTGTTTTCTATTTTTAAGGCGGAAATCCTGTGTTTATAGGTTTGCTCACTCTGGGCTTGAAGATTAAATTTCAGAAGAAAGCAAGAGAGGAGGACGAGGAGCTTCAATCTTAAAGATTTTTGCATGAGATAAGCATCTTATTATCCGATGAGGTCAATACTTTCCCGTGTCAAGGAAGTTTTGCAAGCTTTTAAGCCACTTTTGGGGAACGTCGTTGGTCTCAAAATCTTTAAGAGCCAGATCAGAAACAAATCTCTCATCCACAAGAACATCATGCTCTAAGGAAAAAACCGGAGCCTCAAACAGGTGGGCATTTTTTTTGTCCCAATAAGACCAGGCATCTTTGTTGGAGACCGTGTCAATGTAAATCCACTTGCCGTTGAAGAAAATCTTGGCAATTCCGTGGCCGCTGATGGTTTTTTCGGGTCTGGCTTTGATAATAAATTCCACCAATGCCACATTGGCGGGAACTCCCGACCGCCGGCAGAGCGAAACATAAATCATGGCTTTGGTGTAGCAAATGGCTTTCATCTCCTTTAAGGCACCGGATGCAGTCAGGCTGGCAGAGGGGACAAAGGTAATGATATCCCGGGTGAAATAATAGAGTCTTTTGAGTTTTTTTTCTTGAGGCATGTTTTCGGTGACGACTTTTGCCAGTGTATCTGTGAAAATGAGGTGGTTGAAATCCAGGTGTTCTGTCTCCTCTAAATATCTTGATAAATCTTTGCCCACCTCATAAGCATGAGCCATATCTGAAAAGAATTTCTCGGCATCTATGATCTCGTCTTTATGGCCGTTAAAGTCTTTAACAAGATCGAGAAAAACTTTATACTCCTTCCCAGCCTGATCCATCTTTTTTTGCTGCTCATAAATCTGGCCCAGGCGATAACGCAGTCCTGGCTGGTGAGGAATAAGCCGCAGGCTTCTCTTTATGACATCAGCCTCTTCTTCTGGCCTATTCTGTTTTATTGCGAGCTCAGCAAGAAGATTAAGGGGTTCTACACAAATTTGTCTTTCACTTCCCAGACTGTAAATCCGGCTCAAGAGATATGACTGTCCTTCTGTTTCAAAGGCATCAATAGCTTGCCCAATGAATTTTTCAGCCTGGCTTAAGTTTCCGTCCGCCATAGCTATTTTTGCCTGCATAAAATTGACTATCTGGTCCTTCTCCTGACTCAAAAAGTTATATTCCTTCTCATATTTTTGAACAAGCCCTGCTTCTTCTCTCGCCTTTTTGATATCGCCCTTCAGCAAAGCGAGTTCCCCGGCGAGATAGTGGCCCAGCATGTCTCCAAAATAGGTATTGTGTTGAAGGAGTGTGTTGATTTCCTTTTCAGCATCAGCCAAATTGTTAAGATATAAATATGTATTTACAAGACGTGGCCTCCAGATAGAGTCAACTACTTTATAATGGGACTCAGAGATCTCCCTTTCCGGAAGCAGCGATTTAAGTGCATGTTTATAGTGACGGAAGGCCTCTTCGTAGAAACCCAGTTCATGTTTCACATCCCCCAGGTGAAGAATCGAAGCAGTGAAGTCTGGTTTTACTTTTAGCGCCTTCTGGTAGTAATTCCAGGCTTCTTTGTATTTTCCCAGGTTCCTGTAAGCATCACCGAGGCTGTCAAGAGGGTTGGCGCTGTCAGGCATAAGCTCGGAATATTTCTCGAGCCATTTTATCGCCTCCTCAAATTTACCCACCCTGATGCAGGCATATCCGAGGCTGTTGTATGCGCTATAGTTGTGAAGATTACTGGCAATGGCTTTTTCATATTCTTGAATGGCTTTATGGTCCATTTTCTCCAATGAGTAGGCTGTGGCCAGCTCGCTGTGCACCATCCCGTCGTCAGGATACTCGGATGCGAGTTTTTCGAGCAGCTCGACTGCCAGTTTCAGGTTGTTGTTGAGAAGTGCTTCTATCGCCAGGGTAAATGCTCTTTCTCCCTCAGAGGCTTTGCTGAAATATTTTTTTGCCTCATCGATCATCCTCTGGTTATCAGGGGAACTGAGATAGCGGGAATACCAGGTGAGTGCCATCACAAACTCAGGATCAGCTTCCACTGCCAGCTTGAAGTTTTCCAGCGATTCTTTTTCATAGGCCTGGTGATATGCATGCACCGCCTCGTGGAAATAACCAAGGGCCTTATCAGATTTCGTGGTGAGAGGAATAGCCTTCTTTTCTTTTTCCAGAGGAAAGGAAAATAAGGAGAGGAGAAAAACGATAAAGATGGGAAAATAAGTTGCTTTTTTCAACATTTTATACCTCACCTCATGATGGTTTTTTAATTTTTACCTTTCTTATTGTTTTGATAAATGCAGTCGTACATTTATCTTTTCTTATTTGTGATCATGAAGGAGCAGTTTTTATGCCAAAATTGCCTGTTTATCCTTTTTGTTTGTGATAGGGAGTGGCCTTGCTATGATTCAAAAAAGTCTTCTCTCAGGCCAGATGGGAAAGCTGTGTGGACTTCTTTTTGTTTATTAATCCAAATTCTGGTTTTTTCGCCTGGTCGATTTCTGTGTATGTAAAATATTCTTACAAAGAGTATTTTTTTAAATTGTCATTTCATTTTGGATAAAGAAATGTTGGGGAGGGTCTACAAACGTGATATTAGCCTGCTCAGGAAACATATCCTGTCTGATTTTCTTGACAAAGCGAATATTCTTCACCCGGCCTGCATTCACTGTGTAAGAAGTCAATTCGTTCTGCTCATTGTTAGAAATTATGTTAGAAATTAAGGACGAAATTAAAATTAAAAAATTAATTAAAATTAAGGGCGGGCTACGGTAACTTGCTGATATATATAAAGTTAAATATAAATGTTCTATGATTTTTACCTTTAAAAAAGCTTTTTCAGGATCAAAACCATTACTTTAAAAAATCTCCCATTGTAAGACATAATTCTATCTACAACATTCTTAAATATATAATTTCATCAACAAAATTAAGTCTTTGAGGCAAATTTTTAGTTATTTTCCACTGTTTATCTTAATAAAATCAATCAGTTAGTAAAGCCGGACCGCAAACCCAAACCCAAACCCAAAAGTCGCCTTGGAAAAAAAATACCCGGCAAGATATTCGGTCATATAAGCGCTCCCCCCGTGACATTTCCGTAAATCAATGATGATGGCGTCGGCATTTGCTAAAAATGCCATGACTCCCACAAGCGTATTTCCAGAAAGATCGGGAGGCTGGAAGCGACGGAAATCAAGATATCCAACATTTCCTGCCATTATCTCTAATTTGAGAAAACCATAGTTTCCCCGCCTCATCTCAGCCAGCCAGGCAGCCCTTTCCTCTTCTTTACTTAAGTTCTTAGCAGTCGCAATGGATGCCGACTGCGGTTGCGGCAAAGGCTCCAATCCAAATCTGAAATGTTTATCTCCGGTTATTTTCTGAATATCGGCGGTAATCACATTTGCAAAATCCTGGGCATTACTGATTTTATGATATTTCCCTTCAGTAAGGCTTCTCTCCAGAAAACGAGCCGCTTTTTCCGCATTTTCAGAAATCGCATATCTTTCCCTTATCATCTTCACCAAAGCAGATATGGCTTGTCTCTTTTGTTCCAGATTCACCATCCGGACAGTATCTGTCTCGGCATCAGCAGACAATACTGGAAACACCAAGATCGCGATTAGAACAAAGAAAGTTGATAAACAATTAATATTATTTTTCATCATGCCTCCTTGCAAATAAGAATAAGACTAACACTCAATTCAGTCGACAGAATAAGCCTTATGACACTTCTTTCTGAAAAAAAGCTTACTATTCCCGAGATAAACAATTTTCTAATAAAGTTGCCAGCTACCTTCATTACTGCATAGAAGATGGTATTAAGATTTTCTATTGTTATCTTCATTTTTTTCAAATCATCTTAGACATAGATGGCTGCATAAGTCGTAATAGCGCACTATGGCCTGGGCTTTCTCTGGGATGTGGGAGGTGACCCGGGCGATAAACTCCAGATAATCCATCGGCTCCTCGTTAGCTCGATCTTTCCCGTAGTTGTAGGAGACCTTGCCTGTGTTCGCAGTAAAAGAGAGCCGCTCGAGAGAAAGCAGAGGCCTTATTATGTATTTACCGACTCTTTCAATTTCCCTCTTGGTTTGGGCCCTGACCTGGCAGTGGACGTTTATCCATCATCCTTCAGCAAGAATATTAAGAAGTTCTTCAGCACAATAGATTCGACTGCGTTTGCGACCAGATACTTCTTTAAGCATTCCCAGTTTGATAAGACGCTCAACCGATGCTTTAGCAGTAGGCCAGGTTATTTTTAAGTAATCACTCACCCCTGGCAAACTGACAAATGGATTCAAAAATAGCATATCCAATAATTGAAAAACTGGGGTAGAAATTGATTCTTTTTGGAGTCGTTGACGATATTTCTTTTGTAAGTCTAAAATTTTATGTCCTGTTTCTTCAGCAACTTTTGATTGTTCTGCGACTCCGCGAATGAAATATTTTAACCATGCATCCCAATTACCATCCTGACTAACTCCGAGGATAAGGTCATAGTATTCATTTCTGTATCTTTCAAAGAAATCGCTGAGGTAAAGAATCGGGTGTTGAAGATAACCTCTTTCATAAAGATAGAAAGTAATCAAGAGGCGTCCCACTCTTCCGTTACCATCAAGAAATGGATGTATTGCTTCAAATTGGTAGTGCATTAAAGCGCATTTAATAAGAGGAGCTAGGGTCTCCCCCTTGTTTGGACAGAATATAGGCTTGTTTAAGGTGCATTGAGCCTGCCTATTTTGTCCTTGTTCTTGACATTTTAACTGTTTTGATC